>OMLO01002975.1_pt1 | contig 13893 bp, 3 predicted proteins | sample 1674811 | NCBI WGS metagenome assembly OMLO01 (sample SAMN06265003, study PRJEB25207) | coral metagenome | isolation source: Coral host | place: Mexico:La Bocana,Puerto Morelos, Mexico | collected 2008-11-13
TGCACAGTCACTGGGGAAGCATAAAAATAGCTGGGTAAAATCAAAATATTCGCTGGGTACTGGGGAGGCTAAATTTTTACTGGGTAGGGGAGAATAATCCACTGGGTTGGGTTCTGCTGGGTCTGTTACAGAGGGGTGTTCCACGCTGAGAAAATGACACTGGCTCAGTGAGAGCAGGCAAATTCACCTGCGGGCTACTTTTTAAGTGAATGTTCATGTAGCAAGATTGTCCAACACGGTCGGTGCCGGTCTGAATTATTCAGATCACTGCTTAAGACAGCTGTAGCACTTCAGTGGCGGTATTCAGTCTGAGCAATCGAAGCAATCACTCCAGTCTGCGTAAACGTAACAAGAATATTGAACATTGTTCTTTCTAGCAATGCGGATTTTCGACCCTACGCTGTAACCTCACTGATGCTCAGTGAATGCCGGATTAATGATGAACTGTAAGTACTCGTGGTTCTATTACGATTTTAAAATGAGGTCTCCACAAGGGGAATTCATTAATAGCGATCTTTCTTTACACCGTCGGCATTGCATGTAGCGGGAATCTTGGTCTTCCCGCCGCTTTACAACGACCAGGCTCGGCTTTGGCAATTGCATGATTTAGTAGTTTACTACTAAAATAGATGTTACTTTTAAAGACTCTACTTTGCTAGAAAACGTGCGCACATTTTACAAATTGGTAGCTCTAATTTGTTTCTGTTTCCTTGTAGATTACCAGCTCCCTTCAATGTCAAGTAAGTATTTATTTGAAAGATAGGCACGCAATTCGTGCAAAAACTAATGCTCGACTGTCTTACAGTACTATTATTTGCTATGTAACCCGAGCCACGGAAAAAAACTGAATGCAATTTTTGTCGTCTGAATAACACGCCATCTTATTGTTCTAAGGTTCCAACAATTAGAAGAACCATGGCCTGGACATGCCTTCACCTCACATACTTGTCGATTTGACGTTTTTCCAAGATTTGATCCTGGGCGCACGGAATTTGATGGTAAGAGGAAAAAGAGATGTCCTCAGCGCAATGACTTATTTCTCATACGACAATAGAACAATCAGCAGTCAAAGAAGATGTGAATAAAACGATAATTTACAAAATTCTCATGTATTCATGAAAGTAATGAAAAGCCAGGGAGGCTGCAGCAACATCTAAGAACAAGTCCCTCGTCCACCAACTTATCGTCCACTCCACGAGTTTGAGCCGATTAGTACATACATTCATGTATTAGGAACATCACTGCGTGCATTAATTAAATTGAAAACAGAATAAAAGATTTTAGTTTCTCAGAAACCATGGTAACCAGTTCTTGTACCAAACGGTATATTTACATCTTAGGAGAACAACTCAGACTCTCATGTTTAAAAATTTGCTTTGAATTTCAGTTTCTTACAGACGAAAATCTAAACAGGTAAGCTAGCATTTACAAAATGGTATTAACGAACAAGACACTTAACTCTCTATCTTTCTCTCTTTTCGACGTACATTTTCACTCTCTTCCTAGGAATATAAAAGAGCATCGGTTTTCTCGGAATAACCTGAGACCCCTCGGAGGAGGGGGAAAGTTCCAGGAAGTAACCCGTGGGAGGGGGTGATAATGCTTTTCCAACCGTTGCAAAGTCTAGTCGTAGAATGGGGTGACGTCAGGTTCTTCTAGCTCCAAGAGTTGGAAGAAACCTAGTGTTATTTTTATAACGCATTTACTGTATATGAATGTTCTCGTTCTTCTTTGTTTCGTTAGAAACTGAAGGCCGCAACGGAAGAAGCTTTGGAACAACTGTCAAACTCAATCTATCGCACTTCAGTCTACCAAGACACCATGAAAGATCCCAAACATAGTCAAGTGCAAGTAGGAGAAGGACCAGGGGACAGGGCTGCTAGGTTCAGAGGAGAAGGTAAAAGTCAGCCGAATGGCCTGGAAACCTGGCAAGTTAGTGATCAGGAAGACTTAGGGAACGACGAATTAAGTGAGGACGACGATGAGACGGAGGTAATCAAGTTTTTTTTTCTTCAACGTGATAAAACCTCCATATAATTCATATTTTACCAAAACAATACCTATAAATCTGTCAACGTCATCATCGTCATCATAATTATCATCATAATTATCTTAATGGTATGTTCTCATGTACAATCAAAAAACATATTTGCTACTATTGCCCTTTGTCGCAGGAAAACAAACTCAAGAATGAGGAATTACCAAATGATTCAAAACCTTCAGCGGTATGGCCCATTTGGCCAGTTGGACTTAACAACATGCACAAAGCACCACTCAATTACCCCAAGATTCCACTGCCACAGTACACTCCGCTGGACTTTTCAAGGACAAATCACTTACAGGAGACCAACATTAACATCAAGTCTAAACAAGCTGTACGAGAAGAGCATACCGTGCAGTTTAACGCAACTACAAAACGTAGTAAGAAGAATCATGCTAGAATTACAAGTAAGTACATTCCTGCGTTAACTGCCTATGCCTCCAGTACTTTAGGACTTGGAGAATCAAAGCATCTCAAGTTTACTCACCCTGAGACCAAGAACTTAAAGCGTCGCCTTCGTGTGGATCTGGTCCCTGTTAAGGATATGGCTGGTGTGGACCATTTAAGACTCCCTCTCATTGAACGAGAAAAAACAAACATGCAATCACATGACCAATCAAGCGATAGGAAGCACTGTGCCACTGGAATGCTTGGAGTACGCTTTAAAACAGATGCTCACAAAAGGTAACGTCTTAAGAAAATAATTAGAAGGTGACTGAGGAGATACCGGAGCACTTTAATGGGCCATTTTCGAGTTTCGTTTTGCTGCTGTGCTAAAAGTAATATTTGTGCGAAGCCATTCATATGAAAATGTGTTCCCCTACAGGTTCATTTTCATATTAAAGTCATTAACGTGAAAGGGTTTGTGCGAGCCCTCGTTTTGAAACAGAGGTACAATGTAACTCGGCCTTTTCCTCTAGAAAAAAACCCGAAGAATAACAATAACTTATGATTCAGAAATTCAGACTGAAATACCTGTTGTGTATGTTTATGCTAAGCCGTCTAAAAATGTGTTTGCATTTCGGATAACCGTACCTAATATTTTTTTTCGGCAAGAAATTAAGGATTTCTGGTTAACTGGGGATGAATGCCAAAAACCTACCGATACCTATACGCTGTATACTAATCGGCTTATATAGATTGCTTAATTGTCAGATTAGGTGTCGAACAGTTTCGACAGTTCTTTCTCCCGCCGTCTATTTTGCAGTCGGAAATGGGATTAATGCACAGGGCTAGCCGAATTTAAGACCCTCACCTCCCGGATTTTCCTAATCTTTTATATGACGTCAAACAGAGAACGACGCTATCCAAGCCAGTATCATAGTCTTTGTTATTTTCGCCGCCTGGCTTACCAACCTACCAACCTTCCTAGATTTAGTTCATATATTCTCAGAATGCTTTTTGTCTTCCTCAGATATCATCACAAGTATTCTGATATCATTCCTGATTTGCGAGATTCCACCATCACGGGAAGACAGCATTTTTTCGGGGGAGTTCACGCGTGCGTACTGCGATAATTTTTCCAACGCCAATCAGTGATTGTGAAGTTCAGCTTGAGTAACATGACCAATACAGCAATAAACATGAAATACGTTACAATCCTTTCGCAACGGTTCAGAACAGATAGGAAGTTTTCTTTTTAACGAGGCCCTGTTTCTTTAACTCGGCATCGTTTGTCGACGCTTAGTCCAACAGCTATGAATTTTCAGATGTTGAAACAACTGATTAAGTGCTTCATGCAATAAAATCAGCTATAGACATATATAGCTTCCTGGGCTTCTGTTGTTCCTTCATCACTCATGAATTTCCTAGTTTATTAGTGAATTTGAGTAAGAGTCGTTTAGCTAGCTACGTCTATCGTGTTATGAGTCACAGGCTGCGGGGTAGGTTCATGAAGCCTGCTATGCACACTGGCTCATTATTGTTGGGGGAAGATTGCGTGATGAGCCCAAAGAGCGTGCAGAGCCTGCGAGTTAGTACACAGTTTGGTCAGTGTCTTTAAGTTACCCACATAGACTACTGGATAGCTGGACTTCCATCCATAAAGGCCCGAACCAACCGGCCTAAAACGGAGAATTAGTAACTGGAACCATGATTTACGAAGAAAAGCCGAGGAAAAAACTAAACCGCAAATCAGGAGACCATGACCATTGGTCTCTTGGCAAATAGAAGAGAGGAGGCGGTATATTTTAGCCTCTATTTCCAGCTAAGAAATTTGGCTGCCGCTCACCCACTAAATCTTGCCTCCCACATATTTTAAAGTTCAACAATAATGATATTGCGAGTTTCCAACAACACAGTGCGTCATTCCATTTAGAAAGCAAGTCCGTCACCACCCACGTTATGACGAAAATGGGTCTTTGACTTCTTCCGATCCGAAATAAACTTCAATATTCACTTTACAGCCGTCTAATGTCACAAGCGAGCTTGTGAGAAAATGTACGAAGAAACGGCTGCTAAACAGTCTTCGCAAAACATTGAGCCTGATCGGAGACAAGTGGCAAGATATCTCTACGAATAATCACACGGCGGAATGAGTGTTGGTCCAAAGTTCGTTCTCTATCAGTTATTCACTCTTTACTCAACACCATATCTGCCGATGTTTCGCTTTCATAGTTTGTTACAGAACAATTAGAATCAAAACAAAAGCATAAAGACTATCTTGCTGAAATTAAATCATGAGATATTTTTCGTACATGAAGTGTGAGCTTCTTCAGTTGATTTTACATAGGTCTCGACAAAATTAGAATAAAACAAACGAACTTCGGCACCGATTTTTGTGGGTTTTTTTTGACAATGAGCCAAAACTTGTTGACCTTGTTCTGCCAAGCAAAATAAATCGTGCACAGTATATTCGTCAAAATGTGGCCAAAAGGGCAAAAATAAATACAGTCGAAAACATACTTCAATTATTTTAAAAAGTTATTGTTGCAATTTTTGGAACACGTGCTCTTTTAAACAAATTATTTAGTAATAGCAAAATGTTGCAACAATATCATATAACTACTAACTATGAATATCGGAAGACGAAACACGCTAGCATTTTGCAAAAGCTTGCAAAAAGATTTTTCCTCCTATTACTGAAGCAAAACGTGATAAAATAATCCCTTTTGAGACTTTCTTTATATTTTGATGGGAAGAAATAAATTACTTCTAATAAATAATCACAGTATTGGGGGCTTATGTCAAGACAGCGCATGTTAATCGATTTTTAATTAAAATCTAAAATCAAAACATGTGAACAAACAGATTTCTGTCTCAGAAATTAAAGACCAAAGAGTTGCAACTTGATGCACTTGATGTAATTTTAATCGAAACAAATAATATTTTCGAAAAATCTGACTTCAGAGGTCGGCTTCTGTACCGGCCAAAGGGCCAATTTGTTAAGTAATGAAGGGATATACTACAATTTGACCCAGCAAAGCTTATATATCTTTAAACGAAGAGAAAATGAAAGATCTGTCTTCATTTGACGTGCTTATGTTTACTGCAGTGTCTAGGAAACAGTACTCGTTATCTCCTTGCTCAATATCTATTCTTGTTATCTTGGATTGGACTTTTGTGATATTACGACCGGCTTTTTTATTCTAATGGACAGTCTTGCTGCTGTTTTCTAACTAGTTCAGTAGACGAGGCCTATTCATTTTGATTTAACCTATCTCAATAGGAATCTTCCGGCACAAAAGCGGTTTTAGAGTTTTCAGTTTATCTAGATCGAAGGTAAGGCACAACATTCGATCACAAATAGCGCTTTACTTTAAGCCCACGTGGTTTTCATTTGATCTTCTCGCCAGATAATGTATTTGCCCGTGCGTCTTAAACGTGGTCAGTAACCTAGCAATATTCAACTCATTCGTTATGGGTAATTTTTATGAAAATGAAAATTTAGATATCTATATATATCTTTTAACTTAAATTTCCAAGATCCGCAAATTTTAACGATAAGAATTCCCCTTCGTCTAAATATGAACTGAATGCATTCATTTTGTTTGGTTTTTTATTTGCCGAAGTGATTTTACTTCGCTATCACGCTAGAGGTCTCGTAGCTACGCATCCTCCATTTTAACAATGTTTTTGTCTGTCGAGATGTGAAAGAGGCCATTGTTAAATGATTGAATATTTGCAAAGTTGAACGACCAATGAAAAACCTCTTCGCCTACAGTCACTTCAGGGGCATACCAGCAAGTTCAGGAAATCACCTGTGAGACGAAATTTGTGCAAAGCTAATTATGATAATATATTTCCACTTATCCAAATATGGCATTTATTGTATTAAATTGGGTGTTCTAATTGGTCCAGGCCGATAATTATTCTTCAATGAACGATAGTCTTTTCGCCGTGCGAACAAAGACGGGTTACAAAAATTCAATGACTGCTTTCGGATCGTAGTCCGTCGGCTTTCCTCTTTCCCTTCACATTTCGTCTCGGAATGGAGCATTCCTCTTTAGATTTAAGTATAGTGAAGAAGGAGCCGGGATTCGAGGAGCCTTTTTCGTCCGATTCTGGTATATTCGACAACATGATGTCCGACGACTTTCATGACACGAACTTTCATTCAATGGTAAGTGCGGATTTCATTCATTACTAACTCGTAGTAAAACCACTCAGATATTATGTCTTACTGAGAATCACGTCCCTGTATCTTTCCTGACAAGTCATCTCGTCTCATTGCAGCACCACAGCAATGAAGAAGGTCCCGTGGACTGGCTCTCAGGGTTTTTCGACGAAGTCCCGAGCTACAACAACACTTTGCTGGACTACACATCAAGCAGTTTACCCTACACCTCGCTTGCGAAGTCGCATTATCTAAGTTTAAATGGTCTAAGTATGGATTCAATGCCTAGTTTCCCTGAGGAATGCTCCAACGAGTCGTTGTATTGCTCAACGCCTTTAGCTCCTCGCACGCCAGACTACAAACCCCTTTCTCCCGACTCGATGGAGTCACATTCATTGGAAAACGACGTGAAACCTCAACTTTTTGGCAAAGACGCTCTGTTCGAACCCCAAGAGAATTTCGTACCACAGATAAACAGTCGGCTAGAACCGACGGAATTGAAATTGTTCGAACAGAATGATGGGCAAAAAAGTTCACCGGATTCACCACATTCCGAGAACGATTCAGACCGCCCAGACAGCGAGTCCGGTAAGTCACGAACTTGTATTTTCCGTTCCTTTGAAATAGCTTCATTCTTTATGACTTCCTTTCTGGGGTTTCCGTGTGAAAGCAGCTAATGATGGCTACATGGCTGTATAAACAACTAATGGGATTTAGACCATGAGGAAGGCATTAAAGTTTTATCCGGTGTTGGTAAATAAATACTGAACTCTTTGTTTCTCACATGGTCGAAAGTTTGTGTGACTTTTCGCGAGCGCCAAGTGAAAGTGACCTCCTCTTTCCGGAAATAGACATTTATTGAAAAAGAAAGAAAACTTTGTAGGTTTCCTGCCGTCAAAAAAAGAGACATATAAACAAGCTAGCCGGAATTTCTTTGAGATGAGCGATTATAACAGGTAAAGCTACATTTCAGAGCTTTTATTCATTCTATGAATCTCGAGAACGATCTTTGAACCGTAAGCTTATATCAAAAGTATCAAGTTTATTCTTGATAACAAGGGGTGGTTTTAGTGTTACAAGGATAGGAAGTCTTTCATTCTACACTGCGACAAATCCCGTAAATTGATTTTTCTTTTGCCGATGGCGTGAGTTAAACCCCGCCATTATCCATATTGTAAAAGCTAGCTTTTTCCACCGTTGATCCGGATTCCATGGGAACATAATAGATAACGCATTGCATGCTGTTTTGCTGTTCAATGTAAAAATTCGTGTCGCACAAAGACTATTTCCGATATTTTGGTAAACTGATTTGATACTTTTATTCTTTGAACTACTTTTAAATTCTTGTGATCCAGATGATTTTACATGTTTGTGATATTTGTTAAAAGATCTGAAAAAAGGCTCGTTTTCTTCGAGAGAATTCTGTTTTCTGTTTGTATGGTTTTCTTTTTGTTCATTTTGGCATAAAATTTATGCAGTTCTTTCACATTCTGTACAGCATGGTTTCTTTCCATATTTTGAAGGTAAAGCTTAATATTATACCAGCTGTTTAAACTTAAGTCATTTCTTATAGAATATGACAGGTTCGAATTTTTGTACACCGGGTTTTGCAACTGAATAATGTTAGCATAAAGTAAAAATAATTGTAAATTAAAGATAAAATAAAATATAAAAAGTTCAGTGTATTCTTTGCACAGTAGATCTGTTAGGAATTATCATTAGAGAAGTGCGATGCTCTACAACTTTCTACATTCACAGTCAATTAACAGTCAAGTTATTAATTGTCCAATCTGAGCAAGTACGCTGTTCTCACAGTATCATATTGTCTGCTAGAAATAGCCATCAAGTGTCTGGTATAAAATTTGTAGTACTTTTGTATATGGTTCATGCATTTTTCGAAACATTTTTATTAGAATTCAGTTGAAAATTTATAATCATGCATGCATGTTCAAAAGTGATGTACTAACCCCATTAAAGTTCAGTGAAATAAAATTCTACATATATAAGCTAAGTGAAGGATACTAGTAACAGTTGCTTTTAAGAGGACATCTTGCACTTGCTTACATTTCAAGTAGTCTATGTACAGCTGTAGACCTTAATCACGGCAATGTACAGTGATATCTCTGTAGGAAAACTGAGAAAACAGTTATGTGTCTGTACTGGAATCTAATGTTAAACAAAATTAATAGCACACTTGTGTCTAAACTTGAGATAGGAATTGTACAGACATCAACATACTAGTTACAACCTAGATACCTTGGACTCAAAAATTATACAAGTGTCCTCCAAATTATGCGTTGCCCCTCAGTAGTGACAATTGTTTAAGGTGCTTTGTTTATCAAATTACTCTTTCATGTATAATCTGGAAATCACTCTGCTCAGAGGTAACAAAGTTTTCATATTGTTGCTTTCTTTCTGCATGTGCTTATGCACAGGATCAATTCATTTGAATCTCCTTATAACATCCACAAACATGTAGGCAACCACACAAAATCCCCAGAAACCTTAACTAAGGCTGCACTTCTTTGGGATGATCTGAATGAAGATCACGTCCAAGATCAATTGAATCATGCTATACCTTTTCAAAGGAACTAATGAGTACACTTGGGGCAACTGCAAGGAACCACTGGTTTCTTTGACCATGTTTTGACTGATTCTCGTCAGGATGATCCCAGAGGAATGTACCTGTACCCTCCCTTCCCTTCATTTAAATGCAAGTACTCCCATACACTCGAAGGGACTGAAAAGATGCAAAAAACGTTTTCTGACAATTCCATGCAATTAGTGGCAAATACAGATTTTCACTTAATAGTGGGACAGAATTGTTGAAACAGATTTTCTTTTGAAATGCTTTCCAAATTTCTTTCATCGATGTATATTGCAAAGTAAAAAATGACTGGTGCCATTTAAAGCCTTACAGTAACAATGTTTTCTATTTAAGAGACACTATTAATGCACTGATCTGTTATGCATTTATAAAAATCACTGCTTGTGCTTTTACCAACAAACTCTGGGCTGTTCAAACATCATTAATGGCAACATTCTTTCTCAAGATTTGGCTCACCTGGTTGATCACACTAGAAAGTACATTGACATTAACGTTCTTCTCTGTCATCGATTTTGAACTTTTATCCATGATCCATGAGAGGCAATGGCCAGACTTCTGTCATTACAGTCAAACCTCTATAAAGAAGTTGCCCTAATAGCAAGGTGACCCCTTAATAGAGGTTGACCATTTAAAAGTAGTGATCAAAATTTAGTGTAGCACGGGGCAAACATTTAAACACGAAAACTAGAGCAAGGGCACAATCTACATTTTCCTAGCAACTGTAACACAAAATATATCTAAGGAATCCACGTACTAGCCAACAGATTTTATAGTTGTAATGTTATTTCTAAGGCATGTGTTGAGCTCTTTTGCCTTAAAGCAGATCATTTACAGTTTGGCATTTCCTTTACTATAAAAAAATCAGTTATTGTTGTCTGTGTTTTGGGGTTGCATAAATGTAACATAACTTGGTGAAGTGAGTCACTGACTTTGTTCAACATGAATGAGAATACTTTGTGACCATAAAACTGTGTTCCAGTTGACCACAAAATTTAGCAAAGTGACCGAGGTACATGTAAATTACAAAGAAAATAGCTAATTGTGAAGTACAAATGGTGACTGCATCTGTAGAGGTGGCTGTTTAATAGGTGGCTGCTTAAGTGGTTCGACTGTAGTTGCAAGTCTGCTTATTCCAAAAAAAGGTACATGTAACTTCACTCTTAATGCAAATTTGCTTGCACGTTTTCTTGAAAGCCCTGTGTACATGCTTTTTTTTCAAGCACGTTATCCTTCGTTATTCAATCTGTAAGCCTTTTGGAAAGAGAAGTGTTCCATATAATCTATGCTTCATTAAAAAAGGTGCTTTGTTTTGTCTTTAGAAAGGTTTTTGGAAGACTTGTAGAAATTTTGTGGTTTATTCTATTCTATTCCTCTTCCCTGTCATTTGAAACCTATTGTTTCCTCGCCTTTCAATCCCATATGAACATCTGTACAATATAAATGTGCTTCTCGGCAATCCACTCATTTTTTCCCCTCCTTTCTTTATTCAGCTTCTGGTGATGGTTTTTTTTATCCTGCACTGCCTATCCAATCAGAATACGCAACACTCAGAGCATGTAGACCTTACAGTAAGCATCCATAAACATTTTAAATCTTTAAACGTAATTCTCAAACTGGACTGAAATTTTTATCCTGTTGTGAAAACCAAGCAGGTTGAATTCATTGTTTTTGGATGCTTTGTTGCATGTAGGTTGCCAGAATCACTTGGTTACATGTCTGACATACATGTGTTTGTATCTATTTTTTTCTATTTTTTTTTTTCGTAGAGATCAAGGCTAAACTTGAACATGAAACAAAGCAACCAAAATAATAGAAAGTTAAAGAAACTATTATAGAAAATATTTATTAGCACCATCTACTACTGCTTGGCAATTAGCATGATAAAAAGTTCAATCTGTTTTGAATTAACAGAAGCTGAGTAATCAAGAAGAAATAATATTGTATTAAATTGTTTAGATAAATGCTATTTTATTGACAATAATAAAATAATGGTGTAATGTAAATTTACAGACATTTTGTCAGTTGTGTTGAAGTCAGGTACAGATTTGAGGAAAGTTCTCAACACTAAAAGAAATGACAAAGTACTTTTGCGCTGAGTACATGTAGTTGTGGCACTTCAGACAGGTCCTGGGTCAATATAGGAAGAAAATTGTCTAGCAAAGCATTTTAACCTTTCAATTTCTAACAAACCAACATCCAACATGGAAATACATTTGCATTTACATTTTTTTTCTTTTTTGCACTACTTTTGAAATTTGTTGCCTTTTTGAAAGATGTTTGTATCAATAATTAAAAAAAAAATTATAAAAAACAATGTTGGCAAATAAAAGTAAAAAGTTCTATTCATTTAAAAACGTGTTTTGCTTTCAGTTTGATGTACATGTACAGTGTTTGCTGTTAATATGGGCTACAGCATGTACATGTGTACTTGTTAGTCAAATTGGCTTCCTCTTTTCAGCTACTTGACATGATTTTGGTCACCTAGATTTTCTTAATATTGAGTTAAATTTAAAATGAAGTCTATAGTTTATTCCCTACTCTTGATCAGTTTGGTGTGTTTGAACTTAAATTGTTTTGATGTTAAAATTTTAAACCTTTGAAATGCAATTTAACCTGTAAAAGATAAGTTTTGTTGCCACATCCATGATAATATTTTTGCTTAATTTTCTTCTTTCTGGTATCCACTGTTCAGTTTAAAGACGTTAGTAATTAATTTTTAAGAATTTTATTGAGTACAGCATAGAAATTGTGTTTCATAATTTCAAAGTTATGCATCAGTTTTCCATATTTTATGTGTGTATGCCTGGTACACCCATTGTTCTTTAAGTTCTGTACATGTAAATGTAAGTTGGAGATGCTATGTGATAAGAACTTAAATTGAGTAAATATGTTAAATAACTTAATATTTTCTTGTTGTGTTATGAGCTAAATTAGCGGTAAGTAAACAACATAATGTCTTGAAAATTACCAAGCAGCAGCAAACTTAAAGGAAGTTCATCACGGTTCATGTATCTTTAAAAGTTAAGCTGAAATTTTTCAAGTTCGTTGTCTGTAATTCGTGTCAATCTTTGCCAACCTTAACCATCCTTGCTCCGTTTTGTTTTATTATTATCTTGGAGTGCTTTCTGACTTGGCGAAGTACTAATTTGAGGTTTCCTTAAATTTAAAGGTGTTTTTGTACATCACAGAAGTGACAATGCTTCTTTAATGTCTAAAACAGCATAATGCAATGAGTCACACGATTGATGCCATGTGTATGTTAAGATAATCTCTATGCGCATTGTATCAGAAAACAAAGTTTGGCTCAACTGCATGCTTGAATGTTAGTCAGCAGATTCCACAGTAATGTTGAGTTTTCGATGCATCCCGTTTAGGTTATGACTCTGGTTCTCACTCCCCTCCATCCACCGCTACCACCCCTCCCCACATGCTAGAAGACAACGATATGTCAGGATCAAGCACAGGAGAGACGATTCCCCCTGTAATTCAGGTATAAAATAATCAATAATCTTCAAGCAGTTTAGATAATGCAACATTCACTAAATTCACGTAATCATTACATGAGAAATAAAATTGCTGGAAGATTGTTTTACAGTAACTTTGTTACTACTAACAAGTACGTAAATGTTATAGAATATGTACACTGTGCCTTTGTTCAGTGATGATACCATTTTGGGTTTAACGTAAAAAAATTCATCCTGCAAATGCTTTCTTGGGTGACACATTATCATGCAAAAGGATTGTTTTTGTTTACCTGTACTTCTTACATTACCAACACAAAGAGATGCTACAATAATGTGAGGATACTGAAGAGATGAGGGGCCTTAACATTTTGATAATCATATATCTGAATGCCTTGCTTTCCTCCATACAGCATCCCCAAGAAAAACAGCCATTTTATTTAACAGAAGAGGAAAGAAGAACTCTTATAGCAGAAGGTCTGCCTGTACCGACAGGTCTTCCTTTAACAAAGGTATTTACTATAGGGGCAAGATGGTTTTCAATGTTTTGAACCTGCTATCGCCTTGTTTGGCACTTGTTTGTTCTCACTTTCAGGTCACGAACCCTTGTGACAAATATCTCTTGAGACGAAAAGTTTTGACCAGTGACCCTGCATGAGAGCATGACCCCAAATGTTTTTAAATTTTGTGGCTGTGTTTTTTTGCCGGTTAGCTCAGTTGGTAGAGCATTGGACTACCGTGCGGGAGGTCTCGGGTTTGAGTCCCAGACCGGACCAACACTTGGGGTCTTAAAATAACTGAGGAGAATATGCTGCCTTTGCAATGACATCTACAAATGGTTAGATATTCTAGTCTTCACGGATAAGGATGATAAACCCTTGGCCCAGTCTCCTGCATCTTCATTGTTCTGGTTAGCAGGGGACGATAAAGAACCCACACGCTTATTGTAAAGAGTAGGGCGTGTAGTTCCCGGTGGTCAGGTCTTTATCCATTGTGCTGTTAAATAGTCGCATGTTTGTAACATGAGCCCCTGGCTCGGGAGATTGGGCAACCACTCCCTACGTTAGGACTTTAAATAAATACTATACTATACTATACTACTATGGCTTGAATTTACATGTACATCTTGTTTTCACAAAATGAAAATGGCGAATTAACCATTTTGATAACAAAACATGCCCTTTTGCGAGTTACACAGCTTGAAACATTTGTTTTTGACAACCAATAA
>OMLO01002976.1_pt1 | contig 13893 bp, 11 predicted proteins | sample 1674811 | NCBI WGS metagenome assembly OMLO01 (sample SAMN06265003, study PRJEB25207) | coral metagenome | isolation source: Coral host | place: Mexico:La Bocana,Puerto Morelos, Mexico | collected 2008-11-13
TGAATCTCTTCCCGTTTCCCGTTGAAGCAGTACCAAAAGATCTGTCGCCCAAAACGCCTTGAAAACAGCTGGATGAACTTCGCTGGATTGGAGGTTTCGTTTGGTGAAGAAGTTGGTGATGGCCAGTCAGCATTGGCGGCGTTGGCTCACCACCTATTGTCGCAGGTTTGTACCAAGGGACTGGTGGGTGTAGCCAGGTGAGCCAGAGCCTATTCGTCAGACGAACAGCTCTTGATGGATTCTTGATGTCAGTAACAGTCATGTTGGCTGATGGTACTGAGTATTTTTTTGCACCGATTTGGGTTGTAAAGGTATTGAGGGGGACGAGCAGGGGGAGGATCTATTCATGGCTGTATTCTAGACGAGTTATAGGATATCAGAAATTACCATTTCCATGTTTGATGCTTCTTGATGGGATATCCAGGCTCTTTCGTAACTATCCTTTCCCTGATCCCTATTGGTTGGGCCATTCCGACTCGATAGTCGAATGCAACATACCTTGATTCTACCAAGGAAATTAACCTTTGCTCCGAAAGGGAAACGTGGTTTTACATTTGGGGGTCACAGCTTTCATAAGTTGTTTTTTTTGCCAATTAGACCCCTCGCTCCTATCCCAACTCAAGTGGTGTAGCAGCAGCCTCGGTGATTCTCCAGGCTCCGAAGTCAAGAGGATCGCGCCTTACTGATTGATGCCCTTGACACCAATCAGGTCCGACCTTTTTTTGGCTCGATTTTGATTGGAATTTCTCATGATTTTGCTCGGCTACTGAGTGCTTAACGACAAAGGGACTAGAGGGATTCTGAAGAAGGAAATGCTTTTGTTTTGCTTGGAGTGTTTTTTTTTGGATGTTTTGTAAGTTGCCAGGCAATTCCAATCACATCTTTGAGCAGCTGTAGTTGTAAATGCGTCGCGAGTCAAACCCTTTGGGACTCCGGGCGAACTGCAATGCCTCCACAGGTGTTGCAGAAGACCATTCGTCTTTCAGGTGTCTTGGGTCGGATGAGGGGGTGGTTTCATGTGATAAATTCCGCAGGTTTTTTTTGTTTTTTGTTTGGGTGGGTGAGCAGCTTTATGAACATAAGGGAATTCATGGCTGTTGATTTGATGATCCTATTTGTCATTTTGACTTTTAACCAAATAAAGGGATGTGTTTGTGTGTGTTTTGGAGACCAAACTCTGTGACAAAAAGGGGGCAGGAGAAACGCCGTCAATAGTCCTTTGTCACAGGCGGTCTTCCGGATACGTATCGGGTGAGTTGATTGGCGGCCCCCTTGAGACTGGAAGAGGGAGCAGTAGCCTGAGAAAGAAAGGTTCTCAACAAAGACTGATGAGTCTAAGGGTCCCATTTACTTCTTGGGACCATGGGATTGGCAAAGCAAAACACTTACCCTCCCTAAAACTAACATAGCACCTGAAAATAGGTCTTCCCAAAAGGAAAGTAATCTTCCAACCATCAATTTTCAGGTGCTAGTTTCAGGGAGGGTATATTTATACATGGAATCTAAGGACTAAAAACTTCCTAAGGAGTTGGGTCCCCGTTGAGTCGTGGAAAATGATGGATTTTTCCAACTCTTTGGGTCAGTCACCAGATTCCACCTGCTAGGTGGTGGCTTTCTACGACAGGGTGCTCGTCTTGTTTCTCCCTCTTATGTGGGAGATACGCTTGAACTAGGCGCGAATGGAAGCAAAGGGTGAAGCTAGAGAACTGCTGCAAAAAGAAGGCGGTGAATTTTGTTGGCAGATTTTTTTCATCGACCAGTGACCAGCTCAGGCGGTTTCGAGAACACGGCGCTCAACACAGAGTTGCTTGATGTTGAAGAAGGGAAACAGACAAAGAGACGAAAACAGGAAAAGGAACCGATAGGAGAACCTCCAATATATATATATATATACATTATGACAAACTTCAACTTGTTGACGGGTTGTTATTTGACAGTTGCTGACTTACATTCCTGAATGCAGGAAGGTGGCTCAAAACTGGGCATGTGGAAACATCGCAATCTTTGATTTCAATGGCCGTGAACTGACGCCAAGAGACACCACGGCATCCTGCATAAACACGTCATCAAGAAAACATATCTTAAGGTTTCAGTATCAATCTCTCATGTCTTTTGCTCTTTTGAAAAACAAATTCGGACAATGGGGGGTGATGGAGCGTTCACTGACTAATGCCGTTTGGGCATTGGGAGGTGGTTTTAAATCCTTGAGCCAACCGTGGGAGACGGGGCCACAGGAAAAGGTTTTTAAGCGAAGGCTACAGGCTGATGATTGTCAGATCTTCAAGAAGCCTTTCCTGGGAAGACCTGTTCCTACGTTCATAGAAGAAGAGACCAATGATTTGTCAGCAGGTGAAGCTCTTCAGTTCATCAAGCATGGTGCGCCACTTTTTGCTTCTTGTGTGAAAGCACACGCTGAGAGAACTTTTGAGGAAGACAGACAACACAAGTCACTGCTGGCATTGAGAAAATGGCGGCTCATTCTCTCCCACAATTTTTCTGCTACGAGCATAGGTCGTGAAATTCAAAACGAACTCGAACTAGGAGCGGACGATGACTACATTGACACCATGCTCATCGATGTCTTCGGTGTCAAAAGCCCAAATACCCTCCTCAAGAGGGCGAGTAGTGTTTTGAAATATCTGACTTGGTTCGCAGAGAATTTTGATGGTGTAGCCCTTCCCTTGAGAGAACGAACAGTCTACGAATACATTCGCTTCTTGGAATCATCTGGCAGTGCGCCGACCGCTGCTACCTCTTTCAGAGAGTCACTGAATTTTTGCAAGCACATCATGGGTTTGGAGTCTGCAAGTGAGATTTTGGAGTCCAGGCGCATCTCGGGGGCTGCACAACGTCTTTTTGCTGGGAAGATGCCGTTGAACCAAGCCCCGGTGTTGAAAGTGGCTACAGTAGCATATCTCGAGAAGATATGTGCAACAGCTTCTGAATTGATGGATGTCTATATGGCTGGGGTGCTCCTGATCTGCGTCTACGGTCGATGCAGATGGAGCGATATTGCACATCTACAAGCTTGTGATTTATCCGATGACGCTTTCATTGAGATGACGACGACTACACATAAGACCTCCATTACGGAGGTGAGGAAGACGACACTTCTGCCTATCGCTGTTCCTACCGTGGGTATCACCGAATACTCGTGGTATAGTCACTGGTCTGAAGCTGCATCCATCCTCCGTGTCGACCTTGAGAAAGTCCCTTTAGGTGCCCTCATGTGTGCACCAAAGAATGCCTCGGAGTTCACGAAACGACCTCTAACATCGTCTGAAGCCTCCAAATGGATGAAGGGCCTCTTGAAAGATGTGGAGCAAGGTAGCGACATCAGGTCGCACAGCTTAAAATGTACAGTTTTATCATGGTGTGCTAAAGCCGGCCTGAGTCCAGATGTCAGGGAAGTTTTGGGGCGACATTCATCAGGAACAAAGTCGTCGGCAGCAGTCTATAGCCGGGACCTTCAAGCCGGCCCTCTTCGGAAACTCGTAACTCTATTGAAGAAGATCCGATTGAAGATCTTCGACCCAGACGCCTCGAGGAGTGGTCGATGGACTTCAGCGCCGGTTGATGAATGCGGCAGTCGTCTGGGATACCGACCAGAGGATGTGGACAGTGAGAGGTCACATTGGACAAGGTCACCTATCTCAGATGACGCAGCCGAACTTTCATTGAAGTCTTGGGACCTGCCACCAGAGTTGAATGATGTTTTTGCTTCTCCAACTGCTTCAGTGGTTCCAACAGAGGTTGGAGTAGAAACAAAGGATCCTAACTTGGACCCCTGTTCTTCTGCATCGGAGGGAGAGCTTGAATCAGATTCAGAGAGTGAAGATGAGGCTGGTGACGAGAACCTTGAAGAGATAGCACAGCTTGTGGCTGGTCCGACTGAAAGGCCTTTAGTGTATCCCGAAGGTGCAAAGTGTTTCTTCAACAAAAGGAACAATGTTGTCCACTGCTTGAATAAGCACAGACATGGTAAGTTCATATGCGGTGTGGCATGCTCCGAAAATTATGAACCCACAGCTGAAGAGTCTGTTTTTCGTTTCCCCACCTGTGGAAGATGTTTCACGGATGTCGGACGTGCACGTTGAGGCGCTAAAAAGAGTGCCTTTGGACACGCAGTTGCTGCTTCAATGGAAGCCTGAAATCAAGTGTTTCTGCATTATGTGCATTGACAAAGTTGTACATCATTCTGCGTAATGTCGCACATGTTTGTGAATGGTGTGGATGACACATGTGTCCAATGTCAATTTGTGGGAATGCCCCAGATGGACAGGCATCTACTGAGATGTTTTTGGGACTCAAGAAGTCAAAGTGAGTGTCTTTTCTTGTGCACGCCAATGGGCTCGAGTGCGGGGGTGACAGTGAACTTGACAATGGTCACATGAATGCTTTTCTGCGGGATGCCGCAAGTTGATGACAACACAAAATCCTTGTATAATTTTTTTAGTCACATGACTATTTAGGCAGGGTTTTTCACTCGAGCATGTGCACGGACGCATAGATGTAAGAATTGTTTTGCGTTGTCTCTCTTCCATATTTCAAGTACACAAAGTTGAAGCATGTTTTGATTTCTTTTTCAACTCATAAATAGTCCGTACTCCCGGCGATGGCTGGCTTAGTTGACTCGACAGCAGCTTTCACTGCAAGACTGGAAGAAGTAGGTGTAGAAGATGCATTGAAAAATGCACTGGCTGCTGCAGGCATTGACACTTTGTCCAAATATGCATTCTGCAGCCAACCCCCTGGACAGCCAGTAGACGAGCAAGCTTTCAGTGATTTTTTGAACACAACACTGGGTAGGGCTCCTTCAGTAGCGCAAGGTGCAATCGCCAGGAGGATTTTGTTTGAAGCTCACACACTTATGATCCATAGTTTGAAAGAGAAAGTTGAAGCATCTGACCAGACACCCATTCGTAAGATGCCACCAGCAGAGAGAGAAGACAGAGCTAGAAGACAACGGGTCCGCCTTGCAGGACTGACACTGAAGGGTGAGCTCGAGGTTGCACATTGTACCGTAGATGCCGTAAACCATCAGTTGGAGCAGAAGCAATTGAAGTATATCGCACCCCGCAAGGTAATCAAAAGGGAGACTGAGATCCAAGGTGATAAACCAAAGCAGCACATTTTCCTAGATCAAGGTGCCCTGAGTTTTCGTGATGCCGAAGTGAACATCAAATGTGATGTGAGCAGTGAGATGCTAGCATTCAACGCTTTGCAGCGCAGGGCTCTTGCATACGATCTTGTGTCAATCGTGTCGTATCAGTGCTCCATGGATTTCATTCACTTCCTTTTTGATCATTTGCATCGTGATGCGGCCCCAGGATATGAGAAGCCCGACATTTCTGCCGTCCTAAGGGCGGACAGACAGGCTTGGGTTCTTATGGCAGAGAATTGTCATGATTTCACAACTATGGATGGCACGTTGAGATGTGACACATATCTGACCTCCTTGAAGAGTCATCCGGAAGTGGCCTTCCATTTGTTGCCAAGACCTCAGAAACGTAAACTCCAGGAAGTTGAAAATCAATGGTGGCACAATCCTAAGTTTGATTCAGATGAAGCAAAAGGCAAAGGAAAACACAAGGGCAAAGGAAAGGGAAAGGGCAAGCGCAAAAGCCCCATGCCAAAGTTGCTCATTGGCAATTGGTCCACCAACCGTGATGGCGAGCCTTTGTGTTACAATTTTAATTTGCAAGGTTGTGACAAAGCGAAGCCAGGCTCTCGTTGTGACAAGGGTTGGCATTTATGCGCAAAACCGCACTGTCTGAAAGCCCATGCCTTGCCGGACCATGGTAAGTCAAAAGAGTGACTAGGCAAAGACAAGCCAAATTCGAGCAAGCCAGAACCACCAATTGGATCTGTCGAAGCACCAGATCCCTCTTGCAAGTCGTTTAAGGATGTACCCTTGACATCCTTGTTTTGCGTTGAATTGTTTTCCGGCTCTGCAGGGCTAACTGCATCCTTGCGTGAGTGCCATTTTTCCAAAAGCCTTGGTGTCGACTCCATTCGCATAAAACATGCTAAAGCACCAATTCTGACATTAGACCTGGCCATAGCTAGTAATCAGAAGTTAGTGAAACAATGGATAGAGCATCCTTTGTGCTGTTACGTTCACATGGGAGTACCGTGCGGTACATGCAGTAGGGCGCGGGAAATCCGCATGTCCACCAGCAGACATGGTCCGAAGCCACTTAGGAACGCCAAGTATCCTGATGGGAAGCCAGGCCTGCAGGGATCCGACTTGAAACGGACTGCACTGGCAAATTTGCTATATAGATTCGCTTTCTTGGTAGCCGAAATTTGCAATCAGTACAACACTCCTTGGACTATCGAGAATCCATCAAACTCTTGGCTTTGGCGGACATCCTTCTGGCTCAAGTTCGTCAGAAGAAGCACAGTGAAGATCATAATCACGAAACTTCAAAGTTGTGCCTACGGCGGGACCAGACCAAAATGGACAACATTCGCTGGAACATTGCATGATTTGGGCTCGATGTGTTTAACCTGCCCTGGAAATCACAAGCATGAGCCATGGGGTGTGATTTCCACACCACAAGGTTCCAAATTTGCTACATCAACTGAAGCAGAATACCCAATTGGTATATGCCGGGCATTAGCACACTTGGTTCAGAGTTATGCTCTAAAACAGGGTGCCATTCCACCACCTAAATCGTTGACTTCAGTGGCCACCACCAGCTTGGTCCAATCTCGTGCAGTGACAGGCACCCTTGTAAGAGCCTCAAAGTTGCCACCGATTGTGCCTGAATTTTCCCAGGTTCTCGTAGCAACCCATTCTCACAAACCAACGCCTGAAATAATGCACTGGACAACCAATGCTGAGCCATGCATTGCTTGCAAACAGAAGCCGTCATGGAACATCATACCAACACCTGCAAAACTCTTGCGTTTAACCCCAATCACAACCAAAGACGTAAAGGGGGGTAGTGACATGGTTGTGGATGTTGAAGCACAAACATCGTCAGCACAAACATCGTCATGGGAAGCCGCATGGGCCATTCCTTGGTCACCTGAAGCCTTTGTAGACGAAGCAGTCAAAGCAGGGCACCCCAAATCAATCCATGGCATCCTTCCCGAACCATTGGTGAAAGCTGTGGAAGCTCATGTCAACATGGATGCATATGACTTGGACAAAATCCGGGTTGACTGGTGTAGGCGATGGGTCCATGAATCTCGACTGGTGGACGCTGAAGAGAAAGCTGACCATGAACGTCTGTCCAAGAATTGCGCCATCGTCCTCAAGCAGAAAAGATTGATCATATGGGAGCGCATGCTCTCTGAAGTTCACTACCAGGACCTTGGCATCGTGCAGCAGTGTAGAGAAGGTTTCAACCTAGCAGGACCAGTAGAATCCACAGGGTTGTTTGAAGCTTCTTTCTCGCCTGCATCTATGACGGTGGCTGAACTCGACCGCACTGCCGTAATGACTCGTGAAGCCATCTTCGCATCCACCGTTTCCTCAAAAGATGAATTTATCGATGAGCAGGTGTGGAAGAAAACTTTAGAGGAATGCTCTAAAGGATGGTTGGAGCCATTGGGTCACGACTTGAAGACCCTTGATAACAGTGTTTCGGTCTCAAGGCGTTTTGGCATTATTCAGGGTGAAGATGAAGATGGTAGACCAAAAGTCAGACCAATAGATGATTTCTCCGAATCATTGATCAACTGCACCGTGAGCGCATCCGAAAAAGTCCTTTTGCACAATGTTGACTTCATAGGAGCCCTTCTTTGTAGGTGGTTTAGAAGATGTGGTAGTTCAGGCCTGGACAGCACGCTACTTGCACGCTCGGTCGATTTGAAGTCTGCATACCGCCAACTTCCTGTCAATGAGTCTTCCTTACGTCATGCCGTGCTGAGTGTCTATGACCCAACAAATAGGCGGCCTTGTTTGTTTCAGCTAAGATGTCTTCCCTTTGGGGCCACGGCGTCAGTGGCGCACTTCCTGAGATCAGCCCACAGCCTGTGGTTCCTAGGGTGCGCTGCAGGGCACCTCATGTGGTCAAATTATTTCGATGACTTCTTGTGCCATTCGCCACCAGAACTGTCGAAGAACGCAGGGACTTTCATTGAAATTTTGTTAGGTTTGACTGGGTGGATTTTCGCAAAGGAAGGCTCGAAGCATGTAGACTTCTCGCAGATAGTGTCAGTGTTGGGAGTGCAAGTTGACCTCAGTTCTTCCAAAACTGGACTCGCTCTCTTTGACAATACTGAGCGCAGGGTCAGCGAAACCATGAAGGCCATTGCAGGCACTCTGGAAAGTTCGTCCTTGACAAAAGCTAAGGCCCTCCAACTCCGTGGACGACTGGGTTTCTGTGAGTCGCAGATTTTTGGCAGGGTGGGCAATCTTGCCATGAAGTCTCTTGTTGATCATGCTTACAGGTTTCCTTTTCGTAGCGGAATCACAGAGCAGCTCAAATCAGACTTGACACGACTCAGTGAGAGGCTTGGCAGTCGAAAAGCTCGAAGCGTTAGTGCAGGCTCGAATCGCACGTGGTTTCTTTTCACTGACGCATCATTTGAGCCGAACACCGATGGGTCGCCTTTTGCAGGACTAGGAGCAGTCCTTTATGACCAGTCTGGGAAACCAGTTTCACAGTTCTGCATCCAGTTAAGTCAGGCCCAAATTGAACTGGTCACTTCACGGAACAGGAAAACTCCTATTTTTGAACTTGAAGTGTTAGCTTTGGTTGCTGCAGTCGCCTTGTGGGAAAGCCAGGTGGCAAAATCACAGCTAGTTTGCTATCTTGACAACAATGGAGCTCGTGATGTGACAATAAAGGGCTATAGTCAGTTTGAGCCTGCCACTTTGTTTGTTGAAGTTCTTCTATCATTAGAGGAGCGTGCTGAGATCTGCCCATGGTATGCCAGAGTCCCCAGTAAATCAAATCCGGCTGATGAGCCATCAAGAAACAAGCCCTTGGCAAATGTGCCTATGTCGTGCTCTGATGAAGTGACGTCGTTAGTGAATGACCTTTTGCGCAGGGCATACTGATTGGTGGCTCGCAACCTAAATGGGGGCGATGAGCGAGACGTCCCCAATCATCCATGTGAAAAAAAAGTGCGTGTGCAGACTCAGCTGTAAATCATTGCTTGCACAATGGTGCTATTTTACAACATGTCAAATAAGATAGATATATTGAATTGTTCGGAAGATCTTAAGCGTCTACAACTTTGTGCAACAGTCATGCAAACAGTGTGCCCTTTACCTGTCATGCATGTTGAGAGTGTGTGTATGCCATACGTCCTGCGCTTGGTCTTGCTATTTGATACATACGACTTGTTAAATATGGTGTGTATTTAAAACATTCTTGGTATCGCGTAGGATGGATGAATAGATAGGTAGATACGTAGATAGGTAGATAGGTGGATAGGTGGATAGGTAGATGGATAGATAGGTAGATAGTAGGACAGTGGGTAGGTGCATACTATCAATGTGTGTGGAGGAGGTTGGTCTTCAGCCGCATCTCAACTCCTGAGTTTGTCATGTTGGAATAAGTAACTAGAGGGCTCTAGCTGCATATGGAAGTGCAGATGCAGCAGCAGGTAGATGAGTAGGTAGGCAAGTAGAAAAGCAGGCATAGGCGAGTAGCTGAATGCACCTCTATCATGATAGTGAAGGATGCGCAGTGAATCGTGCAGTGTAATCAATGCAAATGGAAGTGCGATCATGTGCTTCAAGAATGAATGCCCTACAGTATCAACAATGCAACTCTGCTCATTTGTTGAGGTCGTGTGCAGCTCTGCAATCCAGATCTTGGAGGCAAACTCGCTTTGGGCCAGGGGCTTCTCTCTGTGACTAGGAAAACCATGAGTCCCACGACAACCAGCCAAGGTTTCAGCCCTGCAACTGCTTGCCAAGTCTCGCAAAGGAGGCAGATGGGCAATGCCAAGATTGTTTTTCCTCCGTTTGAGCCAGCAAGTTCCAGAAAGTTTAGAAGACTTGGCATGGAAGGGCTTGTGGAAGATGGATTGCTCTATGGCCGGCACCTCTTGGTTTGGGTTCTTGAAATGGCAAAGAGCGCAACATGTACTTGTGATTCAACTGGTGCTCAGAATCTTGAAATCATCGGCACTGACTGCCTCAGGTGCTGTGATCAGAAGCTGTTTGCGTGACAATCGTTTGGAAGAGGCTATCACTCTCATGAAGGCCTGGACCAGTGAGGGCGAGACAATTTTTAAGAGATACTGTATCGCAGAAGTATCCGCATCAGTGTCATTTTGTACGTTTTGTGACTAAGCGTTTGGCAGGATAGATCCACTTAATTTTTTGCAAGTTGCAGTTTTTTCTTGAATTGATTCAAACAGGGAGATTTTGTTGCACGTTGCTGCAGTCTGCCGTTGAAACTGTTGAAGATGTACATGCAAACCCAAACGAGCTCCTTAGGAATTTGTGAATTTTTTGTGATTTGAGGAGGCCATGCAGGAAGACCTACGACCAGACATGGCAACTTACGAGGCAGAGAAAATGGATTGACTGTCAACAAAGAGATTTCATACTGTATCAGATACTGTATCATATCACCTTCAAGTTGCTGAAACCTGCCGAAGTGCGCTGCAGCAGACATCTTGTGGTGCTGAGTTTGGAGGCAATGATTTTTGCTTGCAGCACGATGGGTGAATGGAAATGGGTCCAGATCCATGGTACTCTCTGGCTATGGCTGCTGTTTTTGCATCCACGGTGGAGTTGAAACACTAAAGTAAAGCCATTTGCTCATGAAGGCATGTGGTATCTTGCAGAAAAGTACGGCTTACATGAATTAACAAAGCAGCTTAAACATACTTTACAACATCAAACAGAAACAGGCAATATTCTAATGGGTAATTTTATTAAGATATTGTTCTTTATCAATTTTTGTTGTGTTGTTGCAAATGTCCTTTATGGGGATGTATATGTTGATATCTTTACTTCTCAGAAAGTATATCTATGATATGTCTTTTTTCCGTGGTTTCGGGCTCAGGCCCTGTTCTTTTGGAAGGACATGCTCCAGGAGAAGGTCTGGAAGCTTAGTTTTCAAATTTCCAGCTGCAGTTGCCCTTCTTTGGCAGGAAGGTCAGACTGCTGCCGCGGTGCACGAGTCGCTCATGGTGGCTTGTCAGGTGCACTGATTTATCAACAATATGCTATTTCTTTGGATCCAAAAGTAATTGCTGGACGCACATTATGAGCAATAGCATATGGGTTTTTGATTTTGTCATCATCCATCTTTTTCTCTTTTCTGCTACCTTGCCGGTGTCTTGCTGAGAGCAGGCTGCAGGGGAATGGCAGTGGGTGCTGGCAATTTCAAAAGACATGGAGAAGGCAAGTGGGAGTGCGTGTGCGGAGCCAGACTGCGTCTTACTTGCTTGCTGCCCATTGATGTCTTCTCTGTCTTGTTATTTGAGTTTGCAACAAGCAAATCTAGCAGCCAAAAGAGGCATTGCTGCGGCATTGCTCATTCACAATCAAATGCCAGGCATCAGTGCAACCTAGCATCAAAGCCTACGAAGTGGCAATATCTGCTTGCCAAGAGGTTCACCCAGTTTCGCAGAGAGACAATGAAGCCAAGGGAGTTTATAAAAGATAATGCTAGAATATATGATCCAGGTTTGCCTCCCCCCACCCTCACACAATGAAATGTACCTAGAAGTAGTCCACAAAGGCTGGTAAGCCAGCCCCTCTCCCCTGTGGATGTGGATGATGGTTTCGAAACTAGTCTTTAGAGACCAGGATCGTCTTTGCAGGTTCTGGCGTGCCGTCCACACAGAAGGTGTATTAGGTAGACATCATCACATAGGATAGGCCGGGGCAAGAGAAGTTGAGATGAGATAAGAAAAGGTGTGCCAAGAAAAGATACAATGATACTGTAAGAGAGAAAATAGATGAGAGAAGGCAAAACCAAAAGTGATGCAATGACGCGAGGCAAGCAAAGATAGATACGGTTACAATAATGCAGATAAGGAAATATGCGTACTACCAGGGATAGGATAGGACAGGATAGAACGCGCTACTCAGTGTGGGAGGGCCCATGTATAGATAGATTACAACACAATAAGATCACATGAGACCGCATTGGGTTGGGGTGGGGGTGGGTGTAGCAAACTGCAAGCCAGGATCATACCACACCTATTAATTCTAGGACTATATGGAACTTCTGTTGATTGTCCAGCAGAGTTCTGAGCACAAGAGAGTGGCAGACTCACAGTGAATTCAGCAGGCAAAGCAGCCTGATTGGGTCGACCAATTGAAGCAGAAATTGGTCGCCTTGCAGAAGGCTTTAGCAAGAGGGTATGTGTCTTTTTGAAGTCTGCAATGACTTTGGCAGCCGCTCTGACCTCGCAGATTCTCCAAGACAGATTCAGCGCAAATATGCTTTTCTGCAGGCCAAAGCTGCAAAGATGCATCTCACTTCGCCGGTTGCTGCGGCTGGCCTCGAATCTGCAGGAAAGTTTCGAACGTCGGAAATGGAGAAGACTGGCAGTTGCTATTGGAGCGTTGTTGACCTGCCGTGGTTGTGAAATCAGCAGGAGACATCAGCCAAGAAAATTTGCACACTTCACTGCAAGCGTGGTGACCTCATCAGATTTCATATGTGCAAAGCGCACTCATACCGTTTTGCTGTTGGATCCGAAGTCTTCAGGTGTGCTGCTGGTTCATGGGAAGCAGCTTTGCAGCTCCTTCGTAACTTGCAAGGTCTTCTCCTTCATCATTTGTATTTGACTGTGCCTACGCTACGTGCATTCCCTTCACCCTTCCCAACTGCCTGTCTTCTCACGCAGGGCGTCGGATCCAAGCAGATGGAATGGCATTCAACTCTGTCATCGCTGCCTGCCAAAAAGGCGGGACCTTGGTAGTTGGCTAAACGTTTGATGAGACATTGCAACGCGAGTCACTTCTAATTCGACGATTGCCTGAGTCTTGATACCCGCCCGCTCGCTGTGTGTAAGTTGACCATGATTCCAATTGTAGCACTTTGTTTCATGTCCAGTGTTGAAATTCAGATTGCTTCCTTTCGTTTTGCATAATAGACAAGCTTTTGGATCCTCATACTTCGGTGGTGTTGATGTGTTCCAAGGATGCTGGGGGTGACTTTTGCTTGAGGTTCATTTCAATCTTGTTTGTTCTCAGTACTTTGTTGAAGCCAGGTAGTGAGACGCAGAAAGCACTTGCTTTGATGGAGGAAATGCAGGAGGCGGCACGTGATCTTAGTGAATCTAGTGTTGCAGAGTTGCTGCTTGGCATGTACATTCTGACCTCGGCGCCGGCTTTTTCAGGAAAACTTCGACCCAGACACTGAAACTTACAACGTGCTGGTACTTAGACCTGTCAGCTTGTCAGCTCTGTGAGCACTTCTCCTGGATATTCTGCATCCTCGTATAGAATGTTCCAAAAACCTTTCTGTGGCAAGGAACTGGTCAGTGCTTTGCAGCCCGAAAAAGCGAAAGAGGTAGGATTTTGGGATTTTGGATGCACATCTATAAGATAAGTTTTTGCAATTCATAAGAAAAGGCCAGCTGTTATTGAGAGATCCTTTATTTGTCTCAGACATTGTGACAGACTCCAGCTGCAATTCGACAGAGCTGGTCAATGGCTCCAGGAAGCTTCAGGATTGTGAGGTGCTTTGCCGCTTTGCACATGACATTCATGGAATACCACGAATACTCACCATCAAATTGTGCAAATTGTCAAAAACTTGGCTTTTTGTGAACGAACATCAATACTTGTCATGTTCGCCCTGTTTCACAGGTCGCCTAAGAGTCCAAGAGTGTTTGGGCTGATTTTGTTGCAGGAATTCGAAGCATGGTAACCTGTGAGCTCAATATGCTCAATTTGGTGTTCCCACTTACAGCCGCATTGTGATCTGAGGTTCGGCGACGGCCAAGAAGTCG
>OMLO01002977.1_pt1 | contig 13892 bp, 11 predicted proteins | sample 1674811 | NCBI WGS metagenome assembly OMLO01 (sample SAMN06265003, study PRJEB25207) | coral metagenome | isolation source: Coral host | place: Mexico:La Bocana,Puerto Morelos, Mexico | collected 2008-11-13
TTTTGTCATGTAAATACACCTAATTAGCATTAGAACAACTCGATTTACACAACAAAAGCAGTGAGGTCTGTATCAAAACAAGGTCACCTCTAGCCTCGCTGCCATTCAGACGCCAGGTCACTGAGCAGAGAACTGTAAAATGGTCTATTCCCTGTTGGCTCACAGAGCCTTTAATCTTTTTTCATTAGCTGAGGAAAGAAAAAGTGGATCTTGAAAACACACTGGAACAAGAACAAGAATTGTTAGTCAACAGACTTTGGAAAAGGATGGACCGACTGGAGGCAGAGAAGAGGTAAGAACAACACATCCGACCTGTGAGCAGAGAGCATTCTCCAACTGAAGAAGACTTAAGAGTCAGCCGAAACGTCTTACCAAAATATACAAGTCAGTGACAAAAATGGCACTTGTTATCAAGCAGAAACATATCGTAATGATTTTTGTTGCAGCTTTATCAGTAGAACTTCATTAGAAATAATAAAATTAGAGTTGTCTGACGGTTGGATATTGCTGACATTTGATAAAGTAACATTTCATGGATAAGACACAATAGAATTTGTTGCGGCATTTTTTTTAATTTTTACATGTCCCTTGAAAATGATGTCGGCAACATTGAAACGTCGGACAACTCTAATTTTATTATCTATCTGCAAAGAAAGTGAAAATGATATTATTGTATCAAGATTTATCGTTTTTGTGAGTAGCTTGGTAACACACTGGGTTTGTTTTTAGAATGCTTCAAGAGAAGTTAGAAGAACCTATTTCTGAGCCACCCTCCCCCCGACAGTTTGCTGATGGAGAAGATGCCGTGGGCGACTTAGCGTCTCATATTACATCACTGAGAGAGGAAATCAGGAGACTAAAACAACAACTGGCCAAGTCCGAAGCTGACTGTAAGTGTTGTAATGTCAGGGTAACTAACGTTCAGAGCAGAGCTGATACTGTGTAAGTCCTGAGTACCGTTAGTGTGATACGTTTTACAATAAAAAGATTATTTATACTTCCCATGCAACTAGTCCCAGGTATGGAAATTTGTGCTATTGTTATTATTTTGACTACTAAACAATGTGACACTTCCGCCGAAGCGTGTTAAAATTAAGATTAAGTATTAACAGAAGCATATCTCCTAAATGATATGCTTCTGGTACTAACCGTACGCTAGGACAAGAAAATATCGGGCCATATCAGGTCAGTGACTTGATATCGCAGGATATCACAGTAGATAGGTCTTCTGATTGGCTTATTTTGTATTTGAGTACGATAAAAAAGGTGTCGTCATTGCCTAGATATGAAACCACACCTGTAAAACAAAATAGTATGAATGTGGATATTAATATGCGATTGACAACTGCCGAGTGTTTGTCTATTTGCGGGAGCACTTTCCTTTGCTGTGACATTAGGAAGCGGTGGATTGTCGAATGTCACATGCCTGTTCCTCTCGGTATTTAGATTGTGAAAAGATGGCAGCTTATGCGAAAGAGGAACGCCATATCAAAGAAGAAAACATTAGGTTACAGAGGAAACTACTGCGAGAAATGGAAAGAAGAGAAGCGCTAAGCCGCCAGCTGTCCGAGAGCGAGTCAAGTCTGGAGATGGATGATGAGAGGTAAGTTCGTCACAGCGATTCATCATCATCAAATTTTGTTTACCTTAGAATTGCTGCTTATTTCTTCGAGCTACCTGATATTACAATTGAAAGAAATAAAAAAATACATAACAAAGCAGACAAATTTATGCAAAATTACAGAAAAATTGTTCAAAGTGTGATATTTATAAGTGCCTCACAGGAATTTGGTCGATTTGTAACTAAAAGAACAAAAGTCATATTTAGTTGGAAATTCACTGTTCGGCAGGAGCCCTTATCAAAAATTAAAGAACGTAGTTAGCCTGGAAATGAAAAGTAATTCCAAATAATCGACACTTAGCATTTTAGTGAGCTCATCCTTGAGTAGCCTGTTTACCAGATGAAGCTACCTGGACTCGATTTAACGTTTCCTTTCTTACAGGCACTTTAACGAGATGACCTCTCACGGGACTGCAGTGCGGGACCGCACGTCATCAAGCCCTCTACCGTTAAGTACCAACAGACCCATATCTCCTGGTAAGTCTAATTAGTATTATTATACATTGAACTCACTGCGTAAGTGAAGAAACTAAAACATGACTTCCATTTTTTGTGTCGTTCAATGTATAATAAAACAATTTTTAGAGTCGGTTTTTAGTGATATCCAGAATATTCAAGGCCTCGGTAAGAACCGAAGATTATTGTTAATTATTCTGGATGTCACAAAATACCTCACCCAATAATTGGAGATGGTGATGGTGACGAGCACAATGATGGTGACGGCGACGGTGACGATGGCAATGATCGATATCCGCAATTGATAATCGATGTATGTACATTTCTATTTAGGTTATGGCTTCACCCCACCATCACCGCGCATGCCTAGATATCCATCCAATGAGAGGTTGAGTGGATCCCATTCCTCCGCAAACTCTTCACCTCCAACTCACGCAGTGCAGGTAAAGTTTTACCAACTTTTACTCACAAGCTTTTTTGCTCTACTGCTCACGTTTGACTTGATCTTTTGTGCCGGGTTCTTTATTTTACCGTTTTCGTTAACGACAGCTAGACAGTCTAATAAATATGTCTAGCGCATTAACTTAAATGTGGCCTTCTAACTGCATCAACTAGAATACATTTCTGTGTCTTCTATATGGTTTGTGTTTCTCTTGTTTAACGGCCGCTCATAGACACTTGAAGCAACTTGTGGCGACTTCGACTTTGGTTAAGAACCGATCCATGAGATGCTACCTTTTACAGGAAACCTTTCACAGGAAAGCTGGGTTGTCTTTCCTTTGTCTTCTCCAAAGTTAGGTTAGGTTTATTCGGTCAGAATTATAATATTAGTACAATTCATGGTATCAATCGTAAAATGATTACCCAAGCAGACGTGTTATTGTATGAAATAGTGGTAGAGAGAGGGAAATAGGAGGGAACTCTATCATTGCTGTGAGTTTCGGAGGATTTTGTACTCGGAAATTTATAGCAGACATTTTATTGCTTCTCTCCGTAACAGAGAGGTCAGCGGACTCACTCTTCCCCAGGCGCATCATCACACGGACCCAGGCCCTCATCAGGATCATGAGTATGAACAGTGATATAGGCTGTTACCAACCTGGCGTGCATCAGTGTACACTTGATATGATTAACGATGTTGACATGGAGACAGTGTAAGACAGTACATCGGCGCTTTGCTGTATTTGATGTAAACAATATCTGCCCAAAAAACTATTGGGGTAGAGATTTTTATGAAAAGGTTGTTAAAATGGTGTAAAATTCCAATGAATCACTGACGGAGATATAGAGTAACAAGAATTGTTGGTGTATATTTGTTTGAATGTAGGTGTTATGCGAGGTAATAAGTGACGACAAAGTTGTGATATTTTTCGGTTGGAGTGTTTTTCCAATGTCTAGTCAAAGTGCCTGTAAAACTATTCATAGTTAAGTAAACTGGCTGAGCTTCTATTTTATGAGCTTTTATTTGTGGTTTTAACGACCAATTTTATGATACTTCTGAGCGCCTTTAGGTACTGCTTTGTCAAAGATAATTTGTTATAGACAATTTTGAACTCCAGAAAGTGAACAACTGGTCCTGTGAGATAAAATCCCTTTCAGCAGTCCGTGGTTGATTTCTCACTCGGTCGTTTTCATGGAGACACGACATGATTGGCTTCTTTGTCCAGTTATTGCACACTTGATACTTTCTGGAGTGGCTTTCATTGTGGCGTTTTACACTGCTCTTCCGCTGCGCTTAAAACGGGTTGCTACTTTGGATGAACATTTCAAAATAAAAATGAGCGATAGAAATTTTACACAACGTTTCGATGTCTTATTGGATTGTTGATTTACGAAATGCTGTTTATTAGAAAGAAGAAACCTAGCCTGAACACGCAATCGGATTCCATCCGCGCGAAACTATTTGTTTAAACAAATATGTTAATGAATAATCACACCTCTCACCGCATATAGAACACTGTTGAACAGTTATTTTATTATCACTTGATAATGATGTCATGAAGACATCGAAACGTTGTGCAAAATTTCTATCGCTCATTTTTATTTTGAAATGTTTATCTACTTTGGATGATTCATTCAAATGACAGAGGATGTTTCTATTTTGTTTGTTTTCTTTTCTACTTCATGCAGTCACAGTTAGTTTGATGTGAAAATTTCTTTATGTTGGACCGTACTATATCGACAGTTTTTTAGCTTATATAACGGGGTAGGTTCTATTGTTTTCAGTTCTCTCGTCTCTCAGCATTGTATTACCATTTAATATCTGGAAAGAGATTGAGGGAAGTTTTTTTTTTGGCGCAATTTGTGCTGGGGAGTATTCGAGGATGACCCCTCGATGTATGGTTATTTTGCTAGTTCAGTATCAAACTCTGTTATTTAGTAGCAATTACTGGATGAGATTTCTGGTGATATCTAGCACAGTCAAAGACAAGGGACCTGCCAAAGGCATATAACAGGTATATAACACTTACCTTGATTGTTCTGGATATCACCTCATTTAATAATTGTTTTATTACACATTGATGCAAAGAGCTTGTCAACATAAGTTCTGCTGTGAAGAAACCAACTTCCGTCTTTCCCACACTTTTCAATCATTTTCGTCTTCAGATACTTTTTTAATACTTCCTTAGCTACTTCCATATTTTTTTCGAACGTTCCCATCAACATTTTCCCGTTGTGTGATTGAAACGAAAACACTTTGTAGTTATGCGACCAGTGTATACGTACCAATACTCCACAATAATCTGTAGCTTGAAAGATATAGACTATTATCAGTGAAATAACTTGTGCGGAGTCCATTACCGGCAGTGATTTTTTTGGGATTTTTCCATCTTGTTGTAACTAATGTAGATGCTGTGTAAAGTGAACAAGTAAACGTGCTTATTCTGGAAAAAGAGTAGTATAGAAATATAACCTTCTTTCACCGGTGTTTGTTTCTAGTTGTTTTTTACCGATGTAAGTGAGCAGGTCATCAGCTATCTTTGCTAATATTCATGTACGTGCAGTATTTAGGTTTCAAAGCACATAAAGCGTGATTAAATTAACCTGATGAGCTCGTGGCGCAAGTAAGACTGACCTGAGCCCACTGACTAATTGCATGGTTATTAGGAGCAAACATGCGCAGTAAGGCTTGCTTCGCTCTCTATGGAGTACGTTGAGTACTCTCCAATTGAATGCTACTATTTCCAAAACTTTGTTCTCAGATCGTTTTCCAGGCTACTCACTGGCTTATTAAACAGCGGTAATTTGTTTTAAATAAAGTTTGAGATGAGAAAATTGTTGAGATGGTCGAATATTCCAGTTGTTGTGCTGAAATCTGTTTTAGGGAAGAGTACTGATAGGATCTTACTGTCACTCATTGCTTTCCTCCCCATTTTAAACAATTATTGGATGAGGTTTTTGTGATATCCAGAATAATCAAGGTCGAGGTAGGGGTTATCGGCCGAAGCCGAAGGCTGAGGCTGATAACCCTTACCGAGACCTTGATTATTCTGTGTATCACAAAAACCGAATCAAAGAATTGTTTTATCATACATTGAGCGAAACAAAAAAGTCATGTTTTTGCTTCTTCACTGACGGCAAGCAAGGCAAAGCGAGCGAACTTGACATGATTACCCTTAGAAGTCATGCACCGCGGTCATACATGACATGATTACCCGTGACCTTGAGTGTCCTTGACATGATTATTGTATAATCTGCAGTTATGACGTCACAGGCGCTGATTTCGAAAATTCACTGTACGCTTTCGGCCAATCAGAAAAGAGATAGTGAGTTCAATGTATAATATTAAATAAATACTATAGTTAAATAGTTTTCCAAATTTTAGTCTGAAGCAGCGAGAAAGTGTTCGGTGTAACTTAGTTTATGGGATTGAGTTGCTACTAAATAAACAAAGTGAATGTCTGGAATGCTGCTTACGAGGGGAACGACTTTTATTGAACAATTTCAGCATCGATTGGTGAACTAACTCCGGGAAGCTTTTAATTCTCTGAGCAGGCGACTTATCTTGTTCACTGAACAAGTGTGAGTTCGAGTCTCTTGAGGACGTACGTATTATGTTCTATTATCCTGTCTGCTCTGTACCAGTGCAAAACAGCGCTGATTTAAATACCAAAAATCTTAGTTACCAATCCAATTTTATATTTTTCCACTATGGTTTGAAGCAAAGCAATCGGACAGCACTAAACATCAAGTTTTCCCTATTCCCTACATCAATCAATCAATAAAACATAACTTTCCACTGGTAAATGGGGAACTGGTTGCTGCACCGGATTAGCTGTACCTGGTTAGCCCAGCATCAAGTGAGGAACAGCCCCCGTTTATTGATAACTTTAGATGTACATATGAAACTGAACAAATACGTGAAAAACTACAGTCCTGCTGCCCGCCAGGAAAAACCCCCTTTTCTTTAGGAGGAAACCTGATCGCCCTCGAATGCAGAGCCAGGCACATAGGAACCTCGAGGGAAAGAGGTTGTAAGCTACACTAATACACTATTTAGACAAGCTATCTGTAATGATATGTACACAGTATACTTATAAATAAAATTAACACAGGTTGGTACCAGCGTCAGTCTAGAATGATTCCTCAACTAAAATCCCGCCGACACATGCTCCCCATTCTGATGTTTCCGCCACAACCGTCAAATCTCCGGCGAACCGTGAAAACGTAAATTTGCTGCTATTCTGCGAACCGCAGCAAATAGCAAAATGTTTTGGTAAACGGTTGGTCCTGGTTATAGGTAGGCATAATCTGCATACGATCCACGTGTCCCCTCACTCCGCGGCTTGACCCGTGAATAGGATTATTTGTTCTCCCCTTGATGGGATGCTAGTCCAACGCAGAGTTACACCCCATCATTGAATTCTCCGATACCCATTTACACACCCTGGTGGAGAGAGGTACTGTGAGAGTAAACTATCTTGCCCAAGAACACAATACAATGTCCCCGATCAGGACTCGAACTCCGACCGCTCAATCCGGACTTGAGCGCACTAACCATGAGGCCATCGTCCTGGTTGCACGTAGGAGTTTGTGACCTTATCCTAATCCATATCCTGCAACAAAACAACACCCAGACTGACCTCATAGAATCGTTTCATGAAGCGAATCTCTGGCAAAATGAATTTATGAAAAAAGTCAACATATCTGATTACAACCGGCAATTACAATGGCTTTTTAATTATTTGAACGCACTCTGTCGCGTAATCGATAAAGTGCTAATCGATGAACAAGCCCTTGGACTATTTCAATTAGTTTATGCTGTCCATTACAACTCTTGTACCACGACTTGGATCAGGTTTCGATCCTCTTAAAAGATTAATCTTACATCGATTGTTCGTGCTTGATGGGCGGGATAGAAAAATACTCTAAGGGTATTATATAAATCACACTCCGCTACAAATGAAGAACTCCTAGGGCGTGCTGATATACCCTCTTTATATAATAGACGGCTTCAGGACATCACAGCACTTATGTACAAAGTCGAACATGGTCTTGTACCTGACTGCGTTCCTGATATATTCATTCGCAAAGACTCAACACACTCGCCATTGAACAGTGATTTTGTTTTACCACGTTGTGAAACTACACGCTATGGCAAGCACTCTGTTAGATATCTTGGGCCATTCTTATGGTCTAAACTTACAGATAATCAAAGAGATTCGCCTAGTTTATCTGTTTTCATAAACAAAATAAGAAAACTGAACCTTGCTGATATTTTAAGCAACAACAGTAATTGCTGTAATCTTTGTAGTCAATAGAATTATCTTAGTTTTTAAAATTTTTAATTTTACTTTGTAGAATATCTTACTTAGTGTCCCCAATAAGTCTGTCTAGGCTAAATACATTGACACTTAAATAAAGGTTTTACTTACTTACTTACTTACTTACTTACTTACTTACTTACTTACTTACAATACCCGGTCAATTGCTTTGGTTGCTATGGTAATACCAATAAAAGGGATTTGAGTACTATTGTTGTTTGTGCAAGTAGTTGACTAAAAATAAAAAGATTTAAGAGCATTACTTCGATATGGGATAGAAGACCAAATCAGAGACGGTTAATCTTTTCTGTCTCCAATGAAAGTTGATGCTATGACAACAGTGTGTGAAGATTTTCACTCGGGAGGATCGCATGGCCTCAAAATTGAGTTTACAATGCAGAACGCAACGAGTACTGCCATGTATAGGTGAAGATGAATTGCTGAACCAGCCCGCGTCATCTTCGCGAGGTTCAATTTCAAAGATTCCTCAACAAATGCTTCGCGTTAACTCTGAATCGAGTGTCTCTAGCCTGTGTACAGCCGCCCACAGGTTAAGTGTCTCAAATGCGGCGAAGAACACTTCGGTGAAAAGTAAAGATGCGGTAGACGGTGCGACAGGGAAAGGCAAGATGACCGGCACTAATCATAGAGAGGTAACAAGACGTGGATCTGTTCCAGTTGGAGTTTCCACAGAGAAAGATTGTTATCAAGGCAATGCAAAGACGACAAAAGGTTCAAGAAATGCGAAGCGACAGGTCAAACTAAGTACGCCATCGCCAGACGTTATTGATCTCAATAACGAAGACGTAGTAAAAGAGTTAGTGATAAGATTGTACAAAACTCTTAGAGTGCAAGACAGTAGCACCTCCGACAAAGACTGCACAGTAAGAGTAGAAGAAACGAGCAAACAAACTAAACCTAACGCCGGGAGGAGAAAACTTGACAGCGAAATCAATTTATTCCGGCATCAAAAGACAAGATTTCCTCACGTTAGTAAAGCTACTTCAGGTTTAGAGGTGTTTTACTCAAAACCTGTGAGTTGGAAATCCTTTATATCAAGCCGGAAGCTCCAACCAAGAATACGGGCCAGAGATTTCTCCGCCTTTCAAGAATGCTCTACCAAGATGAATCAAGAGAAAATGGTACAAATGAATCATCGTCAGTTAACATGGCCGTTTAAAGACAACTATGCTCGTCCTGGCAGATCAACATCGGTTTTGCGTAAAAGAGGCCTTAGCGTGCCCTTCGTAGTGACAAATGGCACCGCTCTCGTTTCTTCTAAAATATTTAAAGCGTCACGCAAGTCTGTCACGTTCGCTTAGTAAGATACGTAGCAAAGGCATGGTTCTCGGTTCAAGAATTTTTTGTTCATGTCTTTTAGCAGTCGGTGGAAAATCTACGCGTTTACGGAACGCCTCTCACTCACTTTTTTATGATTTGATTGACCCAGCCACTAATAGGAAATGAAAGCCGAAATCGTCGGAAGTACGAAGTATGTATGTCTCATCTAATATACTATAAAACTGATCAGTTCGTGAAAAAGTAGATGCATTTAACAGAGGTAAACGAAAAGCCGGTGACTTTGAGCTTATGTTTTATGGTTTATTCTCAGGCCGACCAAAGCAAAATTGTTAACATCAATACTGAAATGCACGCTCGACTTCATTCTGAGTTATGGTAATCTGAAGAGCTGCAGTATTTGCTTTACGCAAACAACGCGTAATGAAAAAAATTATTGTCGGAAAGAAGCCGGGTGATAGCAAATCGCCATTATTCTGAATTTTAATCCGACATCATTCCATACATGGATGTTAAAGTTTGTCAAATAGCGTGTTGACCAAGACAAAAAAAGTGCAAAGTGCTTTGAACACCAAACCCAGTTTGCATGGTATTTATATGCCGAAGTTACGTAACGGGAGTTTTTTGTAACACCATCAGACAGTTAAATGCCCCCGAAAGGGCACCCTTGATTGGTGGGCAATTGTTTGTTGTAAGTCTAAACGAGATTATTTGCGTTAAAACCATAATACCCAGCCGATATACGGCCTTCAGGTGTACCCCACCTCACCGTGTCACGCGTCACGCGTCACGCACTTGTACTTTCTTCAGAGGACTTGAGATCGTTGGTTCAGGGATTTGCGTTGCGTGACATTAAAATGAGGACCCAACGACGCTTTCGAGCAGGTCAAAAGAAGACGTATCACTCAAGTTTAAGCTAACTGAACAGTTCTTGCACTAGAGTAATATCTTTGCGTTTTAATAACACAACTCGATGACATATGTTTCTGTTATTCTACGGCATTCATGTGGCTGGCACTTTCCGAATAACGCACGAATGATACACCCCACTGACCTGAATCTTGGCGACGTTGTTTATACATCAATGATCTATCATATCCCATATTCTTGCCTGACTGAATTTATTGAATAGCTATTTTTGATTGTAATAAGTCGCCAAAAGATTGGCATGCATCCGTCCTCATTGTCAGGTAAAAAAACGATGTATGTAGCGCAAGTTAAAGCTATGTAAGTATCGTGTTAGTAGTAAGTATGACATAATTAGGAATTTATGATTGATCTTTCATATATTCATTTGTTTGACATAACTGTTGTAAGTAGTGTAAGAAACAAGGAGATATTTCGTTTTTGTAAGGATTCGAGCAATTAATGTAGAAATATAGTAAAAGAAAGGCATTGTAAGTAGTTGATCTATAATTTTATTAGTTTTATTGTATTGTAATAAACGCATTGTAAGAGAAAAAAAACAAAAACAAAAACAAAAACAAAAACAAAACATATTCAGTTCGTTGTGGGTGGTTAATATAAAACTAAGCATAAGCTTACAAGTACGCATTGAGGACCTATTTTTTTTACTCTTCACGAACTGTTTAGGCTGTGATAACCTATGACCGCAAACGTTAGACTTGATCGCTCATAAATGGGTTGTAAGACGAACTGTGCAATTTTTGTAGTTGTTGTCAGTGTTTCAGTGGCAGTTATTCCCACTCTTGTGAGTCGATACTTATTTTCCGTTGGTGAACCCCCGCTTTTAGAAGTCAAACAATGGTGGGGCAGAGGACAAGAAATGGACGACGAACCTGAGGGGACCACTATTAAAGAATTCTCCATCAGCTTGTCGGATGAAGTTCTGAATGACCTAAAGGAAAGATTGTCCAAGACGTACTTCTTTGAAAACCTGGAAGGAATCGATTGGGAATACGGTACCAACCCGGACTACGTGAAGGAGTTAGTGGAATACTGGAGGACGACGTACGACTGGCGCAGACAAGAAGAGCTCCTCAACACCTACAAACATTACAAGACCAAAATAAGTGGACTAGATGTTCACTTTCTGCACTATAAACCTGAAGTGAAGGAAGGTCAACGACTGCTCCCTATTATGTTGGTACATGGGTGGCCAGGGTCGTTTTATGAATTCTTCAAAGTCATCCCAAAGCTGATAGCTGCTTCAACAGATGATTATGCATTTTCGGTCATTTGTCCATCGATTCCAGGCTATGGTTTATCAGAGGCGCCTCATAAGCCAGGCTTTGAGGCATTTGCAGCTGGGCGTATTTTTTGCAAGTTGATGAAGCGCCTTGGATACGAGTCGTACTACATTCAGGGTGGTGATTGGGGCAGTGCGATAACAAGAGCGATGGCACTAATGAATCCAAGGTGAGATTGAGAATGCACGCATACATTCATACTTTATTGAGACTCCCTTAAACAGGGCTTTTCAGTCACGATGTTGGCCCAAACCTCTGTTATAAAGGGGAAGCTTGATTGGTGACTCCAGCAATAGTAATGTCGAGCTCTGCCTCATCACTTTTAATTTCATCTTCAGCCTCAACTTTCTTGCCACTCAGCATCCCCTCTTCTGAAGCATGTGTTTTTTTCTAATACATCTGTCATTGGAATCCCCCACCACCGGGAAATATGGGACATGGATGGGGCTTTGTGGAGGCTTTGACTCTCTGCCTTCCCTTCCTAGAGAGGTAGGGGATTAGTACATTTAATCCTTTGCTTTGTGCATTAGTACATTTTAGGCCATTGCCTTGCCTGAGCAGGGAAGAGTCACAGGTAGGACACTCAATAACCCAGAGTGAAAGACAGGGCTAAATAATGCCTGCACAGAAGCAAGATCTCATGGCTCAGAACCATAACAAACCTCGAAAAACAGTGACGTTTACAAAAATTTTGTATAAAGTAGCATCAAAATAAAAACGGTAGTGGCCTCTAGCTCCCTCAACCATTGGTGAAAACAGCTCCTAAACACAAATTAGATTTATTGAGGACTTAGGAGATGACATCTTACACTGTGTTTTGGATTGGATTTGGAGTTTTGGATTTTGGATTTGGACACAAGCTGGAGAAACATGCCTAGGTTTATTAGAGGCAGTTTGATGAGGCCATTGCTCAGTTTGTGTACAGGAATTTAAATTACTTGGCCTGTTCGTGGCATTGGATGAGAGTTTACACACTATTTTCACCAATAACTATTGTTCAACCTTTAAACTCCAGTGTACTAAAAGTGTTGGCCAATGGTTGAGGGAACTAGAATAAATTCAATTTCTTTTTATTGTTTTCAGTTTAATGCTACTTTTAACACAAACCAGGCACTATACAAAATGCTCCCTTTTTTAAGCTTTGTTATGGTGCCCAGACCTTTCACATCAGTACAGGCCTTGGGATCTCAAACATGCACAGATGTTATTCAGCCCAGTGGAATGACAGGGGTCTGGAATGAGAGCCTGGTGATAAGTGCTCTGCCATATTTTTGTAAAAGAGAGAGCTTGATGTTCACTGATTTTCTATTTCTTCATCCCATAAGACAGACTTTTCAGAGAGTTTAAAAAGGGGGCTGAAAGGAACATTTTATAGCTTATCTGCAGAGTAAGAATCAAGTTTCTTACAGAGGTGAAAATGAACAGCAAAAAACACTTACAGAACATTGCATGCAGGATATGACTGAAATTCTGTATATACCCTCAGTGATCTTTCAAGCAATCTGGTTGGTTTGCTATCTCTGGCAAATTAACAATTAGATTATAAGCTTGAGATTTCTATGAGATGGTAGCTGATTTGGCTTTCAGCCTCATCAACTATCACCTCATTGAAATTGAGAGCTCATAATCTAATTGTTTTAGTAAATTGTAACTGAAATTTACGGGCAAATATGCTAGTTTTAAGAACTTCAAATTTCTACGGGGTAACTATCAGGACGATACTTGCAAGACATAAGCACTCTATTCACTAAATTTTGTTCTGCATGCCACTTCAAAAATCATTGAATTATTCTCAACTTTTTTGATGAAAGCTGTGAAAGCCAAACGAAAAATTTCAAAAAGAAAAACAGACAAAAACCTACTTAATACAATATCAACTGTTTATTTTCTATAAGCCCACTTGTTTATAGAAACATTTTTACAGGCAAATACTATCCATCTGGGTATTTTCCTCTGACAGGCACTATGGGCTGATAGTATATAATGAGCATTGGTATTATTCTATTTTTATAGTAATACAATCTGATTGGCTGAGCTACTCATATACTATCAGTCATAGCGTGCACTGGCCAGAGGTTATCTACAAAATTTCTTTCTTTTGTTTTAACAGAGTTTTGAAGGAACATTTTGATGCAAATAGATATTTAATTCCTAAGAAGACAAAAAGAAAAACAAAAAGAAGAACTTTAATGGTTTCTTGACTTTTATAATCTTGAAATTACTGAAAAAAATGATGCCTGTGCACACAACTTCAATTTCAAATGCAGTTCAATCCAAGTGATCTTTCTAATTATATATAAGGGGCAAAGTAATTGAAAACTGTTATTCAAAGTAACTGACACCTCATAGAAATCTTGAGCTACTAATCTAATTGTTAATTCTACCTCATTACCATGCTGAGAGATTCCATAAGATAATAATTGCGTGTGCCAATCAGTGCAACTTTTGTCGCCAATCACATTGGCTTTTGACTGCTGTTTACGAGGATTTTTTCCAAAAATACAGCTTTTTCAGAATGGGCAAATCATTGCCCCCGCAGGG
>OMLO01002978.1_pt1 | contig 13892 bp, 12 predicted proteins | sample 1674811 | NCBI WGS metagenome assembly OMLO01 (sample SAMN06265003, study PRJEB25207) | coral metagenome | isolation source: Coral host | place: Mexico:La Bocana,Puerto Morelos, Mexico | collected 2008-11-13
GAGGCTAAATTTTCACTGGGTAGGGGAGAATAATCCACTGGGTCGGGTTCCGCTGGGTCTGTTACAGAGGGGTGTATTAGTCTACAAGAAAATTTCATTTTCAAATTTCTCCGGCATTGTGTGACAGTTGCCTCAGTAATATGTTAAGGAAAATTTTAACATTCTTTGCTATTCGCTCGTGTCTAAACAGTTACGCGGTTGAAGTCCAAAACTGATACTTAATAATCCATAGTTTCGATCTTCTTGACTCTTTCGACTTAGGAGCAGAAAAATTCAAAACACAAAACATTTTTTACACAGTTATTCCGGCACTTAACTTCGAATAGAAGAACCAGCCTGTTATGACTGTGGCCAAAGGCTTCAGTGCTGTTTATTTGTCGCAGAAGCGGGATTGTATACAAGGAAAAACGAGAAAAAAAATTTGTTTTTGAAGTATTTTGAGGTTTTTTCTATTTCATTTTTTTTTTCTAAGAGATGCAGATAACTAATTCACACAAATATCGCAACCGCATGAAGCTTTATCAACCCTCGGCCCAACAAGTTGCGGGGTGGGGGGTGGATGCCGCCCCCATAACGTTTTTCCAAATCTTTGAAAAGATGTGTTAGTGTAAGGGGCTGAAAATCCTATTCATCCCTCGCGGAATATATCAGTTGTGTCGATGTTTGTTTTTTCCGTTGATATGGCAACCGCTAATTTCATGTGGGTTTGGACAAAAATCAGCCTTTTTCACATAATTCTATATTTTTACCAGTTTTCTTCACAAAATTACAGAAATTCACGAATTTGTACAGTGCATATGCATTCTGGCGTGACTTTGCATTAATTTACGTTATTTATCAAGCTTTCAAGAAAATAGTGAAATCCAAGATGGCGGATCCAAGTTGGCAGATCTCACGTCATCACCAACAAAAATTTTATTATCACGAAGAGCAAGCTGTGGGATATCTAATCAATGTTAATTTATGTCGCTGTGCCTTATTAGAACCCCCCCCCCCCCAACTTGCTCCACGGGGGTGGTATGGGTTTGCTTGTACGTCTGAGGGTAAAGCACTTCAAGTCGCAGGGGGTGGGAGAAGGGAGGGATTGAAAACGTAGTTCAATAATTACCAGTGCAGGAATTGCCGTTTCCAGAGTAACCAGGTTTGCACCGACAGTAAAATTGCCCTTTGTCATTTTTATCACAAGTTGCTCTTGGAAGGTCACAGTCAGGCAAACGTCTAACACACTCTGTCAATGCTTAAGAGGAAAACAGAAACAAATATCAATTTAGTGGGGTGATACCTTGACTGAACGAATAAATATATCTCTTTAAAAAGGATTGAAATAAACCGGAAGAAAAAAATCAAATATTAAATCTAAACAGGAATCGTTATATAATCGATCTCAATCACAACGATAATTAATAACCAATCTATATTTGTACTCATTCTTGCTAAAGAACAAAAAAATTGAAAATATTAAAAGTATTAATTTGAGTACTAGCTGCCTGGAGTAACCAAGCCCGAGTTTTGACTGTTATCAGCCAGACTCAGCTTGAGAACCTGCGCAAGTTCTACAAGACAAAGAAATTTAAACCCCTTGACCTCACGCCAAAGAAGACCCGTGCCATGAGACGTGCTCTCACCAAACATGAGGCGTCTCTCAAGACCAAGAAGCAGCAGAAGAAGCTCGCACATTTCTCATTGCATGAGGAAATATGCTGCTGTAAAAGAGACATGACTTAAAACACTCAAGGGAGGCTTGACTGGGTTTAGAACGCTAAGACATACACTCATCAATGCTTGATTCGTTTTAAGTTTCTGCCTGAGGTATACTTCGTTGCTAGTCAATGGTGTATACAGAAAGGCCTTTGAGAAACTCAAGCACTGAATTGCCGACCTGGTGCGTGCGGTTGCATACAAAGTCCACAAATTCATAGCCAGTTTTGCAGTTCGACTCACTAATCTTAATCGCCTCATTGTAGAAAGTACGTGTCGTTGACTATTCGTTCAGAAAGCTCTCTCTTTCGAAGACAAAAACACTCGATGCGTATAATTTGCCGTATAATTGTCTCACATACTTTCCATTATTTTGATCTGGGACGTCTGAGGCTCGTTGAATTGAACAGTCAGATTGCTCCCAGCTTATCTCAAATTTTCGTGTCTAATCTACCTTGACAATGTCGAGCTCCGCACTAGAAGCTAGGGAAGAATGTGCAGGCAATGAAAATCTTTGGTTTTTACAGCCGCGGCGAGCCCGAGATCGAAGAACTGTAGAACTGCTCCATGGGTCTCAGACTCTTTCGGTCCCAAGACATCACACTTCATTCGTTTTTTTCTCGCCTCTGGACGAATGTCATTCAGATAGAGAGATTGAATGAAAAGACATGCTGTACTCGGCGAATCCCTCCAAAAACGGATCTTCCTTGCATTCTGCAACTATTTTGAATCACACTATCGCATGTTCGCAAACATTCTTCTTAGAAGGAAAACAATCGTAGTCCTTCGATGACATCACAGGCCAATTCGCTCCTTCTTCGCTATTGCTGGGTCGAGGGCAAGCAAGACCAATTTTGTATTTGGTTTATTCTCGCTCGACTGCCGACTGAGACTGCTCGAGTATTTTTGAACTGATTCAGTTATGTCACTTTCTAAAACAGAAACGGCTTTTTTTACTACTTCCTGATTCTCGTACTTGTTTATTAACTCGAGAAGACTCTTTTGTACCTTATCTTAGCCCAGTCTCGTAAAATATTATGTTAAATCAAAACATTTCGCTATTTTAATACACAGAGGGAAAAACTTTGTTATGATGGCGTCAATCGTACATCTGTTCTATAATAGATCATAGGCGAGAACTGACAAAAATGCGAGAATAACTTGGGCTATTATATAATCAATAAAAGATACCTCAAACAATGCTAAACAAAGCTTACCTATGCACTCTGTCCATGGATCTCCACCGAAACCATCTTTACAGTTACAGCTGTAAGAACCCATATTATCAGTACATACGGCGTACTTTGCACATTTATGACTACCTGTTGAACACTCGTTGATATTCGCGCAATGTTTGCCATTTCCAGTAAAACCTGTTTTGCAAACGCACTTGAAAGAGCCATTGGTGTTTACACACAGAACGCCATCAACTTTCGGACAGTTATGCTCTCCACTGTCACATTCGTTTATATCTTTACATGAACGCCCGTCGCCTTCAAAACCATCCTTACAGCGGCAGTCGAAACTCTTCCTCGTGTTAATACAGGTAGCCCACGTTTTGTGGCAGTTGTGAAGGCCTTGCTTGCATTCATCGGCGAGTTTGCACGATTTAATTCCATCTCCGTAATATCCCTCTTTACATCGACATTCGTATCCACCTGGTATGTCTACACATTTACCGTACTTGTGACTACATTTATCTCTGTTCTATGAAAAAAGGGAGGTTAAAACATATTGTGTTATTTACTATACCTTTCAAGGGGGTAAGCAGTAATAGTACCTTGATATACTCGTAATGGCGGGCTTTTGTAAGCTTTATTTAAAACCGTTGTGTTATCATCGTTTGGCCTCGTTTAGAAACCTCAAACTACGTTACATCCCCCCTCCAAGGAGTCTATTCCTTAGTACATGACTATTCTCTTGCAAAACACAAATGCATACTTACCACAGGCTCTTCGCATTCCTTTATGTCTTTGCAATTTCGACCGTCACCATGGAAACCCTTCTTGCAACTACACTTGTAAGATCCAACGGTATTAGAGCATTTCGCATGTGGACTGCATTTGTGCTTATTTGAGGTGCATTCGTTTACATCTTGACATTCTTTCACTTGGCCATCATAACCAGGTTTGCATTCGCATCGGAAACTTCCGGGAATATTTCTACACATGGCATTTCTGTGTTTTTCGCAATTTTGCTGAAATGATTGAAAAAAAATCATGTTACAACCTGGACACAATCCATTGAAGGTGGCCCAAGTATAGTTCGTGTTAGTTTTAATGATATATAAGGGTTCAGTGGCAGACTTTTTTGTTACTGAAAACTCGTGAAAATAGAATAGCCGAAATTTCCCCGCAACTTCCAACCCGTGCTTTGACCCATTTTTTTTTAGCAAAATGCATGTATTTCACCTTGGCCAGTCATTACAGGTCTTAAATCCAAGGGAATCGTCAAGGGAAACTCCATGAGCAGGTCTAGATTTAACAACGTAGTTTTAACGCAGTTACGCAAGGAAACACCCAACTCGACACTAAAACCCTGGAGTAAGGTACCAAGCAAGGTCAGATCGGCTGCCAATCCTAAGCGGTTTAAGACTCGAATTACACTGTTCACAGTTCCGTGTGATCGTAAGTGTCGATCGGTGACTTCGACTAGCCGCTATCTTGGTCTCTTGCTGCGAGAAAAACTTGGGAGAGTCCAACATGCCCGTCAGTACGGGCAGTGACTACCCATGGGCATTCTGTATGCTCCCCAGTTTCGCTCCCATCAAGAGATCAAGATGGCGGCCTGTCGAACATCTACGATCGTGCGGAAAAAAGGGCTGTGAACAGTTTAGACTCGAATACACAAGATTAAAGTAGCATTTTAGATCGATGTAGTGGTTGCTACCTTCGCAATTGTATTGTTTTAATGATTGCAAGATTTTAAAATTTTTGGTAATTATAATTAACGAGTTTTTGTAGTATGTATATGTTGAGAGAGTTAACATCAGTAGTTTGTACTCATAGTAGTTTCAGGTTTTGACTCTATATTAATTCGTTTCTGTGTCCTCTATTAGCAGTGGGGAATCCTCTCTGCTAGACTTTTGCTTGACGCGTTAATTAAGTCATTATTATTATACAACATGTTTTCATTACCTTATTAGCAATAATTTGGCATTCATCAATGTCAAAGCATTTCTTGTAGCCATCGCCTTCATAACCTTTCTTGCAAGAACAAGAAAAGCTCCCTGGGGTGTTATGACAGGTAGCATCCTTGTGGCAAACTTTCCTTTCACACTCATTCATATCTTGGCAGTCTTCTTTTTCGGGGATAAAACCCCTAGGGCATGAGCATTTGTAAAACCCTGGGGTATTTTTACAGATCGCTTGCAATCCGCAAGTAGCAAAACCATTACTACACTCATCTTCATCTGCAACGCAAAATAACAATCGGTAATTAGATGTGAAATTATGCGCACTTCTTTTTCATGTTCTTTTTTTTTAAAAAAATCTCATTTAAAAAAAAATTACTGCAAGGAATGATACGGAATAAAGTTGAAACAGAACACAATTAGGGACTACTCTGTGAAAGTAAATAGCTGTCCATATGAGAACAAAGAATACAATTACAAAGGAAGATGTACAACAAGACCACGCACGCATAACCGATTATTTTCCTTCAACCCTCATTTAACATCACCACATATATGTACATAGCCTGCATCTCATTGTTTCGTTTACAATCCCGACATTATAAATAAATCTCATAAGCTCAGTGGTAGTAAATACTTGTGGAAAATAGTGACAAAAAATACTAAATATTTTAGAAATATTCACAACCTACAGCGTTGGCAATAAGCAAACTTATATAACAATAAGAGATACCGTCTGAAAAAGGCTGATTAACCGAATAACTGAATCTACCTTTTTAAAATTCGAACCACGGCCAACATATAATATTCAAATGCCTCATATTGATTTATGTTTACTGTAAGTTACAGAAAGTAAGAATGTTTGGTAACAGAAAGTATTAAATTGTCTCAACCAGTAAGAACGTCAAGCTTCAGCCCACAAATGTATTGCAAGCATAAATTATCCATAGTTATCTAAGTCACCTTAAATTTTGTTGATATAAACCTGTGCAGTTTTTGCCGTCCCATGTTTGTAGATTGGGACACCTCCTCCGGTTGACTTTGAAAGGGATTCTGCTGTCACGACAATACTTTTCGTCTTTCTCACATTGCTCAAAGCCTATTATGACAAGTGAGATGCATTTGGTTAAACGGCCTCTCACCATTTTCAATATTTTGAGTAGCTTAGGTCACCTCTAAACTACACCAAAGGAAATTGAAAGCAGCTTTATTTCTACGATCAGGTCTATCATCTACACTAATCCGTCACGAGCTTATCGAAACGCTCCTCAAAACGGAGGAATTTGAAGACCTGGCCCGACTTTGCGTTTTAGTGTAGACGAAAACCATTTTGAAAAGGAGCTTTTCAAAGTCGGTGACATCACGATAACACTGCGATATCCTTGCCCGAGTTTCCTCAACCACGAAACCGAAATGACCGGAATTTGTTTCCTTTTCAAATTTGCCGAGCATAGAGTGGACGAAAAACATTTGATACATTCTCAGTGTAAATACTCCGTTTTCAAATTTCTTCGACATAGTTTGGACGGGTTGGGGTCTTTATGCTTGACAGACCGCTGAACAAACTGAAGAACCGGCACAGGTGTGTCATTATCTACGATTACAAAGTGGCATATGCAATATTTAGCCACAAACCGCTCCATGGAAGAGGTTGTAATGACTTCCCAAGCTATACAGATATATCGCAGTAGCGTACGTATTTTATTTCTTCACATCTTCATACAAGGAATCATCGATGATCTCTTGGTCCTTTCATAGTAGAAGTCGCATGACATCTTCACCTACGGTTCTCATGGTTTCTCTTCTGAAGAACCTGGCTGAAGAACCTGGCATCGAGGTTGATGTACATAACATTATAAAATCTCCACTTTGGCCGGCGACCTTAGAAAATAGTTGGTCGATCGGAAAGCATTTCCCTTGAGTTTCAATGTTTCCTTGGCTCCTTCTTGTTGTAGAAGAAACAGGACACGTCACAATAGAACACCGCCTCACAAACCTACTATTTTTATAGTCTTCCTAGTTCTATTGTCCTTTTGTTCGCACCGTTTTACATTAACTGTGTCTTCTACACCAAGTAGGAGGTGTTTCCTTTAGCTCCACCTCAGGGAACATTGGGATTCTTGGTAAACTATATACTGTATCTTGGGGACCACTCATTGAGTTGCTCTTATGACATTATTTTTCATAATTACTATCATCAAAACTACCTCACCGTGTCCTTCAGAATAGCGAACTGCACTCTCTTTTCTCTGCTTTCCATCGATTGTGTACGTCTTATCCTGCTTATTAACAGAAGTAACTTTTCCTTTGAAAAGACAGCCGTATCCATCTGCATAGAAGAGGACTGTCTTGCCTGGAGTGACCTCTGAAGGTACGACTTTCTGACTACTCGCATAATCGTTAGCTATATCTCGATTTTCCTTCTTGTAGGAAACAAAAATCATGTTGAAACCCTCACTGGGTTGGAAAACAAGCTCCGAGTCAATGCGGACGATGGTCCCAAGACAGAATTTAGAATCGGATTGAAGGAGCTCATATCTGGTAGAATACTCGATTTTCTCTGTAAAACAAGTAAAAATATATTGGAAAAACAACAGACCTCCTACACGCAAACCAAGGAGAATGAGTAGCAAAGCACTGTAAGTTTGTTAGCAATGTGACAAAAGTGTCAAAAAGTGTCTGATAAAAGGATTGACAAAAGGATTGAGTCCCTGGTTGACTAGTAGATACATAACAATAAATTATTCGCTCTAGAGGTGTGCTCCGTGAGCTTACGCGCCGTCGGCAACATATGTTGTAATTAAATGGCTGGTTTGCAGTGTCAAGCCATTAAAAATAAAAATTATCCTAACCATTCGATAAAGTAAGTCATAGAGTCCCTGGATTGTTTTCTCTCGAGGTGTGACAGTTGACTCGCTCTGAGCTCTCAGCAACGATCTCACGGAATTGTTAATAACAGAGTCATCACCTCCGTTAAACTCAATCGATTACTCAATCAATCGATCAATCATTTCAGTACTTTTACGCGTAATGCCTAGAACCAATAGAGGTAATTAATGAATGAATGAATGAATGTGTGCAAACAAGCTAGGCATATTGGCGTATTACAAACTATGAAGCGATTGTGTGGGGTCGATACTGATGTTTCTAAAGGTAATAAGTTTTAAATGATCAAATATTATATCATTTCTTGAAGGAGAGAAATTTCGCGGTTTAGGAAGACCAACGTAGCCGTCGTGACATCATTTGACAACGCTCTATACACGACTCGTCAATATACGTCAAACATTTTGTAGAAGCATGGGAATCATCTCTGATACTGTCTTTTCACACTCCATGGTCCCAGACTGTGTCCCCCCAACAATAGTTCCCTTTACTAAGAGGAGACGATTGCTGACATTGCTTGTCAGCAGGTGCGGAACGGGAAACTGCTTCAGGCCACCGACACATCAAGATGTATCAAGCGTGATAGCCTTTTACTGGAGTGGAACACAATGAGGCGGCAAATCAATGTAGTATTTTTAAATAGGTGACAGAGGAAATAAAGAATCTAAAGCAACTGCAATTCAACACTTACTACACCAGGCGCTATAAACGACGACCAATTCGCTCATTTTATAAATTTCCACCTGTATTCTATTACTCCTCGCATTGTTTGCAACTTTCATTAACCACTCTATGACGTAAACGTTGTCCCGCACTTCATGTATTCGGCCTGAGACGTAGTTATTTCCATGATTTTTACCAAATGGAACAAGAACACATGCGTCAACCTTAAGTTCGGTTTTGAGAGGCCTAATCATTGGAATAACCTGGAATGATAGGAGAATTTATTAACATTACAATTGCATAAGAGAGTGCTACAAACATTAGGTTGCCCTTAGAGAAATTTAGCTTTGCTGCCTTGAAACCGTTAGGCGTACTGCGATTCCGATGTAGTGTTCTACCAACTGAGCTATCAAGCCATCTGTCACATTGTGAGTTCGGAATATTCCCGTAAATGAATATCTGAATGTAAATGTAAATGAGTATATGAAAGATCATATATTTGAACTGCGGAGAAAGAAATGAATTTATGATTGGTCATCGCAGTTATACTTAAGCAGCTGTGAAATTAAAGCCTGAAAAAAATTCAGGTCTGAACGGGATTCGAATGCCCGTCATGTCATGTCGGTCACCTCATATCATGTCATGTTTTGTCGTGACATATGTCGTGATATGTCATGTCAGCATGAGTTAAAAAACTTTCTTCCTGCGTATTCGGTCTGACTAACGTAGAATTTCGGTCTGAATAACGCAGACTTTCGCAAGTCCGATGAGATACCTTTGTGTAACTCGGCCGAAGATTGTGACGAGGTGGGATTCCTTCAGCTTTCACGGTAACCCTACTACCAAGGACTTTATTAACTCGGCCCCTCACGTAAATCAAAGCTGTAGGCGACTGTAGCACGAATACTGGTACCTTTCTAACTGAAAGAACACGTCAAACATGTTATAATTTTTTCCCACATCACGTGACAATTTTTCACTGACAGGGCTTAGCTTCTGGTTTCAACATCAGGTTAAGGCCAGGTATCATGTTTGAACCAAATACGAAGGTAGAGTAAAATCCATAGCCGAATGTCAAATGACCTACTTATACTAGGCCCTTCCGGCTACCAACTCATGAAACACTCATCCGGGCATTTAGTGATATAAAGCTTATCTAGGAATCTACTATTGTAAAGCTCGTCAGGTCTGAAAGGTTCATCCGGTTATTTACTCATGCAAGGTTAATCCGGGAACTTCCTTATGTAAGGCGCAATCACATCAACGACAGATAACGGTCTTTTTCCTTTCTGAAAGTAACGACTCCGAAACGACCTCAGAAAGTCAAGACTAGCTGCTAGTTCCAAAAGTAAGGACCGTTACTTTCGGACGTTTACGGAACGTGTGTAATGCTCATCTGGGCACTAACGTATGTGAGCTTCGCTCTATTTCTTCCCTTCTAGTACTTACTTATATAACTTTCCCCATACACTTCCACCTTCATGCAAGGCCAGTTCTTGAAAGACACTGGAAATATCTTGACGTACTGACCGACTTTTCGTTCCTTAGCATTGCTGTAGACAATCTCTTTGGCAGATTTGCCACCAAAAAACTCTGGCTAAAAAAAAAACAAATGAAACAATAGTGTGGTATGTCCTTACGAATTGAAGCCAGAAGATAACCTAACTTCCTTTCCTCTTTGATTAAATATTTCAGTTGCTTTCACACAGCTTGCTTCCAAACAGCTGAAACATCTTCTAATGTTACCTATTTTCTCTGCTATGGATAAGCAATAACATTCAGAACCTGAGAGTCCATTTGAGAAGTAATTTCTTAATATAGTGTGTCAACGAAAACCACAAAGAAGAGTTTATTACAGCTGACAAGTGACTTACAAGGAACTATTTTCCTTTTCAGTCAACAGAGTCCAGCTGAGTGTCAATTTTACAAGTAGTAGAAGCTTTATAAGGGGAACAAAATCTTAACTACTTCATGGTTTGCGCATCTTGAAAAGTGCAATCCGTGTTAATCTTCTCCATCCTTAACCATCCTTGTTTCTTTATGGTTGATTCTCATATCTTTGGTGTTTCTCTATCGTAGTAAATTGTTACTTTCAGGTTTCCTTCAATTTAAAAGTAATTTCGTACGTGGCCCAAAAGACTCAAAGTACCGTGATTGAGCTACTTAAGAAAGATGACTCTCAGACACTCGCGCACACTGGATAATCATTTTTTTCTCTATTCACCAAAGTTAATTGTTTTTTTAGTATGTATATCTTGCTTCACAATAAAATCATACCTTGAGGTAATTCCACGAGTCCCAGAAGTCCTTTTCGGGCGACACTTGAACCCTGTATCTTGTCACCCAGGCTGGTTTTCCCTTAAAGTCTGAACAGCCTTGAACTTTAATTCCACAAATAAGGTAAAGATCGACCAAGTCGATTTGTAGATAAGGATACCGATCTTTGTCTGTTCCCCTAGGAGCCCAACCCGAATCTTTCAGCCTTCCACTCGACGCAGGATAGCTCAGGTCCTCGCTGGAGGCCGTCATTCTACTATCAGGGAGAATATTATTACCATATCGACCAACTCCAAGCGTCTGACCGCAAACTGGAAAGAAAAGAAGAGAACGTGCTTTATCGAGCGATACAAAAAAATTCATGAAAAAAAGCGGAGAAAAGTTGAATGGTTATAAAGACTTAAACTTACACCGGGTTTCAGTTGATAAGTTGATCAACGTACAAAATAGAAACAGAGAAGTGACGATGACATTTTCAATTCGAAGCATCATTCTTGATTAGCTGGTCAGTGTGTCTCTGTTTAATTTTGAGTGGCGTCATAAATGGAACGAAGCGTCATTATCGCGCGCACATGAGAAAGAAAAGAAGAGAACGTAAGAGGTTTCCCTCAAGCTATGCTCAAACGAGCATGGCGACCTATAATTCTATTACATAAAAAATTCTCCTCCTTAAGATAAAAGCTTGAGAAAAAACAGTTCGGAAGGAATAAAGATATAGCTAAAAGAGTGCACAAATCCATTAATCGAGGATGCAAATTATGACCTCAACAGTATTTGGATCAGAACAATGGCCATACAGCTGTATTAATCAAAGGCTCCTTGGTGCTACCTCATGGTATGAATTCATTAATTAACCTGCTATTTGGCGTTATTTTGGATCGTTAGCCAGACGTTTGTGCAGAATTATTGTGCTTGTAAGTCAATTACTGGCGAGAAAAATTCTTGAATTTTGAATTCTGAGGATTTAGTTAAGATATGGGCAAAGGTTTGCATTTTCCAAATAATAGGGATGGCGTTTTAATATAACTTGGTTGCCTAACAGGCGACGCAAGCTCACAATGCGAGCAGTAAAGTATTTTTTTTTTAAATATTTGTGCGAACGAACAGCAAAAACGTGACATAGGCAGATCTTGACGGAACTTCACGCACCAGTCGTTCATGTCATCGTCACTTTTAGGACTTTGACGCTCATTATTCCGTAGTCAAGTATTCTGTAGTATATTTCCTTTTCATTTTTGCCTCCACAAGGGTATATTTCGATCAGGTTGGGTATCCAAAAACCATCACGCTCCAAGGGGACAGGAAGCCATTTTGAATCTGTCCAAGTAGATGGACATATTCTCGCTTTTGCACTACTCCCAAAATACATACACAGGAATAATGGCGTGACTCTGGAAACAAAGAAAAAACGTGTCGGAGAGGGGTGGATAGGGGAAAATGTGTTTAATCCAGGTTTAATGCATAGATTATTGTCCAAGAAAAGTGAGTGAGTGATTTTTAATTGAATATCTACCCCAAACCCTGACTTACGTCAAAACGACTAGTTTTAAACAGACAGTTTTTTTTATGACTTCATTTCACTTGCATTCATAACATCCAAGCAAAGCATTCATCTTGATTTTTCTGAGTGAGACGAGAAAACCAAACAGTTTTTCCCATCCCCATCCGTTGTTCTAATTGCTATGCAAAATTTAAAACAGCGTCAATCTTCTGCAGTGAATTTTCGTGAAGACTTCAGAATAAAGGATCTTCAACTTGGAAAGTTTGATATCTTGTAGACCGCGAAATTCTTCTTTCAGCAAACTATTTCACTTATAGGAGTGATCAGATTTCTAGCCAGTAAGCGGTAGCTGTTAAATCGTATTCGACGAGCAGAGAGAGTGAGACCCATGATAAGCTTACTAATATGTTCCTAAAATTTCATCTCTTTATAATGAGAAATCATATGACTTCTGTTAGTAAAAATAATTTTATTACATCATTCTACCAATATTCAGATTATGACGGAATCCTACCAATGCTGCCCTCTTCCACTTCATTGCGATGATATCACTTTTCTATTTTTAGATTATGATGTCATCATTTCGATGACGTCATTTCTCTGGATGACACACTCCCCAGCAGCCGCACAACTCACCTTTTAACCGTACTGGCATTAGAAACTTCAATTCATATATACATATCAGTCACATGTTTATTATTTAAAACGTTAGCAACTCATTAAAACAACTAAGTAAAAGTGAAAGTGAAAGCAAACTTTTAGTGTAATTGTGGCAATAAAAGGACAAATAAAAAATGCATAGTTTGATTGCATGGTTTATTTTTTTGAATTGTTGCAGATCCTTTTTGCCAAACACGCATCAACTAACCAGGACTGAGAAAGTCAAAACAAGGAATTAGTTCATGGCAAGAAAGGTCGGTACCTACTTTAATGAATGCGTTCGAGCTGAATACAAAGTGAAAACTAAAAACACAACATAAAACAGCACAATTTTGGTCAGGGTTGGAAAAGAAGTAAAACCGGCACAAAAAGGACAGCAAGCACGAGATTCCAGGCTTTGATATCCTTGTTTGTAGAGGAGTTCGCTGCAAGGAAAAAAAATCAAGTCAAACAATTACTAGTCTGGATATATCGCCATATTCTTTATTAGAAAATTTATTATCATCATTCTGTTGTTTTTTGTGATGCTTGAAAAATCAACATTCATGATCAAGTAGATCTGGGAGGCGAAGAGTGCAAAGTGTCACATGCTCATTAAACTGCAAGTTCGATTGGCTGAGAGATTTGGAAACACCAACTAAAAATGAAAATATATTTGCAGCAGTACTGACAGGGCAAATACGTATTAGATCATCAACGTAAATGTATTCAATCAGCGAAAGCTGACAGGAAAGTTATGCACTGATATAATGTGCTCATGAATGGCTTTTCAAGGGTGCACGAAAGAAATAAGATGAGAGAACTGGAACTAGATAAGGGTCAGCAATGAAATTTAGGTTGTGATTTACGAAATCAAAAGAGAAGATGATCACAAGAAATTGTCAGCTAACTGTTTGATACAGCCTTGGTGCGGTGGTCCTCATATTGGTTTGGACAATTGATATTTGGAGATAGCAAGATTCGAGGATTAACAGTCAAAACCTCCAACAATGTATGGATTATTACCATCACAGAAGTTGAAGCCGTCGCCAGAGTATCCCATAGCACAAAAACAACTGTAGCTTCCATCAGCAT
>OMLO01002979.1_pt1 | contig 13891 bp, 8 predicted proteins | sample 1674811 | NCBI WGS metagenome assembly OMLO01 (sample SAMN06265003, study PRJEB25207) | coral metagenome | isolation source: Coral host | place: Mexico:La Bocana,Puerto Morelos, Mexico | collected 2008-11-13
GCAAAATGGCTAAAATCGATACCCAATTTATGACCAAAACGGCTTAAAAACCATACCCTTTGGGGCCGCACATACCTGTATAGCCCATATAAGGGAGTACCCCCCCGGGCTCAACGGACACATCCTTGTGACCTGAATAATAAAAAAAATCTACTGGGTTTGAAGCCACAACCTATTGTTGATCCTATTTGTCTGTCTAAATTTTCAGCAGTCATTGTTTTGTCGATCATTTTGCTCTTAAGCTCTAGCCAGAGCGTCCGGTCCTCACAGTCTACAGGAGCAGATTTGAGAACTAGCTATGTGGACACAGTCTCAAACTCAATCACTGCCTCTGATGAAAAGTTTAACGCTGTGTCCTCTTCGCGATCACTTAGGAGTTCACGAAACGCGAAGTTTACTTCAGCTACGTTCACGCTCACATCATCCAAGGTACTGCTATCACCATCGCCAACAACAACGATGAAAAAGTCATCTCCATTATCAGAACAAATCAAATCATCATCATCATCATCGTCATCAAGATGTTCTTTGACTACAACAGCATCATCACTGGTGACATCGTCGCCATCATTATCATCGTCCTGTATAACAATATCTTTGTCACAATCACCAGTGCCGACATCTTCATGGCTATCATCAATCAGAGCATCGTCATCATTATTATCAGTCACAAAATCATCATTAGCATTATCAGTCATCACGACACCATCATCATCATCAATCACAAGATCATCGTCATTACCAATCGGATTATTAACATCATCGACAACACCCACAGCATCGTCGCCATCACCACCAATCAAGGCATCACCGTCATCGCCAATCACATTATCATTCGAAATCACATTATTATCATTACCACCAAGAGCAACGTTATTATCATCATCAATCACATCATCATTACCAATGAAATCATCATCTTCATTATCAACAATCATGACATCGTCATCATTCATACCGTTATCATCATCAACAATCCCAAAACCATCGTCACCATCAACAACTACGATACCATCACCACAAACAATCACAACATCTTCATCATCAAAAATCACAACACCACCATCATCAAATTCATCAACAACAATCAAAACAGCATTGTCACCATCAATAATTAAGACACCATCACCGTCACCATTAACAAAACCCACAACAGCATCGTCATCATCAGCAATCCCAACACCAGCACCATCAACAGCAAACATAACATTATCAACATCATCAACAATCACACCACCTTCATCATCAGCAGCAATTACAATATCATCATCACCAACAATCACACCACCTTCATTTTTAACAATCACAACACCACCATCATCAAATTCATTCATAACACCATCAACAACAATCAAAACAGTATTGTCACCATCGACAATCAAGACACCATCACCGTCACCATTAACAACAATTACAACAGCATCGTCACCATCCACAGAAATCAAAGCATTATCACCACCAACAACATTTACAACATCGTCATCATTCATACCGTTTTCATCATCATCAACAATCCCAAAACCATCGTCACCATCAACAACTACAATACCATCACCACAAACAATTACAACATCTTCATCGTCAAAAATCACAACAACACCATCATCAAATTCATCAACAACAATCAAAACAGCATTGTCACCATCAATAATTAAGACACCATCACCGTCACCATTAACAAAACCCACAACAGCATCTTCATCATCAGCAATCACAACACCAGCATCATCAACAGCAAACATAACATTATCACCACCAACAACATTTACAACATCGTCATCATTCATACCGTTATCATCATCATCAACAATCCCAAAACCATCGTCACCATCAACAACTACAATACCATCACCACAAACAATCACAACATCTTCATCATCAAAAATCACAACACCACCATCATCAAATTCATCAACAACAATCAAAACAGCATTGTCACCATCAATAATTAAGACACCATCACCGTCACCATTAACAAAATCCACAACAGCATCGTCATCATCAGCAATCCCAACACCAGCATCATCAACAGCAAACATAACATTATCACCACCAACAACATTTACAACATCGTCATCATTCATACCGTTATCATCATCATCAACAATCCCAAAACCATCGTCACCATCAACAACTACAATACCATCACCACAAACAATTACAACATCTTCATCGTCAAAAATCACAACAACACCATCATCAAATTCATCAACAACAATCAAAACAGCATTGTCACCATCAATAATTAAGACACCATCACCGTCACCATTAACAAAATCCACAACAGCATCGTCATCATCAGCAATCCCAACACCAGCATCATCAACAGCAAACATAACATTATCAACATCATCAACAATCACACCACCTTCATCATCAGCAAAAATTACAACATCATCACCACCAACAATCACACCACCTTCATTTTCAACAACCACAACACCACCATCATCAAATTCATTCATAACGCCATCAACAACAATCAAAACAGTGTTGTCACCATCGACAATCAAGAAACCATCACCGTCACCATTAACAACAATTACAACAGCATCGTCACCATCAGCAATCACAACACCATCACCATCAACAGAAATCAAAGCATTATCACCACCAACAACATTCACAGCATCGTCATCATCAGCAGCAATAACAACACCATCACCATCAACAACAATCATAACAGCATCGTCACCATTAGTAATAACAACACCATCAACAGCAATGACAACATCTTCATTATCAGCAGCAATTACAACACCGTCACCTCAAACAATTACAGCATCATCATCGTCAGCAATTACAACATCTTCATCTTCATCAGCAATTGCAACAACATCATCATTACCATCATCAAAAATCACAACAGCATCGTCACCATCAACCATTACAACACCATCATCATCAACAGCAATCATAACATCATCAACAACATCAACAATCACAACATCTTCGTCGCCATCAAGAATTAAAACACTATCACTGCAAACAACATCTTCATTATCAGAAATCTCGTTATTGTCCACAATCACAACATCATCACCATCAACAACTGTCATAACATTGTCATCACCAGCAATCACAACGTCATCATCAACAAAATCACCAGCAACAGTCGCAACATATTCATTATCATTGCTTCCATCGTCATCATCATCGTCAACCTCGTCATTATTGCCATCATCGCATATGTTAGTCACCAGGTCATTATCAACATTATTGTCGCCATCAACAGCAACTTTAACATTACCAATCTCGTTGTCATCAACACCATTGATATCCTCATCATTGCCAGTATCAGAAGTTTTGTTGTTAACGTTATCTGCTACACCGTTATCGATCCTCATTTCATCGTTTCCATCATCCTTACCAACGATAATAATCAGCAAATCCGCAAAGGATTCAGGAGTTTTGACTAAACGGCATCCAAGTTCGTATCCAGGCCACGTAACTCTTGTGCCATTTTTCACCTTTGAATCAAGACATATTGTGACAACGAATTCCAATGGGCAGCGAACCTCGAAAGGCACTCTGCCAACCTCAACAAGTTACCCTCCATCTCAAGGTAAGCTGTTTTAGAGTCATCGTATACGTGCTGTAAAGAATACATAACCCGTCCATCTAAATCTTTTTATTTATTTTTTCGCTAATTCTATAAATTTACTAAGTTATTTTATTTTCGACAATATAGCGTAACAGGCCTGGCGGTTAATCATTTGATGTTTTTTGTTTTGTCAATTCTTTTGATTGACTGTTTGTTTCTCAGTTTGCTTGCTTGCTCGTTTGTTTGTTTGGGACTGGTTAGCATTATTCCGGCGAGAGGAATTGTACCACTCTGTACCCTGAACGAGAGAGCATGGCGACAGAGTCTTTCTTTACTACTCCAGTTATGAATTTTATACATCTCTTACCCAGAAGGGGGAAATCAACAACTAATGCATTTGTTTTCGTTCAACAGGACAGCGTAACAGTTCTAGCAACTCAATTACCTCAGTTGGCATTGCAGTGGGGAGTTTCTTTGGAGGTGTATTCGTAACTGGTTTGGTATTTCTGCTTCTTGTCCTCGTCAAACGTAGGAATAGAAACAAAAACCGTGTTGATACATTACCAATGACGGTACGCGACGGCAGAACAAACGGGCAAGCAGCACCTATGAATGGCGACGAGCACAGCAACAGGAAACAAGTGAAAGATGACGACAATACGGCAGGGCAAATGCTGAGTATGTGTTTACCATGCACGACATGTTTATGAGCCACACAAGGTGTAACATTACCTTTAAGACATAGAAGGCATCGATGGGCCTATCTGACCTATCTGTTTTACTTAAATTGGAGGCAGCATGGCCGAGTAATTTAGCGCACTGTCGTTGTTATCTGGCTGGCGCGGGTCCGAGCGCCTCTAGCTGAATTTGTCTCCTGGTTTCTCTCAAATAGTTCCGAGCCAAGCTTATCGTCCTCCTGTAAACAGCCAACTGGTTTGCCTCCTGCTAGTTAGGACTATTAAAACATGTTATCCTTAATACATAGTCCCTCGGTTCTAACTTTACAAGACACAAAACACTTACTTTGTCAAAGGGAGAACTGCAAGTTCTTTCCAGTTTAATTTTCCCTAGTAAATTTGAAAGTGGACAAAGGAATCACCTACATAAAATTGTACAAGAAAAAACTATAGTATAATACATTTACAGCGTATCCTATAGCTACATCACTAACTCCTAATCTTGGTTTTTATTATGACTGAAAAAGTTACTAAAGAAATGTTTCTGATCATTTTCAATTTAAAAAAAAGAAACTGAAAAGAACAGCTTACTGATGTAGGAAAACACCAAGGTAATAATAAAAATCTGATACTAGACAAAGATAACTTCGACAAACAGAAATTAAGTTAGAACAGGTTTTCATTGTATTCTAATCAGATCAGATCAAAAGACCGGGAGCACTATTAGTGTCAACTACCCCTAGTACGTACGGTAGTAAATATGATTCTGTACTGCTAGCTGAGGCAAAAATACAGTATAACGTAATCATGAAATTAGACAATCATAAAATGATAGCTCGTGTTATTAAACGTTTACACACGTTTGACTATAGGTGTTTTTATTCCAAGAAACTTTCCACATCCCGCAGTTTTTGCGCCCACAGTCCCGAAAATAGGACACAACTAAATAGGGCTTAGGAGAATGACTTCACGGCTGCTCATAACGCCAGTTCATTTGATGCCGTTTGCCCTGGAACAATTCAAAACAGGTTGATGAGTTTGCAATAATTTTTCCTTTGAAAATTCTACGGTAAGTCGCAGAAACGTCGGTATAGAGATTAAATTTGTAATAAAAATTGTTTTTTTATTTTAGGCTCTCTCATGCATCAGTCAATCCCGTTGTTAATGAATCAATTGGATGGCAGCAAAAATCTCGTCCATATGTCCTTCAAGGGGAATAGTTTCGACTTCCTATGCCGTCAAACTCGACAATTTGGACATAAATCCCTTAAAATGTTCCGTGAAATTTGGCCATCATTGATCAGCTTGCGCCAGACCGTGAAATGTCAAAATATGCCTCGAACTATTCCCGAATGCCGACCTTGTACTCCTCGACTGCTTGAAAAATGAACAAACCGATGAGAGACACATGAAACGAAACAAGATAGAGCTTTAAGCAGGTGAAGCACTCGTATTATTGTTTGTTGCCAGGATACCAAATTTCAGTCTTCGCTACCTGCAAACGGAACGTTTTCAATAATACGTCCACCTGTAGTTACATCATCTAGTGTTCTTGCATCCTTAATTTTTACCCCTTTTTTCACTTGAATAACTGTTCGAAGGCCTGTTGGTCTAGTGGCATGATTCTCGCTTTGGGTGCGAGAGGTCCCGGGTTCGACTCCCGGACAGGCCCGATAATTCAAATTTTGCAGACATTTTTATTACTTGTTGGTATACCCAAAGTTTGGATTTGGAGAAAAAAATTAACCGTTCTTAAAAAAAGAAGAAGAAAATAACACGACTTCAAAACATTAACGTTGTGGGGTTTTTTTTGAAACTTGTTCAGACTACTAGCGCCCAAGGCCTTTGTATCTGTTGGAAAGCTGGCATGTCACATGTCTGTCAGATTATGTCGATCTTCGTCACAGAGTCGCCTGTTTCTATCTTTTTTCACAGCCGGCAAGGTCTTAGCATGACGAAAGGAGACTCTGGAGACACTAGTCTGTGAATAAACTCCTAATTGGGTTATAAAGCAATAAAAAAAAACAGGGGCCGGGCTCATGTAGCAGCGAGCGGTTACGTCGAGAGGAGCCTTTTCACAGGCTATGGCGTATTACCTAGTTTCTTGAACTAAGATTTGCACTAATTTAATGTTGTTTTCCATCCCGAAGTGGTAAGTCTCTAACTAAACCATTTTTTTATTAAAAACTGGATCACTAGATAATGCAATTTAAGCAAGAGTTTTCATTGGCTTAGCTATCACGGAATGTGAGTAATTATACCATGTTCTACAAATATAACAAGCGTAATTTTGGGAAGTGGGGCGTTTTTATTTTTTATTTCTAATTAGATTTCTACTGTTCTGAGGGCGTTTTAATAAAACAAAATATTTCACTCGCGCTTGATGGATATGAGATGATTATTGCCCACTCGTCGCTACACGCCTCGTTGGCTATCTGCTATCTCATATCTAACGCGCGTTCGTCCAGTAATGGTCAACTATATGCCATAAGAATAACTGATTTGCATTGGGGGATGTTATTTTTAACCTGGTCGACCGATAGCAGTTCTAACCAACTGCGGACGAAACGTTCCAGACTGATTTTGCTGTCTGGTTTTGTTTGTGCATTTGTTTGTTGGACTGGTTTTTTAATATTGAAAATTTTATATTTAAGACACTTTTGTTTACACGGCTGCGAGAAAAAGAGCACATATTGAGCAGCAATTTATTTAACTAATGAAAATTGATGAAATCTTATTAACAATTAAAACTTTCATTTGCACTACACGGTCAAACAAATTAGTGTTTTTGACACTGGTTTGAAGAATACACGTACCTACGCACCTAAACATTGTCCTTCATGCTTCAGCGGGGCAAAAGTCTTATTAGTTAAATAAGATCTCCGAGAAGAAAAATATTTGTGGACAGTCGGATTTTAAATAGTCAAATATAGGGAAGAAGAAAGCGAGAAAGAACATCGATTTTGAATTTTAAAATCCACTCCAAGGTGTTTTTTTATTATTTTTTAATTTTAACCCCTGGATGAAGTTATGTATGTTGTGACCTCAGTCAACGGGCGGTTCGCCCCCAAAGTGCCTCTGGCACCAAAGTTGCACTGAACTGAAAGTTATCGATGAGAAGTGTTTTTAAGAAAATTTTTCTTTCTTCTCTTTCGTAACCGGAGAAACGTTAGAAACGGAGTTAACTAATTTTCATTGATAAGTATAGATACTTTTAATTTATTTTCTTATCGTGGTGATCACTTGTCTCCGTGGCGCAATCGGTTAGCGCGTTCGGCTGTTAACCGAAAGGTTGGTGGTTCAAGCCCACCCGGGGACGATGTTTCTGAAGTAACCAGTTAAATTTTCTTCTGATTCTATTAACAACGCAAATTGAAAAATTGCATTTCTTTTTTATAGGAAAGTTTTTATAAGAGCAATCTTACTTCAATATATTTCATGTTCAAATAGTTAAATTTTCCCAACAAACATTATTTTTTCTTTTGATTAATTTTTAGGTACACAAAATTAAACAAACCTTAACACAGTCTCGTAACTCAGTCTCGTTGCATAAACCTTAAGTGATAAAATTATTTTGTTTGTCAGATGAACATCAGTTTAATTGAAGGTATAAATATATATTGCAACAAAGGCCTATTTCATAAACCGCAGAGTTCCGGCTTCTAGCGAGTTTGTTGTTCCCGCCTTCTAAAACAAAGAGAGCCTGTCTAAAGATGCGTGTATTCCATGTGTTGTCTCTGTTGTTGATTTTCTCTTACACACTGCAGGTTTATGGAACCAGTGAGTATTAATCTTATTTCCATGTATACTTAATACTGTGTCGTAATATTAAAGACATTGAGTGCAGTGGATCCCAGCCTATGTTATTTACCCTTTTCACTTTTTCTTGATATCCTTTGGGAAGACTCTTGGTTTTATGAAAACCAGAAGCAGGAGTAATCTGCTCCTGTAAAAACTGGATCGCTAATTTGTTGCACTGCCCATTCAACAACAAGAGCCTCCAAGGGGGATAGCATGTTCCCTTGATCCCTTGAAAATTTCACTTTTTCTCCTTTGTTCCCTACATTCCATTGTTCTCTAATTTTTTAATAGTTCCTCAAATTTATCGCCTTGTCCAGGAAATAAAATATTATGTTCCTTTATTCCTCAAAACCTCCGGGAGGTCCAAAAATCCCCGGCATGTCCCAAAACCCCCGTAAGGTCCGAAAACCCATGGGAGGTCCTCAGGAACTAAGACATCCATTTTTCATAAGATTATAACGTCTTACTATATCGACAGGACTTTGTCATTTGTTCCTTGTCATAGAAACTGTCACTTTATCGAATTCTAATTCTCTTATCATTTCTCTCGTGTTTCTATCTTCAGGCGTTTGCATAAAAGCCACGTGACGCTTACGTGGCTTTTCTATAACGCTGGTTTTTCTTCTGAACCATTTTTGTTTTACCTTCAGACTATGTGATAAAAGTGAGCACATCCCGGGTGCCTTTTGCCGGTACTGATGCACGTGTTTATGTGAATCTTATTGGTGTAAATGGAGATTCAACGGGTTCTATCAGGTTGCATAACTCGATATGGGATTTTGAATTTGGACGGTAACGAGCTTATTTGTCTTCTCTGTGTGGTCGTTGTTGATGTTGTTTCAAGTATCGCAGTTGAGTATTAATCATTAATGGTCTTTTGAATCGTTTGTTTTACCTAGGCTCAAAGGTGATTTCCAGAATGGTTTTTCTCTAACTCGCTAGTACTAGCCATATATAGACGCCAACGGCTTTTCATAAAAATGTCCTCTCAGTATATAGCGGTTTTCATTGGTATTTGGTTTGCATCACTACACCACACGATTGGTTTAAAAACTTTTTCATCCAATCAAAAGTGAGACACCAATCGTAATCCGTTCGCTCTAGTCTTTCTCCGCTTGCGTCAGCTACATGTAATTACTTCGAGTTTTGATTGGTCCATTTTATTAATGTGCGGAAACCTCTCTGATTGGCTATAATGATATTTTCGGTTTTGGTCTTACAGTACTCAATTGAAAACCGCACTTATACATCGATGAGTGTATTTTTTTTACCTCCCAGGACGGACACCTTTCACCGCAATGCGAAGTTCGTTGGACACCTAAAAGCGATCAAAGTTTATCACGATGGGTGGGGAATCTTTCCTCATTGGCACCTTTCCCGGGTGAGCTGGCATATGGTCCCGCATATGGTCCCGCATATGGTTCAATTAGCATTTTTTGCATTAGAGTATTGCAGAAACAAAGACATTATAACATCTACCTACTTTATGATTTACTAAGGGGGGAACCATTTGACTTTCTTAAAACCGGGGAGGGATTGAGGAGATTTGGAGAACAAACATCCACAAGCGTATTTGTACCAAGAAAGAATTAATGTCTATAAACGCTGCCGAAAAAAAATTAGGCATGCTCAGTGAGCTGGAAAAATCATGTTACACGGAGAAAAAATATCATGCATACACACGTCCCGAGAAAAACTCATAGTGCGTGGAAGGGTTTAAAAATTCATACCTTAACTAAACCATCCATTTCACCCTCTCCCCCTGAAAAGCCAACTGGTCCACCCCTAATCTATTTTGCGGTAGATTGTTTGATCTCATCACGACCAACGTAACGTGTTGTTTTTACAAAACGGACGCAGAAACAAGACAACATTATCTATAAGTACATCTAAACGGTCGCATAAACATAGCTTTCTTGGTCCTAAGTATTCCCAAGTTGACAAAATCAACTTGCTCGAATCTCCTCAGTTTTTCCAATCTCCAAGTTTTTCCAAGTCACCAAAACAGTCGCCCGAACGACATTTTCTTGCTGTCCAAAGCAACCAAAAATCGCCTTAAATGCCTGTGAATAGAGCGGCCCGGGTTACAGCCTTGGCCGGGGACATTGCGTTGTTCTCCACCCAGGCGTATAAATGGGTACCGGCGAACTTAATGTTCGACTAACCCTGCGATGGACTAGCATCCTATCCTGGGGGAGTAGAAATACTCCTAATCGTTTCATACTACTGAAACCTGGATAAGCACCGGCCTGATGCTCGTTTGCCTTGTCGTACCTTATCTATCAGCCGAGACATGTCAACTTTAGAATCTAAAGAACACCTTTCCTTATTCGGGCGTGTTTTCTGTTGGCAGGTTACAGTAAGTTTCAGTGGCTCGCCACTGTATACCTTTTACTTCCGCAAGTGGATACCAGCTTGGCGATGGATTACAGCTCACGGTAAGGATAATTGTGTGTAGAATCACCAGCAGTATGGGTTTATTAACATCTCGGAAACAACGTTCCTACTTGCCAGCGTTCAAAGTTCAGTTCAAAGCTGACTGCATTGAGCAAATCCACACTTTACACGACTTAAAACTAGATGTGTAATACAGCATTGGGGAAACGTTGGCTTCAACTGAAATTAGTAAAAGCCTCTTAGCAGCCAGCGGATCAGACTTTCTTTCTAACGTTTGCTTTTGATGATTTGTTTGTGTGTATTCACAGAGCAAAATGAATGCCGTGCTGGCGTAGCGCTGTGTCAGCATCTCTGCATCGACACGAGTAGCAGCTACAACTGCGCATGTCACCAAGGATATAAGCTTGCAGGTCGCTATAAGTGTCAAGGTAAATGAAAGGATTGTGATGACGTCATCAAATCCATACATCTCCATCTTATGTACTTTGCCGCAGCCATTATCCGATAAGCCTTGGATTTAATCTATTTTCTTGCAAACTTATGTTTTTTTCTTTAAATTGCTAAAAAAACACGCTTCCGAGAAAAGAATGTGTGAAAAGAAAATTTCCAAGATTTCATTTTGAACTTAATCAAACTGAATAACATGATTTTCGTTAAGAGCAACAAGCTCCAAAAGGTCAAATAAGTTGACAAGCAGTGAACTGAACAAGTTAGCAGAACTTTGTTTTAATGAACTGGTAACTGGACACGGATTTGATTAATTTACATTAAATTTTTGCTGTCGTTTTAATGAACAGCTTTCACATTCGCTCTCGCCGCGCCCACATGACGCCAAAGAAACTTGAAAACGGCGCCGTCTTCTCTCTGAAATCGTATCAAATTCTTTCCGTTTATGAAAACGCAACAATTACCGGTCATTTTGGATTCGTGTTTGAGCAATACTGGGGCAGAGAGATCACGTGATTATCGTGACGTCATCGTTTTCAAAAAGCTCTTTTCCCAAATTTTTTTTTCGTCTACACTAAAAGGCAAAGCCGGTGTTTATAAATTTCTTCGGCTTGAAGTGCGTTTTCGATTTGTTCCGTTTTCATGAGGGACTAGTGTGGACGGTAGGCCGCCTAACCTTAGACAAAAAGCTGTGTTTTCAATTTTCTCCGGCGTAGATGTGTACGGGGTCTTGAACAAAACAGTCAACACTAATCGCGCCGGTTTGTTTTTTTTTTTTCAGATGTAGACGAGTGTATAAGTGGAGTACACAAGTGTGACCAGCAAAGTACAGCATGCAACAACACTCGTGGTAGCTACATCTGTCAGTGCAAGAATGGATATCAGCCTGCTCAGTCGTTGTATAAATGTCAAGGTAATACGGTTAATAATTTATTCGATTATGGCTCTTATGCATTCTTGGGATAAGAACAAAGAAATTTAATTCCACAGACTGCATATGACTACTTTATTCTCGGTAAACGAACGGACTCAGCTCAGAAGTCTATGTTAAAGCAACACAGCAAAGTTTTTTGAAGGCACAGGGTAATCCTGTCGGACAACAGCCTAGGCCTGAATGGGGATGAATTGGGCTCCTTCTGCCTGGTTTCCTTGGCATAAGGGAAAGATCGATAACATCAGTCTTTCTGTCCTTTTAAGACCCCCATTTTAAACGACCTGTCCGTTAAGTTGGACAGAATGAGCTCTTAGTGGCGTCGTAGTGGCCTGGTTAATCATATTACATTGTTAAGTAGTAGTATGTTAGTATTTTAGTTTGTATTGGTGACTGAGTAAAGGTAATCCACAATCGATTGTTTTCTCAGATGTCAATGAGTGTGACAATGGAGAGCACAAATGTGATGATCAAACCACTTCATGCAGCAACAAACTGGGAACTTACTCCTGCCAGTGTAAGAAAGGTTATCAGCCCGGTCAGTCATTGTATAAATGCCAAGGTAAACCTATAAGCAGACAAGAGTAGTATCTAACAGAAGTAAAAACAATATGTGCTATTTCTGAGTCACCTTGAGCCTCTGTGCCAAAACGAGTTGTCGTGCAAAACCTATCATATGAAAATGACTTTGATTTGCCTAAGCAGAAAACATTTTCATATGAATGTTTTATTTGCACGACTCGTTTTGACACAGAGGTAAGAGGCAACTCGGAAATCACCTTTTGAAAGGCAGTCCAATTGATACCACTTCAATTAATCGTTATGACGGGTAAATCTGCAAAATTTATTTCCTTTTGTTATGGCTTGCAACTCTAAACACGCGTTCAAACATCGATTTGTGTCCTGCTTTGTTTCTGAAAATTGAAGAATGTGCTCTGGGGTCAGCAGAGTTCACAAGATTAACCCAGGGCTATTTAGTACAGTCTCATGGGATCAAGACTTGCACATTTCTTCTTTCTTGCTTAATCATAAAAATTACAATTTCCTCGATTGTGATTGGTTTAAAAAATTCCTATTTTCCACTAATTCACTTGTTATCGGACAGCTTGTTATCGGACAGTTCAATAGGCCAATCACATTCAATCAACCAATCACATTTAAGCTGTATTTTAAATCAACCAATCACAACCTTGGTTTCAATTACTATACAAACAGTGTAAAAACGTTTAATGTAAATTTTCCCTTTTCATACCTTGGTATTCTTCTTTTCTCCTAAATTGTAATTTTTATGATTAATTGGTAATAAGACTTCGTGCGCGGGAGTCCGATTTGTTTATCACGAGTATGATTACAGACCGAATTGGACTCCACTCAGTCCTATTACCATTACTTATAATTCATGGGAAGAGTGACAGTGTTATAGTTACTAGCAGTCAATGGATAATTAATTTTCGAAATGCATGAGTACCCTCACAAAATACTTGAACGAAATAACTTGCAACGCATTTACAATCAGGATTGGCAACATACTTTTTAAAACTGATCTGAAAGTATAATCACGTTATTTAAAATGAATCATAAATTGATGAACTCAAAATACAAGATTTCGTTTTTCAGATGTGAACGAGTGCGTAAGCGGAAAGCACATGTGTGAACAGGAAAGTACGATTTGCAACAACAGCTTGGGTAGTTACACTTGTCATTGTAAAAACGGATATGAAGCCCTGCACAAGTCAATATACAAATGTCAAGGTAAACTTTAAAATCCCACTTATGGAAATATGACAGCTAGACCAAAGTTTAGCTTTCCTGAAACGTTTTAACCATTCCATTCCTTTTTTCTAATTCCATCCCACTTTCAGAGAAATTACAAATCAAATCTAAATTCCGAAATAAAATAAAGGAACTACTCCTTGATGTATGACTGTAATGAAGTTTCTCAATTCGTACACTAGTTCTCTAAATTGTTTTTTATATATATATAATATATATGTATAAAAGTACTCTAGTCCCTTATCTACAGTGGAACCTCGATTTAACGAACCTCTATTTAACGAAGTCCTCGATATAACGAACGATTTTCTTCAGCCCGGC
>OMLO01002980.1_pt1 | contig 13887 bp, 14 predicted proteins | sample 1674811 | NCBI WGS metagenome assembly OMLO01 (sample SAMN06265003, study PRJEB25207) | coral metagenome | isolation source: Coral host | place: Mexico:La Bocana,Puerto Morelos, Mexico | collected 2008-11-13
CGCCAGGATTTCCTTCATGATACAGACTCCCCCAGGATTCGTGTTCCAAGTATTCCTTCATGATACAGACTCCCCCAGGATTCGTGCGCCAAGATTTCCTTCATGATACATACTTCTAGAAATTCGTGTTCCAGGATTTCTTCATAACGCATACTCTAGTGAATTAGAACTTGGTTCATTCATCATCATTCTGTTGAGGGCTGAAATTTTTCAAGAGATTCAGGTTCTTGGTGTACATGGGTGAGTTCTTCGATTTGGGACATCGGTGTACCGACTTGGAGGCCCCTAAGACCTAGAATTTCTAAGAATCCCAAACCAAAGAATTTTGATCAAAAACGTGATGAAAACGGGTTAGCTATGGGGAATGGGCCACGAAATTTTTTAATATTCAAATCAATACAAATACATAAGTATAAAAATATCTGAATTGAAAAAAAATATATGTATATATATATATAATAATTTTCTTTATTTCTGCTAGACCTGGAGGTTTCTGAGCACAGCATGTCCCCCCACCTTGTGGGGCGTGTGTTTTTTGCACTTTCGGCAGTAGGTGTTGCGGGTCTTCGGGATGTTCACCATGATACCTATCGAAAGGCAACAAGAGCTGGCGAAAACCCAAGGCTCAAGCACACTCGGATTGAAAAACCATCCAACCATCAAGCATCCCTTTTGCCTACTATTTGACCCGAATTTTTCTACTGATTACCTTGATCCAAATGTTGCGCACCCAACGAACCTTCAACACCAAGATTCAGAACACAAAGTGACACAAAGGCAAAGTCGAGGGGTCGATGGGCGGACAAGGTCGGAGTGAACCGTACCTTCTCTCACTGTAGTAAGTGTGGTAATGATTTGGAGGGCAAGGTAAAGGATATGCTGATATGCTGCCCTCTTGCAGGAATGTTTCAAGCAACACGAATCGCTGCACATCATCTGGGCAATCCGAAACATCGAGCTGCATTGATGAGGCCGAAATGTGTTGTTGTCAACATTTCTGTTCCACGATGTTTTATTCAAGTATGCTGTGAACATTTGCAGACAAGCTCATCGGCCTCCCTGTGCACGGAGAGAGACCTCTACGTGGCATCTTTTCCGGGATACTGGCGGCTCATGCTCCTCTGCTTTTCAACTCGGTTGAGCATTTGTGCATATTTTTGCCATGCTCCGGATCTTGCTCAACATATTTCGCTACACACCTGGATGTTTTCATGTACTCCACATTGTGGCAATTTGATGCATGGGATCACCAAATGTAACTACATAAGTGGTTTGAGTAGGCTTTCGTTGAGGTACCTTTGCCTCTAACCAACCTTGCAGCGGAACTCCGGGCCACACCAGGTGAAGAGGTTTGTTGAGGTTTCATTGAGGTTTGGTAAGGTATATCTGGCAGAATTTGACTTCGTTTGTTTTTTCTGCATTTGCCAGACTTGGGGGAGAGGTTTGTTGAGTAGAATCCACGGTTGCAAACGCTAGTCAAACCAGCCTTGGACACTTGCGCCAACAATCCACAATGTTCCACAACTTTCCATAAGTTTGTAAACTTTAAAAATTGTTCACACTTCAAATCTTTGATCAAATGTCAATGACTTTCCATGATGCCAGTCATGGAGAACCATTGCATGTGACATTTGAGAACCAAAACATACACAAACCATTCTGATTTCAAAGATCAAACCTGTGCTGACAAATGCTGACAATATAAAAAAATATATGTGTGATATGTGTGTATACTTCAAGACCTGTAAAAGGTTTTAATGAAACAACTTTCAAACTTATATATTTTTGTAGAATTTGGAGTTTTATTTGCAAGACTTGGCAATTGTCACAGATCAAAATGAATGAAGGGAGATTGCAATGAAATTGCAAAGAAACAGTTTTGAATGATAAACATGTTGAACATGACCCAGCAAGTAAGTTGACCAATGAATCAGGATACGTATTTTCAGCAAATGCACCTGCTGTTTTAATTGATGCGACAAAGCACAGGCGCATGTTTCATGTGTCAAGGAAAAATGCCAGGCGCAACCAAGTTGACAAATGAATTATATGGCAATTGTTTGGCTACTGTGGCCAAGACAATATGGTTACGGCAATTTATGAAACAAATGTCCTGTGGAGAAGTCACCCTTGGAACACACGTTTGAGCCGCTGCAGTTTGCTGTGCTTGAAGCTCTTTGGCGAAAATTTTGGACACATGTTGCCCAAATTCACTGGTGCATGCTCCCAGCAGGTCTTTAACACCAGTGAGGCTGCCATTGTCATTCCTGGCCACCAAAGATGATCCAGAGAAACACGCACGACCTGGCTTTCGACGTATCAGTTGAGAGTAAGCTCCTCTAGCGCACCAGATGCGCAAAGGCTTCTGAGTAGGGCCACCAAAATGTTGAAGATATGTTGTGATCTTGTTGGCTCTGACAAATGACAGGACTGAGGACATTGGAGGTAGTTGGCACATGCAACTGTCTAAAGGTTGCTCCAAACACACCTGTAGCCACGACACATGCCAGCAGGAAGAAGAGGGCTTGCACGCGCATGTGTGCCAAACACAAGATGACAAATGATGAACATGGAGGCCCCATCCAACACAAACCATGCTCTATAATTGACATCAGGAGGTTCATCCACAGTCGCAGGCCAGAGCTCATTAGACAGTTGTGCTCCTCAGAACAGTTGACATCCAGGCCAACTCCATCAAACCCAGAAGACAATGGTGCTTGTGTGCGGTTTCCAGTACCACGCCAAAATTCCACAAAATGGTGATGTTTGACATGTGGAAAAAATCTTATTGCAAAGGCTCTCTGACAGACAAGGGCTAGCTTTCTTAGCAATTGTCCCACGCCTTTCAAAATTGGGTACAAAGTATCCAGAAGACATGGCCAGATTCGACAAGGCACTCTGACACCGCTGCACACCTGCCCATGTTGAGCAGGGCCAAAACCACAAGTCAGAATAAGCGAACATTCTACCACAACACTTTAAAGCTTTTCCATGTGTCAGGGTGTGTGTGTGTGTTTGTGACCACTCACAAATTAGCAAGCCTCCTGAAAGGAAAATAGTGAACTGCGTCCACACAGGAAAATCCTAAGGCCTGCGCCACTTTTGCCCCAACATCCCGACGCACAACTTCCTGCCCCCTGATGGTGGAACTTTTTCATTTGTGGCACATGCGCTCTTCTTCTTCTGCCTTTTTTGCACCTGCTGCGGTTCTTTCAAGCCCATCCCGTAGACAAATGGGAGAAATACCAGTCCCGTCTTGGCAACACGGGCACTGGACTTACTGATGGCTGCAGTTCCAAAAAAGAAGGCACTTGCCGGCAAAGGATGCTACATGTGTTCATCCACAGTCTAGCTTGGCCAAGACATGGCAAGACAAAGTCACCTTTATATCATGTAGGACTGATGCTTGTGCAGAAAAGCAGGTGCTACAACTCAAGAAGATCACAGCGCAACAAAAAGCTATCATACAGAAATCATAGATGCGCAGAACAATAGATGTGGTGCATGCAAAAATGATTCGACCCAATTCACTTGCCAGCTCACTTTGTATTTCTGAATTGCAAACGAGGACAACAAGTCTCAGACTTGCCCAAGCTCAGACAAGACATGGCAAAACTCAAGCATGCGCTGACATGTGGCCAACACTCAGTCAGAGAGTTGCTGACATTTGGCTACCACTCAGACATTTGCTGACAGTTGGCCAGTTCAGCTCTTGCCGCTTGCCATACTTGACACGTGGAAGCATCGAGGTAGTGACAAAAGTAATTCCAAGATGTCGTTGGGAATGCACCCTGGCACTTGGACAAATTCTAGATCAGATCACAGAGCTTCCAGTGCTCTTGCTCTCTCCCAGGCACCAGCATGGAGTTCGCCAGAGCACCCCTCCAAGGCACGTTGAACAATTTCTTGGACATTGAGATTGGATACTTGTAAGTGTCCTTCCAGATATTTGGATCTGGCGCCTTCTTGAACCTGAAGCAAAACCGATGGCCCGCCGATCCCATAAAAAGCGCAACGTGGCGCAGCCAACCTCTGTATGCTTCACTCGGTGCTGAACTTGCAGGAACGACAGCCGCAGGCACCACAAGTTCAGCAAGCTCTTTAGGAACGACGGGTTGCAGGAACAGCAGATTGAAGCTCTTCAGGAACAACAGGCGCCAAGACACTTGCAGGTTCAACAGGTTGAAGCCCCTCCGGAACAACAGGTCAACAGGCGCCAAAACACTTGCAGGTTCAGCAGGTTGAGGCTCTTCAGGAACAACAGGTCCCAAAACACTTGCAGTTTCAACAGGTTGAAGCTCTTCAGGAACAACAGGTGCCAAGATATTTGCAGGTTCAGCAGGTTGAGGCTCTGCAGGAGCGACAGGCGCTGACGCACTTGCAGGTTCAGCAGGCTGCTCAGTAGGCAAGGCCACATCTGGCACCTGCATTTCTTCATCTTCAAACTCATCCTCAACTTCTGCCTCTTGAACTTGTGGTAGTTCCACTGCAGGGACTTGTGACCTGCCTTTTCCCTTCCCTTCTGCTGTCCTTGCCCTCTGCCTCTTCCTCAGCCTCTTCCTCTGCAACGTCTGTTCCCTTTGGCTTTTTGGCAAGAGCTTTGTTCTTTTTTGCTGCTTCTGGTTCCTGAACAATTATTTAATGACATGCAACTAGAAAAGCAAGATACAGAGACAAACGCAAACACACGCTGATCACAAAACAAAGCACGCGATTAAACAAGTTTCTACCACAACAGGTGTCAGCTCTTTCCTTCTTGGCTTTCTCTTGCAGCTCACTCCACTTCCTCTTCATCATCATCATCTTGGGACAAATGCTCTTCTTGATGTCCTTGATTCATCTACTTCATCCTTGTCCAAGCCATCAAGGAAGTGCGGCGCAAGCTCAAGATTTGACACAGGCAACTTTCTTTTGTTTGACACCTGCTGCTCTTCCAATCCAAAATGAACTCCCTGAAAGAGCCATCAACCGACTCCGAGATTATGTCACAGCAGCGACCAGTCAAGTCACTTCGTGGCAAAGACTGTGCCTTATCATCTTAGTTGAGGCCCGAAGTGCCGCCATTGGCAATTGTTGAGCCTGAGGTTTCAAAGTGATTCCAACACCTTCTTCAAGAAAGACACTTGGCCACACTGCCAGCCACTCAGTAGGAGTGTATGCAAAGATGAAAGATGCGCCAACATCAACTGATTGGTTCAGCACCCAGACATTGTCACGCAATTCTTTCAGAGGCCAAGTGACAGTTGCCCATGTTCTATGTCCAAGACATAAGACAGTTCTGTGGTCCACAGCATGCCGGAGAAGAAGACCATGAAGACACATGACATTGTTCCGACCATCCTTTGATGTGACAAAGCACATATGAGCAGAAGTGAAGATACTAGAATACAGACCAAGGTTTAATTTCAAATTCAAAACACATCACACATTGCAGTGTCCAAGACAAGTGTCTTCATCCTGGTACCCTGAATGGCCCATTTGACAATTGGTAAAGTGACGGACCCATTGCCATGCTGCATAGGACTTCCCATACTGTTCTTCAGACAATGTCCAAGTCTTCTTCTTGAAGATGTTTCCAAAAATCTCCGCGGCCCTGCGGTATTTGGCATGAAACGACTTCTTGAACGATGGTGAACTTACTTTCTTTCCCCAGTTCTTGGAAAAGACCTCTTTGCTAAGCTTGGCTGGGTAGACAAATTGCTACCTCATGCGGTCAATCCCGGCAGGAGTTGGACGAGGAGGCGAAATGCGAGCATGATGCCCTTCCATCATCACGTTCCATTTCTCGACAGTCTTGCGCAGGAGTCTCAGCGTCCCCAGCGCGACTGCCTGCTGCGCCAGCAGCTCCTGAAGTCCAGCCATGATTTTGATCTTCATGTCACGGGTTGCCATGCCACCTCCTGACACACTGGATCAACTATATACTTGGAAGGGCTTATAATCCTGCTGCAGCGGTCATGAACTCATCACATGGCCAATGAATCAGTGACAACACTTGCAATATTGATTCAATGCCCACGCACATGGAACAGAGGAGAAATGCGGCGATCGATTCTTCCAATTTCCAAAATGCAAACACGATTTCAATTTACAAAAACCAAACTATATAAACGACCAACCACACAACCGTGCCAGCCGCACGCCACCACATGTTTGGCATGTAATGACATGTCAGACATAAGTTTGGGCAGCTGCGACCCCAGACGACAATCGAAACAAACCGATTTCCAACTTGAAAAATGCCTGCCTACAAGACATTGGTAAAAAGAAAACCAATAGTAGAACATCTAAAAACTTACGACAGAGTTACGTGAGTCATGATGTTATGAAAAAGCTCTGGTCAATTTAGGCAAAAATGGTGAAAAGTTATGATCCAGGTATGAAAGTCGCTAACTTTTAAAAAACTTTACTACACCCTTTAATTTTCATAAGTCCACATAAAGCCCAAAAATTTGCGGAAAAAATCTCACCTTAGGTTTGGAGGTCGTAAACCTAGGTTAGGCAGTTTATAACTATGGTGAAAACAGTTTTTAAAATTAGCTTTAAAGGGGGTTTGACAAAGCATACCTGCCCATCCCAAAAGTCTTGCTGACATTAGTATCTCATCATCTTCCGTACTTCCAGGCGCTGCTAGTGCTTTCTGTTAGTGTCTTGGCGGTAGCAACTCGAGATCTACGCCCTTTTCTGGCTTGGCGCCCTTCATCGTCATGTTGGACATCATCATCATTTGCTGAAGGTTCAGCTCCCCACCGCACGCGGCAGTGCTCACAGCATCACCCTCTCCAAACTCACGAGAGCTGTGGGCCTTAAGACACACTGATGTCCCAAGGTTAACCCTGAGCATCGCATATTGGTTACAATCAATGTATTGATGATGGTGATTTAAAAATCAATATCTTAGATTGATTTTTGGGACCACCTCATGTACACTTTTGAAAGCCTCAAATCAAAATACACAATCAATATCCAATCCAATCATTACGTTCAATCAATATCCGATAAATTTCCAATCAATTTTTTTGGTGGCAGCATGATCACTCTGTTTGGACATTGCGAACTGCATGGTGGTCTTTTCCAAAACACTCATTTTGTTCCTGGCACTCGACCATGATCCTTTCCAAGCCCATGGCCTTTTCCGAAGCCTTGCGTCCCCTCGGTGATCTTTCTCACTCTTCCTCAGGATCGAAGCTATCTATCTGCATGCTTGCAGTCAACAGAAAATGGACCAGAAGCCTAAATTTAGGGAATAGTTTGGTTGTCAGCTTGGTGCTCCTGACACCAAAACTGCAGCTGTGGCACATCTTAGAGATGTGTCCCACATAATCCACATGTGTATTTCTGCTATGTCAGTTTTGGAATGCCCATCCTTTTTTTAATTTGAAAATGCACATGAATTGCTAGGGTGTGTGCGTGCGTGTTCCCAAACATTCACTAAAACATCTTTATAATAATTCCAATAAAAAAATATAAAAACCTACATGTAAATTGCAACATGTTAATTGCAGGGCAACAGTTTTTTCGCTGGTCTTTCTACCTTCCCCTCCCCACTCAACAGAGCATTTTTGCAACACAAGTGTTGTCATGTGCACATGCGGTGGAACCCACATTTTTCACAACTGTAGATTCTTTTCAAGGGGGTTCTAAGCATGGAAAAACACACACCATTGTTTACAAAGGTTCCTTTCTACATTTTCCAAAGGTTCAAATTTCCCTGTTTTTGAAACTTTATACCCAAGCATCGGTTGTGCTTCAGGAACACCACCTTTTTCACAAAGGTTCTGCTGTGCTTTCTCTGCAGACATTAACACAGAACCATAACATCTCTGCAAATTTCAAACAATTTTTTGCATCAAATGCCAATGAATGCTCAGGGTCTGCGTTACCGACCATTCAGTAAAACAAATTTAGAAAAGCAAAACAATATAAATATATAATATTTATTTAAATATACATGTATATCTTTATTTCAAAATTCCCATTGGAGGAAAACATTTCTTCCCTTCAGTGCTTGCACCTTCTTTTCCCCACCAAACACACATTTTTTTCATGCCAAGCACTTGTTGTCATCTGACCCTTTTCCACAAAGGCTCCTTCTTTTCAATGGAGTTCCATAGAATTAAAGACACGCATTTTTACAAAGGTTGCTCCCCAAGTAGCGACTGTGCTTCAGGAACCGCACCTTTTTTTTTAAGGAAAGGAAAAAACAAAGAAAAGAACAAAACAAACCAAAAAATAAAAGATAAAGAACAGAAAGGAAAAGAAAGGACAAAAAATGGAAAAGAAAGAAAAGAAAGGACAGAAAAAAAACAGAGAAATAACAACAATAATTTTCTTAAAAAAAGAAATAACAAAACGAACAAAAAAAAAGATAAAGAAAGAAAGGAAAAGAAAGGACAAAAAATAGAAAGAAAACAAAAACACGGAAAAAAAGGAAGAGAAAGAAAAAACACAGAAAAGAAAGAAAGAAAGACAAAAAAGAAAAATAGAAAGAGAAAACAAAAAAGACGATGCATAAAACACAGGAAGGGGAAAAACACAGATAAAAGAAACACAAGAAAGCTAAAACACAGAAAGAGAAAACATGTAGGAAAAACAAGGAAGAAAAAAACGCAAGAAAAAATAAAATCAATGAAATTAAAAACCATAAACAAAAAGAAGGAAAAGAAAACCGACAAAAAACACAGAGAAAGAAACACAGAAAAAAACATAAAAAAGAAACAAAAAGAAAAAGGTAACAAAGCAAAGAAAAGACCAAAAAAGAAAAGACAAAGCAGAAAGGAAAAAAACAAACATGTAACAATCAACACTTGGCAATGTGTTTCAAAACTTGTTGTGGAAAATTTTGCTCAGAATTTGCGCCAAAACATCTCAAACCAAGACTGCCCAAAAACAAACACACTGAAATCAAAAAATCCAAAGAGAAAAATATGATCAAACCTGATCAAATCTATTTTGATCAGATTTGATCAGATTTGGTTTGATCAGATTTGATCAGATTTTTCGAAATTTGTTGAATTTCAGGCTGGAATTTTTTTGGCCACTATTGAAGTCGTTGCTTCCCGCAATTTTTCCTTGAAAAATGAAACCTGTGAAGTGGTAGGTTGGTAAGGTCTCACATTTTTCTGACTTGTTGAAAGTTTGAGGGGCGCCCCAAAAAAAACTGGCAGAAAAAACCACCAGTGAATTGGCAAAGACTTAGGTTCCCAAAACTCTTGTTTTTTTGGAGCGGTCTTCTTAATTTTTCATTCCGGGATTTGAGATCTTCATCTCAAAGCTTTCAACTCAAGGATTTCGGATTTTCATGTCAAATCTTCCTACTTAAGGATTCAAGATGTTCATCTCAAATTTTCCCACTTAAGGATTTGATACGTTCATCTCAAATTTCCCTGCTCAAGGATTTGGTTTTGAAATCTCAAGTTTTCCTTTCTAAGAGTTTGAGATCTTCACCTCTTTTTTCCCAATCCCAGGATTTGAGATCAAGATCGCGCATTTTACCACTGAAGATCTCTCAAAATTTTCAACTCAAGGATTTAGGATGTTCGGTGTTCATCTCAAACTTTCCTACTTGAGGAAATTCTTTTGGAATCTCAAACTTCTATTGAAGAGTTTGAGATCTTCATTTTTCCCAATCCAAAGATTTAAGATGTTCATCTGAATTTTTCCTACTTAAGGATTTGAGATTCAGCTCTCAAATTTTCCTTCTTAAGAATTTGATTTGAAATCTCAAACTTTCCTACTTGAAATCTTCATTTTTCCCAATCCAAGGATTTGAGAACAAGATCGCACACTTTACCACTGAAGCATTGAAAATATTCACCTCAAATTTTTCAACTAAGGGATTTCGGATGTTCATCTCAAATTTTCCTACTTAAGGCTTTGGTTTTGAAACCTCAAGTTTTCCTACTTAAGGATTTGAGATATTCAATCTTGTTTTCCCAACCCAAGGATTTGAGATGTTCATCTCAAATTTTCCTACTTAAGGATTTGGTTTTGAAATCTCAAGTTTTCCTACTTAAGAGTTGGAGATCTTCATCTATTTTTTCCCAATCCAAGGATTTGAAATCAAGATCGCACATTTTACCACTGAAGGATTTAGGGTATTCATCTTAAAGTCTTCAATGCAAGGATTTGGGCTGAATACATTATTTCTGGACCTGAAGATTGCAATTCAATGAAAAAATTGAAATGTGAGCCTTTGAAATGTCACTGTTTATAATGCAAAGAGAAAAGCAACAAATGAAATTCAAAGATGAAATTGGTACGCTAAAATAAAAACACAAAAAAATGTGGCACTCCAAATCCAACAGGTTGAAATTGGACACGTTTAAAACACCTTGAATTGTGCAGGCACACAAAATTGAGAGATGAAATCTACAAAGTACTTTGATATGTACCAAGTAAAACTGACATTTGGAAACCCGTAATCAAAAAATGTATGTTGAAGATGTTGAAGTTCATGATGAATTTTGAGATGTAAACGTTGAAGCAAAAAAGGGATCCAATGGTTAAAGCTATTTGATGTTGAAGATGCCAGGTAAATGTAATTGAGCCATAATTGCAGGTTTCCATTCCATGTACACAATTGTCATTCCAAAGAGCTATTGGAGGATGATTTTACATGATTGGACAATCAATATCCAATCAGTATCCAATCAATATTCACAATCGAAATCCTGGTCAATATCCAATCAATATTTTGCATGAAAAAATCAAACTATTGATCGTCAAATCAACTTGCCAAATCACTATCTGAGAAGCCCAAAATATTGATTGTAATCAAAATGCCATGCTCAGGGAAGTTCTTCACCAACCTTACCGAGTTCCTCATTTCCATCAGCAGAATCAAAAAACGCTACTTCCTTCCGGGCCATCGGGTATAACCTCATGTGGCATTGCCTGTTCACTAGGGCAGAGCCCTCTTCATTTTGCCAGCAGTGCCTTGCCTTCACCACACTAGACAACAAATTACCAAAAAGAAGAGAACCTATACGCAAGCCTTCTGAAGGTCACCCGGAGGACCAAAAAACAACTTTGCGGTATAATGTCCAGGTACAGTGGATCTTCATAGCCAAGCTAGTTTGGGGATCAAGATCTCAAGATCCTGCTGAGTAATCGCTCAAGCTCTTCACTTGCTGGCTCGGCCGCCGTTTGCCTGGGGGCTTCCGCTCACTGAATTTGTGAGCGTCACCTTGTCAGGGTTCTCACAGCCTCAACACCTTCTCACTGTCTAGCCATAACCAACGGTTCATCACATGCTGGAGTCTGACGCAAAGGCAGCCCTTTGGCACATGAACCTACTGAAACTACATTCTACAAATCCTTGCGAGCACAGCCCAGCGGCGAGATATACTCATGCATGAAGAAGTGGTATCCCGATCGCAACCAAGGCGAAGAGAACTATGCCCAAAACAATCTATATCTATTATATCACAATGTTCTACGGATACCACCATGGTTTCACATATGTATACATTAACCCTAGTCGATCCAAGTGTTCATGCAGCAACGCTGATCAAATCGGCCCAATCACATTTTCACATGCAGGAATTGAATCTCTCACTTGACTTGCCAAGGAAATTGGAAATGCACAAACACACATTCGGGAATCTCAAGCATGTTCATGTTGGATGGTCATGTTGTTGGTATGCGCCTGTAACCACTTTGAGCATCCTGAAGCAAAACCACACCTTTCCTTACAGGCATGGGCATCCACGTATGCAAAGACCAAAACGGCTTGTTTTTGAAAGCAACATGTGTCTCTGATGGACAACCAGCATATGTGCATAACTTCGCAAATGTGATCTAAAATGCAAGATCCTTCAATGGCACAGCATTGCAATGGGTCCACTATAACACGATGAGTAACATTCTGTCTGGCGTTCAAAACTGTCACAATCAGCTATCTACAGTGTCAAGCCCTAATGGGCGCCTCATGCCATCAAGGTGGCTGGGACTCGCACGAGGCCGCAAATTTTTGCGGGCGCTTCCTCAAACGGCGTTGCTTTTCCTGCCGCGGAATTTCTATGAAGTTCATTTGAAGTTGCATACGGGCGGATGCTGAATTCCTGACACAAGAGTGCCCAATACTTGCTCTCGCCAAACCGTGCAAACAGCTGATCACTGCGCGGGACGCATGGAACGATCCAAAATCAATGGCATCCAACATGATCATCGTATTTTCCAATACGTCATGACTTGCCCGCCAAACCTCACGCACTGTCAGGCGGCCTGTAGATTTTTTTGGCTTCGGTGAGAGTTCTTACTTGCCTTGTTGAGGATTAGCCTTGCAAACTTGATATTCTCCACGCTCCCTGCACCAAAGGGTTGAAACAACGCATAGTTGGCACAGGGTGCTTTGACATTGACCAAGATGGGTCAAGGCTTTCAATTCTGATAATGCGCCGTGGCTTCTGACTCGGTTGAAGGAAAAGTCTCAACCTGATCTGCTCCAGCTGCAAGTGGTGCGGCAATGGGAGCTGCTGCTGGGTTGCCCAGAAGTTCAGCACCAACCCGGGCGCTATAGCCCATCGGCCACTGCGTCAACAATTGACCGCGAATCATGCCCAGCACTGACAATTTGGCGCCAAGCTTAAATCCAAGCAGCAAAAAGAAAGACCACCGCGGCGTTTTGGCATCAGCGGAGGCTTCATCTCATGGGGCAAATGCTGCTACATCACCCGGTGTCCTGAAAGGATCTAACTCGTCCTGGCTATTTATCTATCACATGAACTTTTCACAGAGCCAACCCCAACGGATATGCGTAAAGAAAAAGGAACTGCAGTCCTGGCGCGCTTGGAGCGAAATGGACGGATCCCGAGTAAGCGCTGCTAGCTACCCGAGTTCTGGTTGCAGCGTCCAAATAAGGCACTTGCGTGGTAAAAATCTCCAGGACACCACAAGTTTGAATCGAACACATAACATTTCCTGGGTAAGCATCGGGGGGAAACAAAATTGCAGTCCTTGGGCTCTTCGAGCCCAAACGTTAGTACAAACATAATGTCTTCGAAGAATCTCGTTTCTCCGATTGAGAGCCGAGTAGAGCAAACAAGCATACTTCCTACCCTGAGTCTGTTAAACTACTAAATTTACTAACCTTAAAATTTACTATTTACTAGGAAAAATTTACTTTTTTAACTACTAATTTTTCCTACTAAATTCATTGAATTTACTATGCCTAGTAAATTTACTAAACTTACTAATTTAAATTACTAAACTTACTGTTTTGAAAACTGCACCAAAACTGCACCAAAACTGCGCTTTTTTTTTTTGAAAAAAAACATGTGCTTTGATTGAAAAATTCACGTTTTCTGTGGAGAGCAAATGAAGAGTTTGGATGTTGAGTGTGTTGTCCTTTTGCCTGTCAGACGTTTGTTTGTGTGCTTGTGAAGTATTTATTTGTGAAATGCTTACTTGTGTAGAGGTGCGTACTTGTGTGCTTGTGAAATTTCTACTTGTGAAATGTTTACTTGTGAATGCTTACTTGTGTGTACTTGTGAATTTCTTACTTGTGAAATGTTTACTTTTGTGAATGCTTACCTGTGTGTACTTGTGAACTTTTTACTTGTGAAATGTTTACTTTTGTGAATGCTTACTTGTGTGTACTTGTGAACTTTTACTTGTGAAATGTTTACTTTTGTGAAAGTCTCGATATGGTATTTAGAAGGAGCAGGTGCAAAGTTTTAGTAAGAGGTTACTGGTCTTTTTCAACTTGTACATTACGCACAAGTAAAAAGTTATACTAGTTGTGAAAAGTTAAATCGCCACACAGGTAAGACGCCATACGGGTAAATCTTTGTTTATGTTGAGTGAGTTTTGGGCTCATCAGCGTTTGTCACAGTGAGGTTTGATTATGAATCATTTCGCACAACAATCAGTGCTCATACAGAA
>OMLO01002981.1_pt1 | contig 13886 bp, 8 predicted proteins | sample 1674811 | NCBI WGS metagenome assembly OMLO01 (sample SAMN06265003, study PRJEB25207) | coral metagenome | isolation source: Coral host | place: Mexico:La Bocana,Puerto Morelos, Mexico | collected 2008-11-13
GAGTTAGCCATCATCCGATGGTTGATGCACCAGCGCATCACACACGAAAGACAACGAGTCACACATGACTATTTCACTGACCTACAACGTAACAGAGACCTACAACCAGGATCCTACTTCAATGCAGTCGCCCGAGACTGGATTACCACAGCAGCAGACATCTACCGAGCCACACGGGGCCAAACCTCACCAGCGCGCACAACTTTCCGAAGCATGGCACAGACCATTCTTGATTTGATCAATGACACAACACAGCCCGAAGAGCGCTACATGGTGACAGATAACAACATCACCATCGATGGCAACACTGGTCGACTCATCTTTGTCGAACAATGAACTACAGGACAAGATCCAGTTCTGAGAGACGTCGGCACAATTTTCGTCTCACACTTTCTTTTCTGACGATACCATAACACCTTGTGTGATAGGTAAAGTCAGACAGGTTTTTCTGTTTTCGGACAGACACCACAGTACAAATTAGGATCTCACAGCCATCATGGGGCTTCCCATCATTACGATTTCACAGGAGAGTCCATAACACCTTGTGTGATAGGACTACTCGAGGAATTTCGAATGACACTGATTTTCCACTGTTTTAGTTGCAGAATTCCACACATTCATTCATAGTGTTTTCCCGTACCCATAATAAGAACCTTTCGCTGTTTACTTTTTCATTCTCATCCAAGACGATTGCATGGGAAATCACTACAGACACAGATCATTACCCCTGACTTCAATTCGCTGGATGAAGAAAAAGAGCACATGGCGCTGCCAAGTACGTCGAGCCTCGACACAAGTCAATTTGCACCTCCGCAGAGAGGTCTGAAGTCTCTTAGGAATTATTGCAGTAGACCACATGTGAAACCACACGATGATGTACATGAACCACTCCATATTTGAGATTACCATTATTATCATCATGCATGTGTATTCCCTCACAAGTCAATCCCTTCCGCTCAACCCTTTTGGTGCGAGACCGGAAGTACTCTAGTACGCACAACACTCGCTGATCGCTCTTTACTTTCACGATACCTACCAATCCCAGAAGATGGCCTCGGCTTCACTTCCAGACTTCCTGCCTCCATCAACTGGCGGCCCCACCGAACAAATGAAGGCATACGTGAAGCTCTTAGTACAAACAGCACAGACAGGAGTAGTTACAGACTTCTACAACTACCTACAACACAATCCAGTCAACGAACATTTTGACATCAAGGCCAGAGTGCTCGAGTTCACAACAACACTCGAAACAGACAAACGACAAAGAGAACAGACAAACAACTTCCTTTTTGCACAATATGACGCCAAAGGGTACGGCAGGACAGGTCGTTGGATACAGTGTGCCTACTGTAAGATCTGGTACCCCAGGCACATGACTTTACCAATGATTCCTGCTGCCGACATTGACAACTGGAAGACACTACATCACAACCTATGTTTTTCCTGCACGAGATCGTCACTGGATAACCAGCTCTTACACCCAGGCCAATGGCTCAACGTCCAAGAGCCCCCTGATTTCCAAGTGGGTGAACATACCCAACTACAAGCAGGATCACCAGATCTCACACAGACAGCCAACAGACCAGCAGTCCTACGTACATTGGACCAAGAAAACAACCCGGAGCACTGGGTCCCACACCATTGGACATTAGCCTTACCCACCACAGCCGATGTCACATACGATGCCTTCATACTTCATTACTGGAGCACCACCCAACTACGTTGGTTCCGCACCCCACTGGCCAATCCAAAGTCAGACCAATACGAAAATCCACAACCACTCACCTTAAGCCAGTTCCTCAGCATGGCCACAAAGGTCTGGAAGAAGAGAGAATACTACAGCCGACAAGAGTTCACTTCACGACCACGGCTGGCTGTCTACAACGACGTGTTACAACAAGCAAGGGAACAAAATCCCACAGCAACGAATTCACATTTACGACGCATCACAGCCAACCAGCTGGCGTTCATCTCCAACTGGTCCACACATTCCGTTTACCACATGGACCCAAAGCACAGGGACCAACTTCTCACAGCCCTGACGAAGTGGCACGAGACACATGCAGAACAAGCGCTGACAGGGGAGAGCCCCCTAAAAGCCTACATACAAAGCCCAGATTTTACAGAACACCTGAAAGAATGGTGGGATGCCATCACACCCTCCCTCTACAACCATTTCCTTTGCAGGAATCCAAATTGCAAATCAGTGATACTGAACTCACACTGGTTACGCACCATGGACAACAACTCCCCGAAACAAGGGGTCTACTTATGCCCAAAATGCCTTGAGACATACAGGCCTTTCTCAGGCATCTCACACAACAAAAACATTGGCGAACTTGTCCCAGCCAAACAATGTTTAGTCATCAAAGTGCCAGCTCAACACAGCGCCAATGCACCAGTTGTTGGAGGACAACAGTTGGCATCAACTGACACCGAGCACACCTACCATTGTTTTCTCATGCAATGGCCTGAAACAGACACACAGTACCTGCTCAACACCATGAAACAAATCACAGCAGACCTGCTGGAAGGTTGGATACAGGCAGACGACAAAGTACTCTTCTTACACAGCAAGCTGATGGCCCACCTCCAGAAAACACAACTACTACCATACATGAAACGGGAAGCATGGACACAGAACAACATAGCAGAGATCCAAAACAGAAACACACAAGCAGGATCAGACAAGTACAAACTTGACTTGCTTCCCAAGACCTGGAATGCCAGGACGGGCTCCCATGAGTACTACTATGACTGTTTCACCTATGTGTGTACGGCCGAGACTCCAATTCTCGAACCCCGTGAAGTCACAGATTTGATGTCTTTGATGTACACTCAAATCTTTCTCACCGAAATGACCAGACCGCTCAGCCAAACCACCAAGAAACCCAGAGTTCACTGAATATCTGAGCCGACATCTTTTCCCGTACACCCCAACACCATCTTGTATGCGATGGGGTGTACTTTCTACTACGAATATCACTACGTCACGAAGTCACTAGCATGTGATTGAGTTTGGAGAACTTAAATACATGAACTTGAGATCCCCCTGACATTGAATGAAACACGTCATAGAATGAGGAATCACCTCACATGAACTAGGTGATCATTTTGATGCAGTGACGTCGGAAGACGAGTTGCCACAGAGGGCGCGAGTTGAGCTCAACTCCGGATGAGATCCTTGATATGTTTGATCATTCATCAGTACTTTACACGAACCGATAGAAGACATTTCAATACATTGTGTGATTACCCTACAACACCACTCTGCGCGTACAGGACATACAAGTTCACACCCACGACACTAGAGATAGGATCACCCCCCCATCTCCGCCATGACCTTTAAAGATGTACTCACATGGCTGGGACAACATGGCCTTCAAGATCTTAGTAGACTCCTTGCCCTGCTGAGGGTACAGGACGTACATGATGTCATGGAATTGACTACAGAACAGTTACGTGACGCAGGATGGCCTCCGAGTCACATTGTACGACTACGTAAGGTCACACATCCATTAGAGACTGATCCTTCCACTGCATCGTCGATGATTGTCCGTCGTGACATCACGCCAGTCATTCCTACCAAGAGAGGTAAGATCCAAGGTGCCATAATTGCCTCATACGGCACACATAGGAAAAGAACACATGACGAATTGACTAGAGATTTTTACGCTCCCTCTTGCCACGACTCGAGGCAATCAAACTGGAAGACGTGGTGCGCAATTGCAGAGGCTTGGGGGTTACTCCCGATCCCGATTACAGACGAACTAGTCTTAGCTGTAGGGGCATCACTCAAGAACGGTGGCTACAGGTCATCCAAAAACTATTTCAGCCGGGCGATGCAAGAACATCGAGACCACTGCATCAACCCTTTACCAGAGAGCACTCTCGCTCTCATTACCAGAGTTACACGGTCCATCAACCGGGGAATAGGACCCACAACATTGAAGGATTCATTTGAACTAGAACTTTTCCATACACCACTACCTGTTGACGAGAGAGATCCCGGAGTGTGGTACCTACACACAGAAACAGCCAGGGACATTACTACAATCTGTTGCTGGTGGCTCTTGAGGGGCATAGAGGCAGCAGGGGCCAAAATGCACCATGTCTGGCGACAAGCCACCAGTACAGCCAACACCACCTACTTCACGTTACCGATCCAGAAGAACGACACAACAGGCATGTGTGTCAGCCGAGGCCACAACTGTGTGTGCGAACGTAACCACACAAACCCAATTTGCCCACACTGTGCGATGATTCGACATGAGAAACGAGTCCGCACCCTGTTCCCGAGATCAGACACAGTGCCTTTCATCCCAGAACCAGACGGATCACACCCGGCCAAACAAACCATCATTGACATTTTCAGACGAGCCATCGAATACACAGGCACACAACTAGAACGACCTGGACCCGATGGCAGAGGGATCCACCGCTTCTCCGAACATGTGTGCAGAGTGTCAGGGGCACAGTTTCTCACAAGACTGGGCTACAACATCGATGCAGTCCAACTTATCGGGAGATGGGGATCAGACGCCATCAAGAGATACATCCAAGACTCGCCACTGATGAGACCACAACAGGTCACACAGATCAGCACAGAGGAGCACATTCGCACATTGGTCAAAGACCAAATGACCAGATCCTACAACCAGTTTTGGATAGTACACAGCACTTCTGGAATCTGCCACATACCAGCCATAGCCGAAAATTGCATTGACAACAGGCGATGGCATACAGTTTGCGGCTGGTACTATGGATCTTCCACATTCAAAAAGTCCTTCAATAAACCCACGAAGGACAGATGCCTCAAGTGCTTCCGATACACAGAGATCACAGATGTACAGGAAATTGACCTTTCCGAATCCGACGAGGACCAATAGATCACATATCAGGCGGAAAAAGTCACGAGCACTCATTGCCTTATGATACTCCGGTCATATCATACTTATCCATTTTCAAGTATAAGGTCTGTTACAGGTACATGAGGTCGACACAGAATCACATAGATACCATGGAACATTAACAGACTCATTTTCATTAACTTGCAGTATTCATAGATCAAACATTGTCGATTTTCCCATTCACTTCGCCGTGACACGATGCATGGACCAGTAGCCAAGACTCTTGAACAAATCTTGGACGAAGCCGGCATCCCCAACGACCACAAGATGGCGTTGTACCTTCGCCACATTGGGGTCAAACAACCATCACAGTTTGCCCTCATGTTTAAAGACAGTGACGCGGTCGACACATGGTGCCAGAAGTTCAAGAGCCGAGTCACATTCGGTGATGAGGAGATACACATCACAGACGACGCCCACACAGCCATGACCGGGGCAGTCACAGCTGCATTTTTAGAGTGCCAGGACATTCTAGGACAACAAAGACAAGCAATGGCACCCACACCACCTGTAACACCAGCACTTCCGCCAGCATCACTACCCACAACTACACCCAGTCTAGAAGACAAAGTCCCTAAGACATGGCCAGCAGGCGAATACCAGACCCTCATCAGACAATATCACGAGAACAGCGGAAAGACCCGTCACTTTCCGGAAAAGACAGTTCTCGGGGCAGACCGCATCCTTGTGCGCATGTGGCACGAACATCATAAATCAAAGAACTACACAGCAGTGACACTCGGCGAGATCATCACAAACCGCACATTCACTGCCACAGGCACAGTCAACGCCACAGTAAAAAGAGACAGATTGGACAAGACACTCACAATTGACACCAGCAACAACACTCTTGTACAACAAGAGACTAAAGACTGGGACCCACAAACGTCCATGATGATTATCGACGCCTTAGACGCCATCCAGTGGGCCTGGATCCTAGTACAGATTGGCACAGAGACGGAGATCACCACATACATCGACAGGTTCAAGACACTGACCAGGCGGAACGCCCACAGACTACCCAACATCAAGGCACTGTGGGACACATTTGCCTGGGAGATCGCAGTACATATGCGTACTTCAACCACATTCGGACAGATCACAGCAAACCTGTTAGCAGACCCCATCCAGCTAGCCGACATCCTCTCTCAACCGCTCACAAAGAAACTCAAAGGCAAGAAGGGAGACGGCAAAGGCAAACACAAGGGCAAGAAGGGCAACACATGGCAGAACTACAACTGGTACAATCGCCAACACTACAACCCGTGGCGACCGAGCCCTTACAGTCAACAAGACAACATGTTTTATGGCCCAGCACCACGGCCACAGATACAACAATATCAAGCATTTCCACCTGCCCCCCCACCCCCTGCCAACACAACTACACCTTACAACTCGTACAACAATGAGAAAGGAAAAGGCAAACAGAAAGGCAAATACAACAACCAGCACAAAGGGTACAAGGGCCAAGGCAAGAACAAATAGGGACAGCACAGCACGGAGATTGCAGCGACTCCGATAGCTGACCCACCAAGAACATTGGCCCTGCTGCAAAGAATTTCATGCAACACATCACCTATACTACATCTTTCTTTCTTCACAGGCATCGGGGTCTCAACCCTTGCATTACAAAGACTCAACCTCACAGTTTTACACACCTTCTGGTGGGAGATCGACGAGACATGCATTTCGATCTTCAATGAAACTTTCGACATAAACCACACACACATGGGGGACATCTGGGACGTCGACCCAAGAGAACTCGCCGAGAAGATCAGAGGACATCTACTCCCCAACATGATTATACTTTCAACAGCCGCACCACCATGCAAAGACCACTCAAAGATACGAGATGCACCACCAGGAATCACAGGACAAGACGGGTCACTGATACAGCACACAGTCGACATCGAACTGTCACTCAGACAACTACTACCGGAATTCCGGTTCGAGACTCTAATGGAAAACGTGATACCCCATGACGATGTACAAGCCCACTTCGATGACATCACGGACCAATGGGGATCACAACCAATCGTCTGCGACGCAGCGGACGGAAACATGGTATCCAGACCCCGCCTCTGGTGGAACACCATCCACTGGCCGGAAATACAGAACACCATCTCGACACAGACACCTTGGCAGCTTACATGGCAGAAACATGAACAATACGACAGGCTATACAATCCCATCGCAGCACACCTTCAACCATCGATTCACATCAAAGACTGGGAGACACCGAACATACTAACACAGGGTGGCTTATTCCATTGCCTAACAACTCAGGCACCAACAGACAACGGACGACCACCTCCACAACACTCAAACGTCGACCAAGCAACCTGGGACAGGTGGCAAACGAACCACAGACAGTTTCCCCCGTGGCAGTACAAACCGCAATATCTCACCCGATACAAGGATAACGAGTGGACCACCCTGTCTCCCATACAGCGCGAGAGACTCATGGGGTTACCAGATGATTTCACACAAAACAACAAGTGCCCTAACTCCGACAGACAGCGCAATACAGTAATAGGCAATGCTTGGCACCTGCCTACAGCGATCTGGTTACTATTCCTACTACTATTGCCCAACACCGACGCAATACCATACCCACCCACCATCCCAGCCATCGACCAGATGACAACAGCGTGGTTGAACAATCCATGCCCGTTCGGACCGCCAGAACGAGCGACAGGCACGACCAACATGCCGCAACTCGACTGGCAAAGCCACTTACGGTGGGCCAGACAACAAGCATACCTAGCACAAACACCGAAACCCATCGATCCAACACTCAACTGGGCCCTCGACATACAGAAACACCTGGACATGCCCACCATTAGGACCAGAGTGATCAACGAAATACAGACCATGATACAACAACAGGAAGAAGAAACCACACATTGGCACCACTCTTTGCCCTTACATTGCCAGATAGCTTACAAACAAAAACATATGATCACACAAATACCAGTACTCATCCAATTACTCCAGAAACTACAATACCCACACACACACATTTTCAACCAAGAACTTAGCCAAGGCTTCCAACTCCTGGGTCGCCTCCAACCAGGATTACAATGGCATGTCCGCAACGACAACAAATACAAGCAACCGAGAGACATTGATGAACTACGACAACATAATCGAGAGTACATACAGAAGAAGCTAACACAACCTCACATCGATACACACTGGGAATTCATGGCAGAAGAGATCGCAGCAGAGGTGAAATCGGGAAGGATGCGAGGACCATTCGAGGCACCAGCATGGTTCCCACGCCCCACAACTCACCTACGCACACACAAACACACCCTGCAGAAACAACCGCTACCACACCACTCCCCCATCATCGCAATGGCCTTCAGCATACAACAGACGGGATCCGATGGGAAGCCCAAGATACGGAGAGGCGAAGATTGGCGTAGATCAGGCCATAACAGCGCATGCCAGATGGATGACCAACCATACCACCACACACCAGACCACTACATAAGTCTCGCACAACACTTATATCATCATACACCAGATACACAGACAGTGTGGGGCCACGACCACGACGGAGCTTACAGACAACTCCCACTACGCGACCCAGAAGTAGCATACGTGTTACTACAAACACCAGATGGCCCAACACTGTGGCACCATCACGTCTTACTCTTCGGCTCTGCCGCAAGTGTGTGGGCATACAATCGCTTCGGAGACATGCTAACACACATCTCCCGCTGCATTTGCGGCATCCCGGTACTACACTATGTCGACGACTACGGTAGCATCAACCAATCACAAGACTCAGAGAGCGGATTCCATACATTTGCTACTTTAAATTCAATATTGGGATTTCACATGAAAGAAACCAAAGCACAACCACCATCCGCAGAACATAAGATACAAGGGGTCATCATTCAATGTTCTGAGGACCACATCACAGTCAAACCATGCCCACAACGGGTCCAGCGGATCCTCACCGAGCTGCACAACCACTTACAGACAGACAGCATGACACCAGAACAAGCCAGAAGGCTAGCAGGCAAATGTTCATTCACAACGACACACCTCTTTGGTCGCGTCGGCAGAGCCCCATTACGTGCATTGTACGACAAATCCTTTTCCACATCCAACACGATTAACACTGCCACAAGGACAGCCATTATCGCACTCACCGAAATTCTATCACATTGCAGGCCGAAGACCCTACCGTTATCACCCACACCAATTCGAACGACAATCATCTACACAGACGCTTTCTTCTCAGATGGTCAGAGAACATGGAGAAATAGCGACTTCACAGAAGACGACGATGTGCCCAACTTTGATTTCGACTACACGAATGGATGGGCAGCAGTGGTATTCCCACCGGACAAAACCCCGATAGTTATCCATGGGGTAGTCCCTTGGAAAATCCTACGACACTTTACCAGCAATCGGGCATACATATACTTCCTAGAAGCTTGGGCAGCCATCGTCACACCAGCTCTAGTCAAACCATTACTCACACACCCATACATACAACTATGCGACAATGACCCAGCGACCCACGCGATCAACAAGGGATCTGGTAAACATCAACCACTCAACAACCTTATCGGATCACACTGGGCCTGGCACAATCGACAACAACTTACACAAATACTCAAGAGAGTTCCAAGCAAAGCAAACATTGCAGACCCATTTAGCCGCCGGGACTTCACTATCGCAACTACGTTGGGATGGACCATACTACAAGCACCAACAGAACACCTTGTACATACCATGAACAAAATAGTCGGAAACCCATCATTCGCTCACAAACACGGATTTGACAACACACCAGCAATCCAGCAGTTCCACACTCACTTTCAGTAGAACGACGATAGTCTTACACCAGTGTCATGATACCACCTTGTGTGCGCCATGACAGTGGTACACATTCTGTCGTCTCTACGACGGGTAAGAACCGACGACGGGCAGATAGTTCTTACCCCAAACAGATTGAAGATCACACAGATGGTGATACAATTCACTCAGATACAGATCCATCCGTAGAGATGAGATCACAAATGGACCACGAACAGCACAGGAAACTTGTGCAGAACGACCCAACCTAAGCAGAGGAAACAGGAGAGAAAAAGTGCGCTGCGCTGCGTTCTGCACTGTGAGCAAGCTTTGCTCAAATTGTGATTGAATGGGTGATTGTTGGGTAGCACAAAGAACTTGTGCGCAGTAACAATCGAAAAATGAAATCACCCTACAGGTCTGAAAGACATGTCATGTTGAGACCTGGCTTTTACTTGGAGACATGTTCAAGTTGAATACGTAGACATGTTGGTAGCCTTTTGCTCAAATATTTTTATTGACCCTCCCACCCACACCCACGCACGTACGAACACCCACCCTCTCCACCCTCTCTCCTTTCCTCTGTATTCTGCACTTTCATATCATACACTTCATTTCCCCGTTTTGGGGTTGGGCAGATAGTTCTTACCCCAAACAGATTGAAGATCACACAGATGGTGATACAATTCACTCAGATACAGATCCATCCGTAGAGATGAGATCACAAATGGACCACGAACAGCACAGGAAACTTGTGCAGAACGACCCAACCTAAGCAGAGGAAACAGGAGAGAAAAAGTGCGCTGCGCTCCGTTCTGCACTATGAGCAAGCTTTGCTCAAATTGTGATTGAATGGGTGATTGTTCAACGTAACAAGTCGTTTGTCAGATGCAAAAAAAATCTAAATGCAGTCCCACAAGCAAAGGGGTGATTGTGCCACTCTCCCAACAAACAGCTCTTTGCTTCAGTGCTAACTGACTCATGTTGAAGCCATAGTTGGTGGATTTCTCCAGCTGTCGAAGTCCTGCCTATCTAGTCTATATCGTGGGAAATTCTCCCTTCCCCGATTATATGTAATGCTGTGTATGTATATGTATTATTAGTCCAACCACCTATATATCATATATATATATATCTATAGACACACCCACACACACACACTTTTATATATCTAAGATAAGATGAATGTCTGAAGCATCCCATCGGCTTTCTTTTCAAACATGAACCAAGCCGATGACAAGTCTGCCAGGTCATCCTCGCGACGAGTACACCGTAGGTGAGTGAATTGGTGGCACCTCAATGGTGGAGGCACCGAGTGTGTCGCAAGGCAGATGATTTTTGGGGAAGGGATTTTTTTTTTGCGGGGAGGTTCATTATGGTTCATTCATAGGTTTAAACAAAAAACCTGACAATCTACCGAGGCCTTTTGTTGATTTCCGTTTTGAATTAGGAGATGAAACGTTGCTTTTTTGGTGGTAGCCTTAACCACTCAAAATGTCTTCATTGTACGGTCCCTTAGCACCGGGGATACACTCATGTCAAAGGCTGTTTGAGTGGCATATTTCATCGTTACAAAAACTGAGTCCAACTTACAAGCCACCAATGATTCGTGGGATCATCCAAAAAGAACGGTGAATTTTTCATCAAATTCACCTTAAGTAGTACAGTTTCTGGATTTTTTGCTACAGATCTGAGTTTGGTTCGCTAGGATTTTGGTCAAGTTTGTGATTTGATTTGGTGAGGCGAGTCTTCACTTGTTGATGGTAGTTTTGGATATTTCTTCCAGGGAGGTACCCCGGACCTCGAAAAAACCCGAGCAGTTTTCATCCTCACTGTGAATCATGCGATAGCCAGATCTTGTTCATAGATAAATCTGGATAGCATCGACTGGGGGGCACATGGGGGTCCCTTTGGACCGCTAGGTTTGCTTTGCTTGGGTGTACTATATAAAAAGAAATATAGGTCAGCCAGGAGGAAATGATCCGGCAAGTCACTTGACAAGTCAATTTTGCCTTGCTCAGCGACTCAGAAAAACGCACCTTTCTTAAGGGAATCTTGTAAAACCAATTTTTGTTGAACTTTTGGACTTAAATTCCAGATCCCAAAAAAGATATGTTTCCTATCAAAATTTGGAGAAAGTTGAGAGCAGGCAAAAATCATCACCAACAGCGAGTCGTGTTGCCAGGGCAACGTGGACAACATCATGAACGACAGGGCTGCTTTACATAGGTAGATGGTGCGCCGCAGGGTGATCGATTTAACGGCTGTTTTGTGTGGCTGAGAGAGGCAGCATTTCTTGAGGAAATTCCTTGGATTTTTGTTGAGATTTTGAATTTTGAGGTGTGAAATTGGTCTGATTTCCAGTGTTTTTTTTGCCAAACCATTTGTATTTTAGAAGTCTACAACTGGAAGTACAGCTCAGAATTGTCAACTGGAATCGTCCTCATGACTGCCCTGAATGGAAGCAACGCACGCTTCCTGTCTTGCTTTTCAAGCAACATCTGCCGCCACCAAAAAACGTGATGAGCAACGGTCCGCGACGGCCAAAAAGAGGGGAAGGTCACGCGCGAGAACGGTGAGAACAGCATAGGTTCAGAAAGTTGAGATTGGATATGGTTGCCTGGTACCCTGGTACCCTAAACAACCAGTTTTCAATGGATGTTTGGTGAAACAACCATTTATAAACAGATGTTTCAGGTTCCAGGTGTATCACGACGTCAACATTTCAACGTGTATTGTTTTTCGATAGGTTTTTAAAAACCCACCAAAGATCTTGGAAACAGGATTTTCTGACTCCAAAAATGGGGGAGTTTTCATTTCGAAATCGTCCAACTGATATGAAAACCCATCCGCGCAATTGGGTCATTTCTCTTTTCGGTTGGAGCAAGAAGAAACTGCGACTCTCAATGGTCAGACGTTTCGAAAGCTACAAAACGATCAAAACGCCAGCCTGCTTGGCAAAAATGATGGTGATGTTGACGCATAGGACACCTTGAAACCTTGAAAGTTTTGACCATTTTTTTTCGAAACTTCTGGTAAGAGCCAAACTTTTGAGGTACGGCATGCGGGCATTGGCTGCCTCGTTTTTTTTTGGTTGGGATGTGGATCCCTTACATACTCCCTACATCGGTTCTGGAACCTGCATTTGATAGGTAATTTTCTAGAAAGGCTGCTGATTTGGTGCCAAAAGTTGATCTCAGCCTTTAGGAACTGGCGAACGAACCCCCAAAATGGGATAAAACCATTCAAAATTGAGCACGGGTGGGTTCAAGGTACTGATTTTAAGATCATAAATAGTATGTGATTCCCAAGGTTTACTTGGTGTACTTGGTGTAGTTATGATATAGATACAGTAGTTATAATGGAACAACTTATCAGGAAACATGTTTTTGCCGAAGAGGTGTTTTCTTTCAAGCGATCATGTGCCAGGACAGCAATGGCACCTGGGACAGCTGGTCTTTGGGACTTTTGCGCGCCTCGGTTACATGTTTTCGACATCATTTCCGAATTTCCGATCGACATTTCTTGGCTTGAGCTTCTGAAAATTCTCCTTGCGAATCTGGGTTCATCCACAATCCAATTGAACGCAATTGGTAGTTGGGAGTGGAAGTTTGGGATCCATTTTTTTTTGAAATTAGGATTCCAACACCAAAACACCAACCCCCCCGAAAAAAACCACTCCATTCCGGAGGAAGATTTCATAGAATTCAACCATCACCCAACCATCACTAACAATGTTTTTTTCATTTTTTTTGGCAACAAGTCATGATTCAACCCCCCAAAAGACCCTCACTTTCCTCAAGCCATCCCCACCAACCGAGCCAACCAGGAGCCGCCGCGGCACGAGAGGATGATGCGCCAACGGTGCGCCTGGGCAGTTGTCGCATTCTTGCCACAGCACTCCGACACAGCGTGGGCACCGCGATGGGCAATGTTGCTGAGGTTGGGTTTCGGGTTGCAAGGATGCCATGCCAGTTGGACAAAAGATGTTTGCTAGGTGGTGGTTTCAAATATTTTTTATTTTCACCCCTAATTGTAGAAATGATCCAATTTGACAACTATTTTTAAGATGGGTTGAAACCACCAACTAGTTTGTGAATCATGAGTTTTATTTTTGGAGATTCCTCCACGCCCTGAATTTTTTTTGCGATATTTTGA
>OMLO01002982.1_pt1 | contig 13885 bp, 7 predicted proteins | sample 1674811 | NCBI WGS metagenome assembly OMLO01 (sample SAMN06265003, study PRJEB25207) | coral metagenome | isolation source: Coral host | place: Mexico:La Bocana,Puerto Morelos, Mexico | collected 2008-11-13
CATATTCACTGGTAGAGTTAATCATACTATGAACTTTCAATATTCAGAACTGATTTATTTGTAGCTCCATCAGAAACGGCCGAATTGCTTATGCTAATGAGGCAAATATTGTAAACAAGGATTCCCCTATAGTCAAGTCAACTGGGAACTGGTCACAATGTGAGTTCATAATATTCCCGTAGATGGTGGTGAGTAGTGCAAATGACTATATGAAAGCTAATATATTTGAACTGCGGAGAAGCTCTTGGATTCTAGTCGAATCAGTACGGTAGCTTGCTCATTCCAATCATTATGGCCAAACTTCCTGCCGAAATACGAGTACAAGTAGCAAGAAATACGTGTCAAGACGTTTGGGGAATCGACACCTTGCTCGACCTTATACAAAGTGAAATTGAAGCGAGGGAAATAAGCGAGAAGATTAAAGCCGCGACCGAGCAAGTTAAGCGTCCACCGCCCCCAAAACCTCCGTTACCGACAGCTGGGACCTTTCTTGGTGCCATTTCAAAAACAGAGTCGACTGTTCCAAAATGTGTTTACTGCAGTGAAAGACATTTCTCAGCTTCTTGCAACAAGGTTACAGATATCAACACCAGGAGAGACATTCTTAGACGCGACAAAAGCTGTTTTATGTGTTTGAAGAAGGGACATTTAGTTGACCAGTGCAACAAGAGTTGTAGAAATTGCAAGCGAAGACATCACCAATCGATCTGTCAAGCACAATCAACCGGTGAACCACTGAATTCTCACCCGCCACCTCCCAGGGAAAATTCGTTTCAAAGCGAACAAGAGACCCAAGTCCAAAATAACGCAACGAGAGTCAACACGGCTAACGCAGAAACCCCAACAACTCAGTTAACAACTGCGACGTCGAGTAGCAAGGGGAGTGTTTTGTTGCAAACCGCTACAGCTGTAGCAACCAGTGAAGATCAGAGCAAATCGATGACTGTGCGGATTCTGTTCGATGGCGGCAGTCAGCGATCCTACATTGCCGACAATGTAAGAAGGAAGTTGGGTCTGAAGTCAGCGAAAATCGAAACTTTGCATCTTAATACGTTTGAAGAAGGCACTTATCGAAAACAAAGGTGTGAAGTCGTCACTTTGCCGATTCGAACCATCGACTATCAATATGTCGCAATCACAGCGCTCAATTTCCCGATTATTTGCTCACCGCTGAAGGAAAGGGTTAACCTAAAAGATCACCTGCATTTACAAGAATTAGAGTTAGCTGACAGTGCTGAGAGTCTAAATTCCATCGACATCTTGATTGGTTCAGATCATTACTGGGACTTTGTGACAGGCGAATCTATTCGAGGAGAATTTGGTCCCACTGCAGTTAAAAGTAAGCTGGGATGGCTTCTTTCTGGACCCACCAACAATTCACAGAACGAGTCGAATGTTGTTTCCAATTTGGTCATATCAGAATCACAGAACGAGTCGAATGTTGTTTCCAATTTGGTCATATCAGACGAGTCCTTTTCAAACGGAGCAAACGAAAGCGACGAGATGGCGGACATGCTGAAGAGATGGAACGTTAAAAGCTTAGGAATAGTGAACAACGACTGCGAGAGCGAATTAGTCAATCGAAAGGGAGAAATTACTTTCAATGGTAGTCATTATGAAGTCGAATTGCCGTGGAAGGGTGACTGTCTACCCCAATCGAGCAACTACGGAATGTGCGTAACGAGACTACGGTCATTGCACTCGAAATTGAAGAAGGAGCCTTATTTGCTGAAGGAATACGACAGTATTATTCAAGAGCAACGAAAGAACGGGATCGTCGAAATTGTACCGGAGAACGAAGATCAAATGCTGGATTAAGGCAAACTTAGCACGAAACGAATTCACTACTCGCCACATCACGCAGTTGTGCGAAGAGATTGTTACTAATATGCGAGCCAGCGAGCCATGCGAGTCATGCGAGCCAGGGTGCGAGCCATGCGAGTCATGAAAAATTAAAAATTAAAAATTAAAAAATATATGTGTATATGAGATATATCATACCGCACTACTTATTCATGAGTCCATCCGCCATTTCTGATCGTTTTGAAACCCAGTTTCTCTCGGACAGAGGTGCATATTAGACCCCATTCCTTTACTGCGTTCTTCCTTGGCACATCATACGGAGAACCAAAGAGGTGCATTTTTCATTCCAGTCGGAATTAATTACCAGGAGAGGTAGAGAGTGTTTTTGTAACATTTACTTCTGAAATCATTCAAGCGAGGTAAGTGATCAGATACAGAGCATTTTTTTAACATATTGGTTGCATTTCTTAAACATTTTCAGTACAGCCTTAGACGAAACGGTAAAAGTATTTTTTCTCAGCCGTAAATCTGGCTGTAAATGTTACTTTTTTGGGTTTGTTAGAAAATGGAAATTGAAATGGAATTTCAGCAGAGGATAGAAGAAGAAGGTTTTGAGATTACTTTTAATCCTCCCGGTGATGGAAGCTGTTTCTATCGGGCTGCAGCGTTTCAGTTGGGATTTAAGTCGGAAATCTTGCACAACCTCATTTTTGATTATCTGGAAAACCATCAGTTTGATGTAAGTTATTGTACTATTGTGTAAGTGACTGCGTGACAGACAACAGATGATGACATCAATGACATCTGGTCAAGAGAATTAAAAACAAACGGAGTGAAATGAAATATTTTTTTCGTAATTAGTTTTTACAACATTCTATTTTTTGGTAACCTCCATTCCTTAATTGAGCCCTAGACCCAGTCTTTCTTTCCATTATAGACTGGAGCTCATTTTTCCTCTCTGATTATCTATTTGTATAATTTTAAGCCTAATGTTCCTTTCCTCCCGGTTCAGAGGTTCAATTTATTAGTGCTGCGTGTACATTGTCACGATGCTCGTGACAAAGTATCTGAAAAGCAACATTTTGGGTATCACACTTTTCTTACTGTGCACATTGAAAGGATATAAGGCATACATTGTTTTGGAGAAATGTATAGTTTAGAAAGAAAGAAAGCGACCTGAAAAGTCTATTAATTTGCACGAATTTTTGTGACATTTTGCTTTGTTTTGTTTTTTCTAATAGAACCAAGGAAATGACCGCTTGGCTTTCTTGTGTGAAGTCGATATGGGTGGTAAAAAGGTGCCTGCTGTATGGTCAGAAGCACTGAAGATCCTGCAAAAGAATTATGCTAATTCTTTAGTAATTAGCGCCTTTGCAGACGTGATGCACTACAAAATTATGATTATTACAGTGCATGGGGTAAATTGTTAATGTTTCACGTTGTTTTTTTCATTGTTTTCAGACAACGAAATTGTAAAGTTTTTAACTAAGGAGTAATGAGTTGTTTTGTTTATACTTTATCTTACAGGATGAGAATTTCGTTAAAGTTGTGGAGCCTCAGCTGGGTCCCTCAGTCGGCACTCTTTACTTCGGACACAGTGGCAATCACTACGTCGCATTGAAGCCCAAACAAAGGGTACAGTTGGTTACTTTCATGTGCCGTGATAAATAATGTTAACAGATGTGCCTGGATTCATTTCTGAACTTGGGTACATGTTGAGATTTGACCTATAATATACAATTTCTGACAAACAATTAACCAATGAGTTGGGCTAACATTGAAATTTCTTCCTTCACACCGTTTTCACTCATAAGATCTGCTTAAATTAAATACTGAAAAATTCTGAGCAACGTACTTATAGTTTTCTCCCTAAAATCAAACGGGAACAAAGCGCTCAAGAAACTAAAAAGTCGTCCAGTAAAACTTTCAAAGCTAAAAGGACAACGACAACAAAGGTACAATTTTAAGGGTAACTGCTAATTCTAACTACGTAATCTTCTTGGTTCTACCTTTCTCTGGAGGGGAGGGCTGGGGCTTATTCTGGGAGGAAGTGGGAAGAGGCGAGGTGGAAATCGAATGAAGGGCATAAGCGGTAAGCTACAAGAATTTATTACAGCAAGTTACGAAACGGTGGAGAAAGGAATATCTCACCAGTTTACGTGAACAATCAAGTCCGAGAAACAAAAGAAATTCCGTCCAAGAAATCTCAGTTGGAGATATTGTGTTGTTAAAAAAAACGATTTTATGATCTGACTCTTACATCATCAGGGGAAGAGCTTTTGTTGCTGGCTTTACTGATCTAGCATGCGTGGCAGGCGTTTAACGGGGTAGAGGAAGGCAAAGCGCGGATGGGAGAAGGAAGGCGTGATCAGAAAAAGTAGCTTCTTCTATAAAAAAAAAAACAAATTGAAGACAAGAGTGTAAAAATCGATACCCTATTTATGACCAAAAGGGCGGCAAAATGGCTAAAATCGATACCCAATTTATGACCAAAACGGCTGAAAAACCATACCCTTCGGGGCCGCACATACCTATATAGCCCACATAAGGGAGTACCCCCCCCCCCCGGGGGTTCAAGTCAAGTACAAACCAGGATGATACGCGGCCTTTTGGAGACGTTTCAAATCCAACCGTGCGAACTAGACGCACTACGGCTGTGATCGGCGAAATCAGCCGTCGACAAATGAACATTGTTTAATTCATTGTAAATAATTTCGATAAATCAGAACATTGAAAGTTTATCACGGCGCGAATAGACTTTGGGGAGTGTCAGATTCTTCATACACGTTCCGCGCGGACCCACATGAACTGTCACGTTTCCACGCGGACCCACATGAACGGTCACGTTTCGTAGTACAATTTGTTCTGCAATGTTTTGTTTGTACAATGGTGATTGACATTTGTAATTGATGTATATTTACACGATCTGTGCATCCTTCGACTGGGGACATTCATCGCGATCGACATAGGTTGTAAATAGGCACGAATGCGAATTAAATCAAATTTCAATTTACGACTTTGAAGTTAATTATAGATGTATATGAGAAGCGATTTTAGCTCATGTATCAGAAGCCGTTAGATAGTTTAAGGATTTGCTTGCCGTGAATGCTTATGTCACTTATTGACGACCTGAAGACATTTTTTCTATAACAGAACATGGTTAAATTTCATTTACTACTGGTTTGTAACACAGACACACACAGGAATAAGAACACCAATTAAGGTGGGTTCTCCTTCTTGTACGCAGCTTGAATATTAAAGCTAAACCTCTGACCACTTCTTTTCATACGGCTTTGCTGTTTTCTTTGGCATCTCTTCATCTAATTGTAGTTGTAACCGTTCTTGTAACACTCTTACTCCCTGTTTTGAGAAACTTTCGTCTTGAAACGTGTAGAAACTGAAATCTCCTTTTATGACTTCCCGGGCTCGCTGAAATTGATGCAAAAGACGAGCTTCGTACAGAACTGGATCACTTGTGTAAACATTCACAGTCCAATGCACACATTTTACTCTTGGCGACAATACCCCGAAGCTGACTGACCGTGGAAAATCATTATCGCTACATTTCTCGACGGCGAAATACAAATCGATTTCTTGCTGCAGGTAATCGATATTTGATCTTAGAGGCTCCATAGGGAATTGATCTATTACTAGTAAATTGTTTGGAAACAATTTCTGTGCTACAGGATCAGAAAATATAATATCGCAAATATACTCTTTAGTACAAGCTTCAATCTGGATAGTTGTAGACAAGGAATATACGTGCAAAGCTCTCCTTTTAGCATAAGAGCACAAAACATCCAACTCAAGACGTTTCGATAGCGAAGAATGACTTTTAAGACTTGTGAATCGTTCTCGACAAACGCTCGGGTAACGTTTTTGTATGAACTCATTCATCGCTTGTGATAACTGGGTATAAACACCCTGTCCACGAAATTTCTCTGAGGTACGGCCTGCTCGACGAATCGCTGTTCGTCCTTCATCGACAACGGAGCACGCAACCAAGCCTACAAGTTTCTGTCCAATAAAAGCCAGCATAACGTTTAACTTGTCCATATTCATCCACGCTTGGTATCTCAATGGAAGATAGTCGTGCCCATCATAGATTCCCTTTGACAACTTTAGTATTTCGTCGAAGTCACTCGACATGGCAATACGAAAACTGAGTTCTTGATTCATCATCGACTCCCTTCTTAACTCTTCAAATACTCATCGACACAATACACTATCCACTTACAAGGAACATGAAAAAAAAGCTATAAAAGCAGGTAATTTTCGCTGGCGCATAAGAGTAACCACATGCGCATAAGTAATAACCTTCTTTTAACCGGTTATGTTGTTGCTACGGTAACCGTTTACGAATGATGGTTTCGTTTCTTTCATTGGCCGGATTTATACTGGAGACCGATCATCCGTCTGGGACGAGTTTGGGCAAAGAACGGTAGCTCGTCTGATAATCCGTCTGTGTATAAATACGAGCAAGGAGACGGATCATCCGTCCACACGAGATAACGCGATAGTCTCAGAGATAGTCCGTCTTGAGAGACGAACCATCGTGGATAACTCGTCAAGACAGATGATCCGTCTGCTTGCCCGTATTTATACGCAGATCATTGGATTATCTGAAGAGCTACAATTCTTTGATAAGACGGATGATCGGTCTCCAGTACAAATCGGGCCATTATTTTAAGCATCGACTGAAAAAGAGTAGTAATATTGATTAGTTAAAAAGAAGAGCAGGAGAAATGTTGAAAACCGTTGGAAGCTAAGTTACATGCCATTAAATTTCTCACGAAATTTATCATGGAAAATGAGGCGGCGGGAACCAGAGCGGTCAAAGTAACATTTCAAAATTTAAAATATATTGCCAGACGATTTCTCTGGAGAAGTTATAGAAAATAAAAGTGAGATTATAAAGCAGTTTGCAAAGAAACTGAAATTTTGGTTGAAATGTTAATTCAATAACAATAAGCAAAATAAACACAAGAGCCGATACCTTGTTCATTATGTATGGTCATATAAATTATGCCTGAACCAGCGTAAAAGAAATGCGCTTAGTTTATTTTAATTCAGAACAACTTTCATGAGTGGAAACTTCTCCCAAAGAGTTCTATATTGTTCAGAAATAATTGTTCCAGTCTTAAAACTTGTGTATAAATTGAACATCATTGTATTGGTCTCGTAATAGGCAAAATAGCGAAATAAACACAAGCCCTATTGCAAATAAGATCGTTTTCATTTGCTTTATGAAATTATGCCAAGAAAAGGGACACAAAGAAAAATTGAACTTAGCTGTCTTCAATGACCTTTCACGACCCTTCACTGATTTATGTCGTTATAAATAAGCTGAAAATTCTCTCTACAAGGATATCTGATTTAAAACTGAAAGGTGCTGTGAACTTGGATCATGTCTTTATTCTGTCAGCGGTTTAGTAAAGTTAACCCAGATCTCCTTCCTGGTTAGACCAAGTAAAACTGCTTTAATTTTAGACCTTCGACGTAAACACAACATCCTTCGACATATTGATGCAAGAAAACGTCCTCAAGCCGAAAGAAACGGCCACTGTCCATGCTAGAAAGCACTTTTCTTGAGGATTGGGACGAAATTGGGACGAAAATGGCCAAAAAAGGCCATTTGCCGCCTAAAAGTGGCATTAATTCGGAGCTTGTCAGTATTCAAAGGGTTAAGTCACGCTATTTATGACCACAATCTGCGATTTTCCGTACCCTATCTATGACCTGACCAAAATTTCCTTCACCTTCACTTAACTACTTCCCGCCAAGTGGCGCATAAGGCCGGGACCAAAAACTCGAAACCCCCCATTTATGACCTGACCGAAATTTCGATACCCAATTTATGACTTACCCTTAATCAGTACCCTGTTACAGACCTACCATATAATTAGTTCCCTAGTTCAGTGCGACGTTACCGTAAACATAACTTGTGAAGGGATTTTGTTGATGGTCTTATCAATAATGATAAAAAAGTAGCTTCTTCTTAGAAAGATACCCAATTCAAGACTAGAGTGCAATAACCATGTCCTACTTATAACAAAAATGACCAAAATCGATATCGTATTTATGACCAAAACGGCTGGAAAAATATAAACCTTTTAAGGCCGCACATACCTATATAGCCCATATAAGGAGGTACCACCCCCCTTTTCGGTAGTAGAGCATAAGCATAAGCAAGAACCATGAGAAGATGGAGTCACCTTTGCATTACTTATGTCAACCGTGACAGTTGTTCCTAGGAGTATGTGGCTTGAGCCTACTCCTCCCCCCCGGAATAAAACAGGGCTTAAGTAAAGTTGACTGTATTTCTGCCTTTCAGGTTCTCAGGTTCTCAGGTTCTGGATGAAGTTGTAGACTTTCTCCGTTGTGAGGAGTCCACCACCCCTTGTACACCTAAAACCCTCTTATCCATGATAGAACGCTTAATGATTGAGTGCTAACCATTTCCCGTTGACTGGTTTTGAGACCGAAAAACTGAAGGAAAACAACTGAGGCGTTAAATGCAGAAACTATTCTTCTGTTTTTTCCGTTCAGCTAATTGTAGTTGTGGAACTGCTGTTTATGATTTGTACTGTCCATTAAACAATTTAAATGCACATTAAAGACTTGTTTGGGCCAGTTTTGACCAGTTTTCATTTAAAGAACACTTAATACCATCAAATGACGTAATATTCATGACCTCTATACAACGGACACCTCCGTAATACGGACACTTTGCTCTGTCCTTTCAGTGTCCGTATTAGAGAGGTTCGACTGTAGTATTTTTCCACGTTAACGTAAATTTCATGATCCCAACAAAGTGGTTTTTAGCGGAGCTCCAGAGAAAGACCACCAAGCGGAGTCCCACACTCATATAGAAAAGCAAAGGAAACCCATAAATTAATTTTCTCATGGTTATCATGGCTAGCGGTATTGCTCGTGGGCGTGGGCGTGGGCGTGTACGCGCGACGACGACGGCGATGACGGAGTCGCGCAACATGGCGGCCATAACCGAAAGGAGGCTAAATTTACTTTCGTGGATTTTTTTCTGGCTCGGCCCCCTCGATAGCGGAGTTGATGAAATACCTTCAAAGAACGAACGTGAAAGAGAAAAGTCGAGAGCAAGAATTAACAGGGACAGAAGTAGCCAGGAAGATCGCGAAAGAGAGCGGGCGTATGGCTTTTTGAAAATTTTGATGATTTTGCTATAAAGGTGGCAAGTTTGTCACCTACTTTTAAGTAGGTGCGGCCACAGATGGCCCCATCTGCTCTGTTTTCATTTTTCTGTAGTTCCTTATTAAATATGAATAACGTCTAACTGCTTGAGTAATTCATTCCGACTAATTCTGTTGAGAATTGTTCCTTTTTTAACGGTTACTCTTCTCAAATGGGTCAAGACTGGACCATCTAGTTAGAAGGAGCTAGTAGCACAAGTTACACTGATATAATGAATCTGGTATACGTAAACAGGCTCTTAAACTGACCACAGTTTTAATATAAACATGACTTTCAATTTTTGTGTGGGATTTCCCACACTTTGTCAAGGCCCGCGAAATTTATTTATTTATTTATTTGTCCACGAGAAAGATTTGCTTGTCACGTGGTTTCTATTTGGCGTTCAGTGAGCCGAGAAGACTGGATTCCAACTAGTGTTTTTGCACAGCGGATTGTACGGCGGCCATCTCTCTTCTCAGTTGTGGGATTATACAACAAACAAAATTTTACTACAAAATGTACTAACAAAATTTTACGTTTGTCCTCTTTAGGAGGGTGGCGTGGAGCGTTGAGTGACGACTAAAACCAAAGACTGCAAAGAGACCACGTGTAAAAAGGAGTAGTACAAAGTTTTTATAATTTTTTTCAATGACTGTTAAGAAAACATTATTCCCAGTATTGCCGTAGAAGCAAAACAATAGCCTAAGCCACCAAGAGATAATTTACCTGTTGAAAACGATGAATAAACAAACGTTCAAGAACCCACCAAAAAGCTTCCAGGGAGGGAGGGAAAGACATATTGCTTCACACGTATAAGTTAATACCCCAGATCCCTCCTGTGGATCTGTATTTGTTTAAATGATTCCCGCACAAAAATTACTATCCAGACTGACTGATTCCAGACCTAGTTTCACCCCTGTTGTATCGTTGACTGACGGCGAGCAACTGTTTTGCTTCCGCTCAAAACCCCTTGCAACTACCTTGTCAATGAAATCCCACACAAGTGCGCATTGCGGACCTATTTTTTTGTTAGGTGGCTTAATACAGTTTTATTTAGCCTCAATGACTAGCGGTAAAAGTGACGCAAATATAACGATACAGGAAAGCAAGTCAAGCTTATCACTTTTATTACGTGAAAGCGTCCTGGTATACAAGTGGTAATTTCAATATGCTCTAAGGCGTGTGTTTAAATCTGGAACAAAAACGTACGTCAAGAAAGGTCACAAACGGCAACTATAAGAGTTCTAGTTTTATTTTCATCAAATTACGCTTATGAAACAGAAAAACTTCAATTCAGGTACGGTTTGATAGCGGCGTTCAACTGACCTCGCACAGACAACTGCAAAGAACTTAACAGTTGACGTAGCATGCAGTGTCGCCGCATATAGCCATAAAATGCCTCGTTTTGGTTTATGTATGGCCACCATGTTGCGCGACTCCGTCTCCGTCGTTGTCATGCGTACGCGCCCACGAGCAATACCGCTAGCCATAATAACCATGATAAAAAAAAGTCTTGTAGTCAACAAGTTGAGTTTATTTTCGTTTTCTTAGTTTGACTGGGCGAGCTGGAAACTTCTCGTACTACTTTCCCTGTGGAAAGAGCTATCCAATTTGAGCAAAGTATCAAAAAATTCCACTTTCCTCGCACGACAACGAACACTACAGAGAACAAGAATTTCAAACTAAAACAGAGTATTACCATACTTAATTAAGCAACACACCTGCAGCGTCCATGATTTTCACTGACCTTTTAAATTAGAAACATCTTATTAACCGAGCTAAGTCGGTCTGTATGACAGTATCTTGACCTCGGTCGTGTGCACATGCAGACCTCACTACGTTTGGTCTGCACTCACGACCTCGGTCAAGATTCTCCCATACAGACCTGCTGCTCGGTTAATAAGAGCTAATTATTAGAAACACTCGCAATCTTGTTATGAAAACTAAACGATCTAGAATTAGACTTCTAAATATTAATAGATTGGATCCTAATCCCTTGCCAGTGCTCAACAGAATACCAAAGTGTAGCTTTGTCAAGTGTACGTTAGATTTATAAATGTGATTGTAGTTTTAATTCCACATGAAAGTCTGAGTTTATTGAGAACAAACGTGTTACAGAAAAAAATATGCAGCAAAGTCTTACTCAGTTAAAACTCAAAACTCACGTTTCCATCGCAGAATCCAAGTATGCTCCTTGAAAAACTGTTTCTGCAGCTGTTTGTTTGAATTGACACAGTCTACTTCAACAGCTGTCTCTAACTCTTACTTTCTCAAGGCTGTTTTATATGCAAAAAGTTGTTTACAACATATTTAGGTAAGAAACTCGAAGAAAAGGTGTAAAAGCCAAAGTTTTAGAAGTGAAGAAAGCACGAGTTTGATGTAATGACTTTGGTGTGATCTTGATTGATTTCAGTGTGTTTGAAAATATACATCTTCAGTGCTAATCCTGAGGATGATGTTGCAAAAGTGTTGGCCGAGCTTGAAACTAACAAATCACACGGACCTGATAACATTCCTCCAATAATTTTGAAACAAAAAAAAATTATGCAGCAAAGTCTTACTCAGTTAAAACTCAAAACTCACGGTTCCATCGCAGAATCTAAGTATGCTCCTTGAAAAACTGTTTCTGCAGCTGTTTGTTTGAATTGACACAGTCTACTTCAACAGCTGTCTCTAACTCTTACTTTCTCAAGGCTGTTTCTTATGCAAAAAGTTGTTTCCAACATATTTAGGTAAGAAACTCGAAGAAAAGGTGTAAAAGCCAAAGTTTTAGAAGTGACGAAAGCACGAGTTTGATGTAATGACTTTGCTGTGATCTTGATTGATTTCAGTGTGTTTGAAAATATGCATCTTCAGTACTAATCCAAATCCTGTCTGGTTGTCATATAAGAGCACCAGAGAAATTCGACATCTATATTCATTGACCAAAGTCAACAATGAATTCTTACTTGTTCATTGGCCTGTTAGGTTATAACAAAATCTCACTTGTTCGAGAAGATCATTGTATCACCAATATCGTAAAGCTCGCAGTCTTTTGCAGATACCTCAGAAATTCATTCAAGACTCAGAAAGGATTTTAAAGGTAACGCTTAATTTTCTGTTGCCCTTTTCTTGTTTCCCTTATCGCTTTGATACTATTTTTTCTGGCCCAAAGAAGCAGATGAAGAGATATTTTTGACTATCAATTACATACAGGTTTTAATCTGATCTTGGGGTAGATAATTTCTGAAGTTTGACTAACGTAATAGATTTGAAACAGTAACTTGAAACGACTCCTGAATTGTTGACTTCTGAAATTCATAATCTTGATTTAGTTATTTACCGTTTAGCGGATTTCACGAACTTAACAGTATTTTAACTGCTAATTTCCTTATATAGCAAAAATGTACAGGTTCTGAAGAAACATTTTTTAATTAAGACTACCGAAACCAACGGCGAACAACATTTCGACGTCCCCACGACGGTATCGTCAAGTAATTTTACTCTTCTTCAATTGGTTTGTTGGAGTGCAATTATCAGTCTCCCAAATAAACCGATGACGTTTCTTATTTTGTTGTTCGCATAATAGTTCTTTTACTTTACTGAAAGTGATCAAACCTTATAATCATAGGGAAAACCAGTTTTGACACTAAAATGTATCATCCATTACCGGGTTAGGTAGGTAATTCAGGTAACTCGGCATGGGTTGGTCCGGACAGTAAGGGTTAGTCTTGGAGAGTGGCGCTTTTGTGAGTTTCACTCTTTTCACCAACGTCTTCAAATAACTGGACTTTTATTCAAAGATACATATTCTTGAAATATAAGCGGAATGGTCGCCTAAGACCTTACTTAGAATTGCAACCAAACTTTATCGACCTGTTTTGATCATATCATTCGACTTTGGTGATGAAAATCATCAGTTCAGTCAGATCAAGCCTGTAACAGTGTTAACGATTTTAACTGAATTCTTAATTTCAAATGTTTGCTCGTGATTTACTTGTCGAAGGCTTTAATTTTTTCTGGGAATTTTCACCACAAATAAAAATATCTTGCAATGGAATCTTTTTAGTGAATTGTTTCCTTCCCAAACAAAAAGGAAGCAAAGTCTATAAATCCATAAGTTTTTTGCTGTTGCCCCAAATCGCAACTTCAAAATTTGATAAATTGATGATATTTCACTTCTTGGGGTTCAAAATGAAGTTTATAAAGTCTCTTTTAATAAGGTGTATTGTAATTCTTCTGCCGATTCTGTCGCTAAGAAATGCTGTAAGTTCTACCTGACGACATTTCTCGTTTTGATAAAACTGCTCTGTGACGGAGAATCGGAAGCAAAAATACCCAACATTTTTTAAACCATCATTATTTCAAACCATCCTCCCCTTACAAATTGAGGACCGATCGCAGATTCTTTTTCAAATTCTGGCTGGAGGGTCTTTCAGAATGCGTTCCAGCCAGGTCGAAATTTTTAACGCAAAAACAGGTTGTAATAGACTGAATTAATTTTTGAATGATTCTCGCTCTAAAACAGGTCATGATGCTTTCGTTGACGTTTTTCGCGTCTCTCATTCTGGTCAGCTCATTGCAACAGGTAAGTTCAATACTCTCTTTCGTCGTTCACAAGCTGTCGTTTCAATTGTCATCCATGCAAACGAACACTCGTGAATACGTCAATTACAAACTGACACACCTACAGAAGCACTAGTTACTAAATTCAAATAGCAAAACAAAATCAAAGTAGAATTTTATTTGCAGACAGGGTTTACATACAACACCCCTCTGTAACAGACCCAGTGGAATCTTTATCCTCGCCGGGTTTCCGGGAAAAAAATCACTGGGTTGGCCAAATTCCCACTGGGTCGGCTTAGTTTTTGACTAGGTTTTTGTAATAGGTTTA
>OMLO01002983.1_pt1 | contig 13880 bp, 9 predicted proteins | sample 1674811 | NCBI WGS metagenome assembly OMLO01 (sample SAMN06265003, study PRJEB25207) | coral metagenome | isolation source: Coral host | place: Mexico:La Bocana,Puerto Morelos, Mexico | collected 2008-11-13
CTTCTTTCCTCTGGATCTGTTCGCTTCCGTTGGGTTTTGGGCTGCAAATGAGTCGGAAAACTGAAAATTGTTGGGACCGGATTAAGCTTTGTGGGTCCTAATCCACCTTCGAAGTGTGCTGAACAAATTCGTGTATGTCTTGTGACATTTAAACTGCTCAAACGACAAGCAGCTATCCACCTTTTTCTTCTCTCGCTTTCATTCATTTCGGGTGCGTAAGTCTTCTTTCGGTCGTCCATAGGAAAAGCGTGAAATGTTATTTCCTTGAGTTCTGGATATTTCAGACGGTTTTTTTGTTTTTCAGTGCTGTTGGAGCACGCATAAGCACAGCAATTATGTTTAACCATGATTTCACCTTCAAATACTGCAAACCAAGGAGACTTTCGCCTGATTTTTCCAGTTGTGTCAAAGAGTTTTCTAATTTTCCCCCGCATGAGCCTCGCTTTCGTGCACTTTCGCGCGAAAAAAATTACTCGTCCCAGGCTAGTCCGGGAATACGAGTAAGGCCTATTAAAATGATTTTGTGAATACAGGAAGTTGAACATGTTACATTCGTTCATTTTTTTGGTCTATATGGTACAGTGTTCATCTAGTTCTGTTTTTTTTGCAACAAACAACATACATGCAATGTTTTAAACACAGTTCACACTACTCAAGTGGTCTAGTGACATTCTTCACTACAAGCACAAAGTGCCGGCACTTCAAGGCAGCATTAACACACAAACAGTTGCCATGACATCCCTTCTTACAACCACACTTGACAAGCTCTCTGCTATTGGCTGTAACATCTGGAAGTGTTGTCCAGAGTGGCTCCCGACCATTTCAACAAGACGACCATTCCCAGCCACGTGGATAAGGAAGCTGTTGATTAGTGTTACATGCTTGACCCCGGCAATGGCCTGCTTGATAGACAGCTCTCTTTGTATGATGGAAAAGTACCACTTTGGTAGGAGGTATGGCATCAAGGCCTCTTCCTTTCTGTGCAAACAGCTGTTGCCGTGCTTCATTCACTCCATTCTTCGTGCTACCTCTGTCGTACAACAAGACAACAACCTTTCCACTGTTTCCATAACATTGTCATCTACTTCACAGTGGATGTCACTCAACAAAGGGAAAACATCTGTTGCGTTGTTGAATAGCTTCCAGGTTGCCCAGGCAGTATTCTTTCCATGTCTGGAAAAGCAGGGTACAGTACCACACCCTGTAACGGCGTGAAAAAATGGCAACGTGTTAGGCATCGGCTTGCATACTGGAGCTGAACTTGAAGATAAGGCAAGAACAATTGAGAAGCATACTTGGAAAAATAATGTTTCCACAGTTCCTGGCTTTAACATGTTCACTAGAGCAGCACCATCAATAATTAGGACTCCCACATCTTCTTGTAATTCAGCACGGTGCTTACAGTAAGACTGCAAGCAGTCTGTGAGCTCGGCTTTGTTGCTTGAAAGACAACGAAGTTTGCCGAGGTGAGACACCGAGGTGAGGTCACCTTCTCTGGTTTTGCACGCCTGATTTTCATGTTTAAAGAATTCATCCAGGTCACCTTCTCTGGTTTTGCACAATATATAGAGTCTTAAAACAGCGAGCAATCATTTGTCAGAGATGTTATTTGTTGCTCGATTTTAGACGGCAGAGGACAACTGAATAAGGCAGCTTGTTCTGTGGCTTTTCCCTGTTTATTAAATGTTCAGTTATGAACGTTTGAAACTGCTCATCGCCTAGCGCTTCCACCTGCTTTACTGTCATCACAACTTTGGGATTAGCAATGTCATTGCTGTCAAGAACAATAATAGTAATACTACAGTAGAAAAGATAGACTTTATATTGAGATTCACATCCAGTTTAATTAAGGATATTTAGTTCCAGTTTGTTTAGAATAACTTCAAATGCATCCAAAACTTGCTTCCATTTCTTTCAATTTTCAGCAAGATTTCCTTTCAAGTGAAGGCACGATGGTGGAGGAAAATTCGAAGTGAAAGTGGATGATTTTTGCGACAGAGGCTTTGTTTTTGGTATCTTTTGTCAGCATCCGCAAGTCTATGAAAACTTTGGCAGTTCACTCGCGAAAGGTGTCTTGAAAACTACACGTTGAGTGACGAGGATATTTTAGGAGACACAATGTCGTGATCGCACTAGGGATCATAAACTCAATAAATGGTGATCTAAAACACTTTTAATTGGCAAAGGCAAACCACACAAAGCTTACAGAGTCACTACACAATCTGACCACCGAGCATATGGTAATAAATTATTCTCATTGGCTTTTGAAATCAGGTGATGTTTGAGGGAATGCATGATGCATAACATTATACTACTAACCAGAGGAAATAAAAACTTAAGATTTCTTGGGTCATTCCTTTCTAGAATGTTTCCAATATAACATTAGTAACAGAGCTTCTGGAAAATTCCTGATTCCTGAAGTCAATTTAGGATGTTGCAAAGTACAATTACAAAAAAATCATCAAGTATATCAATCACATTCTAAACTAAAAAATTATGGTTATGGTCCTAGTTTACCAAGGAAAGTTTGGGAAAATATATTTTTTCCCCATCTTGCAAACCGTTAATGAGCCATTGAAGCAAATTGGTCTTGGCACTTTTATAGCTATATAAAATTTTAAAATTCATTAGTAAGTATAAACCAGAATACAATAAGTTATTCAACTGTAAATTGCACTGGTACCTCAGAGGATTGAACTAAAAATTGTATTGGAATCATAGCCAAGACTCCACGGCAAAGACATAAATGGGAAAAACTGGCACATCCTGAAAAACAATGGAATTAAAAAAAATAATGAGAAAAAATGTAAACACAACAAATCTTTAGAATCACTGTTATCACATCTCCAAAGAAATGGTCCAGTTTAGTAATCAAGACTATAAAAAAAAAGAATGAAAAAAATTAATCCACATTAGTGTAAAAAAAAGGTAGGTAAACTCTGCATACAAGCCAAGGGGCCCATCAGGCTGGAGCTTATCTCGGTTTCCGTAGCATGAAGCGACTAGGAATATTTCTACTCCCCCCTGGATGGGATGCTATTCCATCACAAGGTTACCCCCAGCATTAAATTCGCCGATACCCATTTATACACCTGGGTGGAGAGAGGCACTGTGAGAGTTTAGTGTCTTGCCCATGAACACAACGCAATGTCCCTGGCCAGGTCTCAAACCCGGACTGCTCAATCCGGAGTTGAGCACAGTAACCTCCCACTGTTACACCTCCCATTACAGTGTTAGTGTCAATTAAATTCACAAAGATCAGTGAGAACATAAATTACTATGTGTGTGTGAAGCCTTCTCAGTTTGTAATGACCTTCAGTTAGATATTAGCAAAGCTGTCAAGCACCTTCCTAAGAAACTAGACAAGTGACAAAGAAAACAAAAATCTACTTTAAGGGGAATGAAAACACAGAGATAGCATTTCAATTTGGGGCTCAGCAAAAATCATTTCCAAGATTAAAGTGCACCTAACCACCAACATTTTTAATCAATAAATGAAAGAACTTGTCATTCAGGGCATTGCTGTAAAAAATCTAGCCATTTGGAAAGTTACAAAAGAAGTGATACAATACATAGTTTGAATACAGTTATTTTTCACATAGGACAAGTTGTCCCCCATTTTTTAATATATTGATTTCTATGTGTATTAGTCGAGGAGCTAACTCTGGAAAAGGCCTTATTTAAGGAGTTGGTTCAACCCACTCAAAAGGAAAGGGCTAGCACCAGATTCTTATAGAAGAATAACTGCTCTTTAAGACTAGGTACTATGTAGTGCTGAATTGTAGTACCAAATATAAATGGGGGTCTTTTCCCAAATTTGGCTTTCAACATAAAAACAAGGCTTAAACATTTTTTCACCCTATAAACCTAATGACTCTTATCAAAATATCCCAGAAAACACTTAAAGGTGTTTACAAAATCTGCAGCTTTAATTTGAACGATTACAAGCGCCAAATCAGGTCACGTGACACGTCACGTTACTATTTCTCATGAAAAAGTCACTTTTTAACCAATTCAAACAAGTTTCAATACTTTTAAATGTCTAAATAACTGATCTCTTTATCTTTTAAGCCTTCAAATACAACAGGTAGGTCTTATTATGTCGATGTATGCAAGAAATCCACTTGGATACACCAACTTCAAGGAAATAAGCAAAAGAGTTCAGAGTTCAGTTTCTATTGTGCAACAAAAATACAAAGAAATGTTTGTAGCTTGAATTTCACGATTGCGTGACAACCACCCATGGAATCCGGAAATACGTCCACTCTTCTTTCATGTTGATTAGCTGACCATCTTTGCGTTTGATTGATTTTTACCGATTCTGTGATTTGCCTCAACATTGCATCATTTTGAAACATTCTGGTGACATTCATGGTGAGGCCGGTGATGTTACCTGCATGTATTTCACAGCAATGTCTCCACAAAACAGAACCTTCCTCTCGCTGCCATGAGTGTAAGCACTCCGGGATGTTTCTCCAATGTACTTAATTTGACAGATGAGCTCATAAGTGACACCTGTGCTGTGACAAGACCCTTCTCTGCCAGTGCTACAGATCAGACAGTTGGTGTTATTGCATTTTCTTTCTTTTGGACCTTTGCAACATCCGTTTTTGGGCTATGCCAGACTGCTCAACCACTTTGATTCTAAAAAAAAGCAAAGTGCCAGTTCTAACAGCCCTACAGCAGGGATCAATCCTTGCCATGCAGATCAGCCCTCCACTGACAACAACAGATTCAGAGGTAAACGGAAATGGGGATTTGGCTTGCATTCTAACCACCAATTCATCAAGCATGCTAAAACAGACATCCCCTCCTCCCAGCTCCCTGGTAACAAAGCCAGTTACAGCTGACTATCAACTTCCAGTTCTAGAAACATCAACCCTATTTCTGGTACAAAAAGAAAATGGTGAGTTTTGCCCAGTTATCAATCTTCGGGCACTAAATTAATTCCTAGGAAACAAATCCTTAAAAATGGAAGGACTACAGGTTGTGAGGTCCCTACTACAGAAATGGGACTTCATGATGAAATTGGACCTGAAGGATGCATATTATGCAATCCCCATTCACCCATCTCACGGGAAGTATCTGCGGTTTGTGTATCAGGACAGAGTCTACGAGTTTCAGTGCCTCCCATTTGGCCTATCTTCTGCTCCTCAAGCCTTCACACTCTGAAACCAGTATTAGTGGTGCTCCAGTCACTAGGAATTCTGATTGTAATTTCCTTCGCGACATGCTGCTACTTCATCAACAGAGCCAGGTGTTGCAAAGACTGTTTGTGCAGGTGGTAACCTTTCTGGAAAATCTGGGCTTCCAGGACAAGATGGAGAAATGCTCAGTTGTTCCATCCCAGTGTATTGTCTTTCTAGGGTCCCAGTTGGACTCGACAACAATGACACTTTCTCTCCCTCAGATAAAGCCAAGCCGTATTTTGGGTGATTGTCAACTCCTCCTAGAACAGAATTGTGCCCCAATAAGGACTCTGTCCACTCTGATTGGACGTATGAGCCATGCCTCTCGAACCGGGATCATGCTTGCCCCTCTTGACTACAGAGCTCACCAGTGCTTGCACCTACAAGCACTGACTCAGTATGGCCATGGGAGTTGAGTGACAATCCACTTGACCCATCAAGCCCTGGCGAACTTGCAGTTGTGGGTCTCGGAGAGCCAACACCTGACTGGCACCCCCCATAGATGCTACCATCTGGACTGATGCATCCAAGAAGGGTTGGGGTGCAGTGTACCAGGGGATATCTTCTGGCGGTCACTAGAGTGTGGTGGAGGCAACAGCGCACAACAACGTCTTGGAGTTAAAAGGAGCAACCTTAGCCTTTAAAGCCTTGCTGTAGCATCAACAGCCTCTGCCCGAAACATGTCCACTTGCGGTTAGATAACACAACAGCAGTGGCATACATCAACGAGTGGGGGGGGGGGGCACACACTCCCCTGCCCTGACCACTCAGTAACTGGAACTTTGGGCAGTAGCCCTGGAAGCAGGAGAATCCCTGACAGCTCAGCATATTCCAGGGATTCAGAATGGAGTAGCAGACACTGCCTCCAGACAGATCAAAAGCAGAACAGAGTGGTCTCTGGACAAAGGGATCTTCCAATCAGTTTGTCAGAGGTTCTACAGACTGGAAGTGGACCTCTTTGCATCTCGCCTAACTCATCAAGTGCCAAAGTATGTCTTGAGTTACCTAGATCCAGGAGCTCTAGCTGTGGACGCATTTCTCCAGTACTGGAGCAAACGTACCTGTCTAATCCACCCTCCAGGGGTCCTTCTCCCTCGAATCCTCAAGAAGATAAGAGAAGATGAGGCAACAGCTCTCCTGATTGCACCCAACTGGTCTGGGCAACCATGGTTACCAGAACTTCTCTTTCCTTCTCTTTCAGCCAACTGTGCACCACCCTCTGTGGCAGTTGCTGCATCTAGCAGTTTGGCCTTTGGAAACAATATGAAACAACAGGCTTTCAAAGGAAGTTGTTGACATCCTGCTGGCATCAAGAGCAGCCACCCAGAAGGGGTATGCAGGGCTGTGGAAGGTGTGGGTTCACTGGTGTTCTCAACAGAGCATCTGTCCCATTTCAGCTCCTGTAGCAGAAGTCCTTGCTTTTTTGGGATCACTAGTTACACAGGGAATTTGGAATACAGGACAGTAGCCCTCTATAAGTTGGCTATTGCACAGTCTCATAAGTTGGCTATTGCACAGTCTCAGTTGGCTCTACAGAGTTAGGAAGCCTGCCTATTGTTTCGCGATTCATGAAAGGTGTGTTTAAGAGTAAACCTCCCAAGCCTAAGTATGCTTGTACATGGAATGTCCAGTCGGCGTTATCATTCTTAGAGTCCCTTGAGCCCTTGGAGGATCTGACATTGAAGCAGCTTTCTTACAAGACAGTTCTATTGTTGGCACTCACATCAGCAGCAAGAGCTCGTGAAATATCTTCATTGGATTTGACCTATTCCCTTAAAAAGGAAGGTTCATGGAAATTTACTCTCCCCACACAAACCAAGACCTCCAGGCTTGGTCACCCAGTCCGCAAGATTTTCCTTCCTTCCTTTCCAGGGAATCTCAAGAAGTGTTGTGCGCAGCCTTACAGCCTACGTGGAGAAGACGAAGAAGTTGCATACTTCCTCAAAGCTACTCGTGTCTCACAATTCCCTTTACAAAGCTATTTTCAAAGCTTTACAAAGCTATGTCAAGCCAGCCTTACGGCTGGCCGGAATTGAATTACAGCTGTAGGATATACCGGTCACTCAACTAGAGGAGCATCTGCCTCTGCAGCCACTGCAGCAGGACTGTCTGTTGAGCTCATCTTGGAAGCAGCAGAATGGGCTTCCGCAGACCTTCGAACCCTTTTATCACAGGGAACAATCTAGTGGTTCCTTTGCCAGGGCAGTGTTGAACAGCTAAACGGATCTCTGATTTTGTTTGTATTTCAGAAACTCTTTCTTGTTAGTTGTTTGGGCTTGATTTATTGTACAGCATGCCTCTTAGAACATATTGAATGTTTGGTTATGCTATTTTATGTTGTTCCTTCGCTTGGCAGTATTGCTTTGGAATTCTGCACCAGTATTGCGACTATCAGTCGGAGAGGGGTGAAGGAGAAAATATATTTCCCCGGAGGATCAGTACTTACCTGACGGGGAGATGTGGTTCTCTCTGGTCCCCAAGTCATTGAAGCTATCTTCCTTCCCCACCCTGGTACTGCCAATCGGTAGGGCCTCATTTGCCACTACTGCGAGGAAGGGCGCATGTGCTTTAACTTATTTATATTGTGGTTACCCAGGCCGCGGCCACACAACATATGCACCAGTATTGCACATATCAGTCTACGAGGGGTTCGGAGAACCACATCTTCCAATCAGGTGAGTACTGACCATCCGGGGAAATATAATTTCTCAATTGATGAGGGCTGTGCCACACTGCAAGACATCGTTACTTTCTTGGCAAAAAATGCATTTACTGAAGCATGTTGTCTTTAGCTCCTTAGGAGGCTTTTCGAGAAGCTGCCATCCTCATCATCATCCATCTTCTCTGCAGCTCACTTAGCTGTTGTGGTTAACAACCCATATAGTTTATGCAACACCAAAGGCTTGTGTTAATCAAACAGTTTTATTTGTAGCAGCCGTCAAGCGATGGACCAAACAGTGGGTAAAGCGGTAAACCAAACAGTGGATAAAATACTGCACAGATTCATATCATGTATTTGCAAACAGAATTTTTTCAAAGTTTAGCAGCTAATTGGCCTGCGAATACCCCTGTGAAATGCATAAAACAGAACAGAAAAACAGAAAATATATTTACAAGGTACTTACAGGTTCAATAGTGATTTCCACTGGCGGAATCAATCGAGTGATCGTCGAAAGTGGCAGTTTGAAAATGAAGCTTGGTTGCTAATTTGCTCTTACTCGGCCAATAGTAGGCAATTTAACTTTTTCTTTTTTACATTTTTAGTATTCAATCTCTTTCGGTGTTAAAGTTAAGACTCAGTAAACAGAATATCATGAATTGTATGGAAATTTTCTAAAATACCAATAAAGAAATAAGTGCATTTTCAAAACAAATCATGATTAAAACATAACATCTTTTTTACCTTTGGGAAAACGATAATCTGGACACTTCTCACAAATCCCAGTCTCATAGTCATATTTTTCAATGCTTATTTTTGAAAATTTCATGTGTTTTAAGCCCATTTTGTTCTCAGCCTCGTTTTCATGCTGACGACTACTGAAATGATGTGCACGTATTCTGCTTATTTCCTTAAAGTTGGTGTATCCAAGTGGATTTTTTTTGCATAAATTGACATAATATGACCTACCTGTTGTATTTGAAGGCTTAAAAGATAAAAAGATTGGATATTTAGACATTTAAAAGAATTGAAACTTGCTTTAATTGGCTCAAAAAGTGACTTTTTTTGTGAGAAATAGTCACATGACATCTCACCTGATTTGGCGCTTGTAATCACTCAAATTAAAGCTGCAGATTTTGTAAACACCTTTAAGTGTTTTCTGGGATATTTTGATAAGAGTTATAAGGTTTATAGGGTGAAAATGGTTAAGCCTCTTTTCTATGTTGAAAGCCAAATTTGGAAAAAAATCTCCATTTATCTCGTTTGTGGGACCACAATTCAGCACTACATAGTACCTAGTCTTAAAGAGCAGTTATTCTCCTATAAGAATCCGGTGCTAGACCTTTTCTGTCGGGTGGGTTGAACGAAACAATATTTTCCCAGTTCTAGCTCCTTGACTATATTTCCATTTGAATTTTTCTGGAACTGCACTTAAAGAGTCAGGGTCAACTGACACTGATGACCTCTACCCAGGAACCAACATGATAGCACCTCACTCAGTTGTCTGTATTATCTCAAGAAAATGAAAACCAAAACAACCAATAATCCAAGTGGCTAATCAGGCCAGAGCTTACCCTGATTTTTTAATGTAAATTTTTTTTTTTATTTTGCATCTGTAAAGAAAGTTTAAAAAAGGCAATTTGGATTTTTTTCTGACTTCCAACAGATCTTTTACAAATAAATCAAGTTCTACAATACAGTCTTTTTTAATATCAAGTATTAGACTAGAGAAAAAAAATTCAGTGATATTCCAGAGAACTCACTGAGGAATTACTTTGTGCTTTATTAAACTTCACTTCGATAAAACAGCCAAAGAATTCACTTCAATTGCCCAGACCCACAAGAAATATTAACAAAATTGTAAATAAATTAATGACCATTGCTTCCAGCGAAATAAACTTGCAAAGTAAGCATGATGTTATCTGTCACGCAGCAAACGTGAAAGCTGTAACAATGACGTAATGGCCTTAATCTGGAGCAAACTGTTTACAGGCCCATTTTCAACCTTGATGCTTTGCACGCAGTGATACCTTGATCCTGAATTTTGTGTTACACGAAATTACCAAATTTCTCGAAGTGTTTATGAAGGGAACTTCGTGTTGTGTTACAAGGAGGAATTTGTGGAACTGAAACGTGTTATGGCAAAGAACTATAGGCCATAGGTCTACACGATTTCTGCTGTTATCTGCATGTCGCTTCATGGAGTTGACACCTCTGTAACTTGCCACGTGTTTATCCAATGTTTTGGTTCATTTCTATTGCAGGCTATGTTTTTAAGTCTCCAAATATTTGTTTTCAAGGGACAAAAATATGAAAGTAACCTTGAAGATGTTGTTTACTTGCATTCTATGTTGTGATGCCGGGCCCGGCCGTGATTAGAACTGTTTGCAAGTACAGTAGTAGACTCTCATCACGAATATCATATTTGTCCTCACACGTTTTTCTTTGGAGATGCCATACCTTTACTCTTATAAAGTTATACTTTTGTCTAGAGACATTTTAATGTTTCTTGCAGCTATCTGATTGACCTCGATGTATAGCTTTATTCCTCCTTTGGTTGTTGACACCACGATTCCAATGTAGCTGTTTATGCACAAGTCTGTTGACTGTTTTGCGTGTTATCATGACAACTTCATGCGCTTTAAGTGTGTACCCCAAATTTTGGGGTCGTTAAGTATTCATATATTCAATCCATTGTTCGTACTCATTATTCATTCATTCCAATGTATTTACTGACGAGACAGCGTGCTTCCAAAGATCGCAAAGAGCGCAAACACTTTGATGTAGGAGAGATATTTTTCTTTTGTTAAAAGAAGACAAAAAATCTCCAGGGACTGAGATGATATCTGCTTGTAATCTATTATTGCCTGCTGACCTTTGTTAAACTATTGACGTACTTTGATTAAGACTGGGAAATGACTACACCACATGAGCGAATAGATAAGCATATTAGTATGCGGCATGCTACACGTAAACAAAGCCAGTAATGTGTTGGGAAACAACTTCAGCATTAACTGTTGACCTTCCTTCTCCTTGTTTGTGTTCCTTTTTCTTGGAACGTAACTTCCTTCTGTGTAAAAACTTTTCGATCTTGAAAGGTTTCAATAAAAAAAACAAAAATGGCACATATACTCGTGTGTTGGTGCGGCGACTGTCGGAATTTCAACAATACGCAATGCTTTATTCGTGGCCAGAGATAGAGCTCCGCATGTTATCAAAAACATAAGTCAGGGTTTAATTGCTTTGTTGTTCAGAAATAAAACTGATCAAATAATTTTTCTTTTATTCTAGGGGAACTGACTACTTCAAAGACATTCAAACACATTTTTATAAGCTTAGCAGGCCCATGTGCCCGAGTTGTAAACAAACCACTCACTCAGCTTGTACAGAGAAATGAATCCTCATTTATATCTCTTTTATATGCTCTTAGAACTTCTTTAATTAAATACTTGTAGCCAAAAGGAAAAGTTCAAAGTCATTAAAACGATCTGGGCATTTGATTCAACATGCGTTGCGTAGAACAAAACTTGAGTTGGAGGATGGCGACACATAATTAACGCCACGAGTCAGGCCCGCCATTCAACAATAAACAAACCAAATTTCTCCTACCGCCATCAAAGCAACTCGTTCAAGATCTCTTTTTAAAGCTCTCAACACAATCTTTATTAGCAAAGACATATAAAAGCTCAAAATACATTGCGAAAAAAGACAAATACAAGAAATGTTTGCAGATTACATCTGGTGTTCATTTACAAGTTTAAGAACAAAAGGATACGTTCACAACTCCGTTCACTCAAGGTAGCTTAATTTCACTATTGTTCCAGTCTTTTGAAGTCGCTTCCGCCTGCTTCCTGATCTTCTTCCAAAATATCTCACCTTTTTTGAAACGAATACAACCGAAAGTGGCTGACACGTTTTCCACAACTGCCGAAGGTAATGCCCAAAGGCATAAACTGAGCCTTCATGCTCAAAATTCCAGCAGTATCACCCATTTCAGAAAGACACACTAAACGCAGCATGAAGTTGTAATGTATATGCCATTGTTGGGCTTAGTTCAGGCAATCCTCCATCATGGTGTGTGCCCTTGTCACGGATCAAAAATGAAGAACCAGTACTTGTTTCTAGAATTTAACAAGGCAATGTGGCACAGTCTAAACACTGCGTGAAGCTTTGAATGTGTGATAAATTTCCTGACGAAAACACAAGCCGATAAAAATAGATACCCAATCAGAGTGCATCATTTAACAATAGATCGGTTTAAAAACAAAAACAAAAGACCACATTGTATCAAGGTTGGAAATGGGCCTTTAAGCCTCTTATTGCACCATCACTTGTTGCAAAATCCTCAATTCCACCATCAGTGGTAGGTGATTTTCATGGGGTTGCAATTGTGATCATTTATTCCATGAAATTAACAGGGAGTCACATTTCATGGACCACAAAAATTCAGTGAAAGGGTTGTTAAGTGAGAAATATTTGTGGACCAATAAAATGTCCTTATTCAGGGAGAAACCATGGTTTTTTCATGAGCCATGAATTTTTGTTAAGACAAGAAAAACCCATGAAAATTTACCATCAACTCCTGCTGTTTAATTCATGGAATTTTCACCACATTTAAAATTCCATTAACAACCTATTTTAGTCTACACAGCATTTTAATTTGTTTTTTCATGGGCGTAACAAAAGATATCAGTTCATGGACCCTGAGTCGTGCACATTTAATAGCATTTTTAATGTTTTTCCCATGGATTTTTTCATGGAATCAAACCCATAAAAAACCTGTGGTTTTAATCCATGAAAATGGCATGAAATACATTTGAAAATCCTGATTATATATTATGGATGTACTCATAGGATTTTCATGGGTTTTCATTTCATAGTGTCATTTTCACTCACAGGGCAAACAACTACCTCACTTGGCCATTTGCACAATCCACTAGTTCAGAAGGGAATGTATGCACTGAATGCTGGGTATTTTGCACAGCATTGATATCATGTTGGAAAAGTGAAACAAAAGGAAAAAAGTAAACAATACACTATGGGTATTCGTGTTTGGTCACCTAACGAAGGACTATAGTAACTTCCCCAACAGGGTTCAACTTTGTAGATCAGTCATGGCAGTGCTGCGCTAGTGGTATAGTGATTTCAAACTGAGCATAATAGTTTATTTCTAAGATCACAGATTTCCAAGAACACACTCGAAACTGATTCCAAACATGAATGAATCATGAATGCCTAACTAAACATCAGTTTAATCTATATCTCATCAAAAATATGTAAATTATACACATCTTTGTATGGATGGAGCAGTAAAACATAACAACACATTCTATATATTGGTGGGGAAAATGAGGAACAAAAAAAAGAAAACAAAAATAGGAAAATCAAAGTCTCCTTCGAGACACCTCATGGTATCTGGTTATTATTTTACGAGCCTTTGCCTCTTTTCCAACTGTCTTAGTTGAAAAGCGTAATAGAAATATATGAGGATGGAATGAACTTGTCATTTGTGGAATGAAAGTCATTCCGGATTTGGGTAGTGCTAAATTTGTTTCTGATTAGTAGAGCCCTCGTCATTCCAAGGGTCTCCCCACTCTTCTCGCCTTCTCGCTCTGGGGGGGGGGGGGGGGGGGGAAGAGAGATCTTGGGAACGAGGTTGTGAAGCAGGACGGCTGTACCCAAGATATAGAGGAGCCATTATGCGAAAAAATCATGTCGCGAAGAGATGAATCATAGTCAAATGAAGCTTTTGGATCGTAGAAAAAGTTATTTTTCGTAGTAACAAGTCGGGTATATGAAAACAGCGAAAGTCTGTCGTAAGTGTACCATAGCCTGTTGATGTTCATATAGTGTGGGGTGAAGCATGATGATTTGAAATTATCAACTAAAAGCTGTGTTGGGTCAGTGCCGTGTGTCACTTTGTTATTCTTAGAAGTATTTGGTCCAGAAAAAAAAAAATGGTCAAGTGAATTGAAGTTAAAAATATAAACCTGATTGAAACTGCTAAAATTTAGTTATTTTTAGATTATTTT
>OMLO01002984.1_pt1 | contig 13877 bp, 5 predicted proteins | sample 1674811 | NCBI WGS metagenome assembly OMLO01 (sample SAMN06265003, study PRJEB25207) | coral metagenome | isolation source: Coral host | place: Mexico:La Bocana,Puerto Morelos, Mexico | collected 2008-11-13
TATGACCAAAACGGTTGAAAAACCATACCCTTTGGGGCCGCACATACCTATATAGCCCATATAAGGGAGTACCCCCCGGGGAATGACCGCCCGAAATAAATGGACTAAATAAGACTGTGCAGCCTTACTTGACGACGGTTGCTATCCGCCATGTTGGTGCCCAAACAAAGGGTCAGATACTAGAAGAGAAACTATGCAAAAAAAAAAGACAAATAAAACAGCACAAAAATACAAAGACAAAGAATACTAAGTATACATACAGATTTAGCCTCTCGCGCAGGTGTTAATGACTTGTCTGTGTTCCTCTCGACGAACGCGTGACAAGCCTAAAAACGTCTGAGTGGGAGGTTATGTATTGACAAAAGGAGTTGTACTTGACATACTGAGGTCACGTATCAGTTGTACTTGAGAATAAATTTTGGAAGAGCGCTTAACTCTGAGAGGATATTCAATTTGCACTAATAGCTTGCAGTACTGTTTGATTTGATCTTTTTCTTAAAATGTTTAAGTGGCAGAAGCTTACCATATGCATAATTTATCGCTAATATCATTTCAGATCTTAGCACTTTGATATCTAAAGTTAAAGATTCCATAATAAACCTTGTTGCTTGTTAGCGTTCGCACAATTAATTATCAGTCAAGGAGGCTCAGTTCCCCTTTGTGCGTAACCCATATGGAGACTCCGGTTGATGAATCAGTATGGTGTAAAAATGAGTTCATTATCTTAAATTAATCTTTAAAAACAACACCCTCAAAAACTGTCCAAATCCTATTGCAATCATTGGTAGAAATACCAATAATTGGTAACAAGTTGCAGCTCATGGTCATAATGACCACTGCACATCTGTCATATCCCATAATAATCACTGGGCAGGAACCTTATGCAACCTTGTAATTAGAATATTGCTGCTCTATTTTATACTTGCTAAAACACTTTCACAGACAGACAAAACCACACCCTGGTGGGGGTGGGGAACTCTCCAATAGGCCATTTTACAGTTGTGTGCTAGGAGACCTGGCCTATGAATGGCAGCGAGGCTGGAGGTGACCTTGCTTTGATACAGACCTCTCAACTTTTTCCATGTAAGTACACCCAATTAGCATTAGAACAACTTGATTTGCACAACAAAAGCAGTGAGGTCTGTATCAAAACAAGGTCACCTCAAGCCTCGCTGCCATTCAGAGGCCAGGTCACTGAGCAGACAACCCAGAAGAGGCACCAAACCCCACTTTTTAAGCGGGACTTGAAATATTTTTCACCCCTAACTGAGGTACCAGTTCTAATTATAACAGATTACTCCTATCATTTTTATTTTTTTTTTTTTTTTCAGCTCAATACCTAAAGGTACCCCAAAAGCTTCCTCTATGGACCTTTCGAGGCTTAACATCCTAAGAAGTATCAAAACCGGTTTTTAAACACCTTAAAGGTCTGATGAACACCACAATCATTTTTACATGGGAGTTGGCCTCCACCCCTCCCCAAAACAACACCAACCCCTGAATTATATAAAGGGATTTGGCATGAGGAACACTTTCAATGTGGGCACCTCGTTTGTTCGAATTTTGTTTTTATATTTCTACTCCAGTGGCATTCTTTGATTGTAAACTTTTAACTTTGTCTCACCCGATAAACAATGTTTTATTATTTTTATAGTTACAATATTGTTTAAAAGGTTGTCATTAAATTTGTCATCAACTGCTTTGTTTCAGTTCACAACTTAAATAATTAGGGCCACACAGGCTCATACAAGTACTAAATTCGTAGCCATGTGCTTAACACCTGCTAGTCAAATAAACCAACAACAACAACTACAACAACACCAACCTTCAAATTTGAATTTTTTAAACCAGTACAGAAATATGTACATATATGTTGTAGTTAAAAATTAAATTCCTTAATTGTCTCTTAACCCTTATTAGGGTTAGAAGACAAAGGAAATTGAGAATCAAACTTGGTTAAAATTATTGTTACCTGAATTTAATTTTTAACTTCAACATATATATTAAGCTAAGGCGCACTTTAAAATAGTTTGTACTTAGGTACTAAGAAGACAATATTATTAACTAAATCATTTTAAATTATATTACTCTGATGAATTCAACACAAAAACAAACGTACCCCCCCCCACAAAAAAAAAAAAAAAAGAAAAAAAAAAACAGTAAAGTATTACTAGGACAAGCTGAAAGTGACTTAGTGATCAATTGATGGATAGGTGAACATAATTTTATCAGATACAGTTGTAACTGAGTTTGGAGTTTATACTGTCTGTTCTTATTCAAATGTGTTGCTAGGTAACTACTAGCCCTGACTGAATAATGACTGAAACTAGACCAATGTGCTAAAATTGCTTCAGGTTTTATGCTGCATACTTCAAACCTTGGCTCCTACTTAGTGTAGAAGACACAGTTGATGTAAAACAATTGGACAAAAGAATGAGGACAACAATAAAAACAATAGGTTCTCGAACAAGAGTTCTATTGTGATGTATCCTGTGTCTTCTACACCAAGGAGCCACGCCTTCTATTAGAGTCATCTTTTGGTTTGCAGTCCAGATTAGGGCTGTAAATAAAAAAAGTGTTACTTTACATGTAAAATTGATCTTGCATGTTTAGCCATTTCCCATGGTGTTCTCCTATTTTGCTTGCTTACATAACTATAAAGACAGTCCAACTGTGAACAACTGATTTTTGTTGATGAATATACATTGTACATGTAGATTGAATAAAGACTCTTGGCATAATATAATTATGATATAAGCATTACACTCTTGTCAGAATCAAGGGCCTGCATTGTAATTTGGCACAAAAAAAGTGCACAAAAACATATCAGGTGTTCATGCTTCATGCATCCTCACTGCAAACAGCCAATAAGATGTCACAGAAAAAAAATTTATCTGTTCCAGAGCTTGCAAATCTACTTGATTGCTAACAACAACAAAATATTGCTACTTAATAACAAAATTATTGCCATCAAGACACTGACACCCACAATAGGATCTGAGATTACCGCAATTAACAATATCTATCTACTGTCTATTATATATGTTCCATATATTTATGTGCCATACAACTGGCTTGCTGAACATTGAGAATTGGATCGTCTTGCAAAACAGTTCTTCTCAACCCTGAGTCAATTGCAACATGACACCACTTAGTACACGTTCTTTGGACTACAGAGAGTGAAGATATTTGAATATCTAACAATGCTTGCAAAAGTTATTAAATTACTTCAATTTGCAGTGTGAGTTACATGTAGGGCTGCCTATGGTCAAGTTAACATAAAATGTAATTAAGAGAAATTAACTCCAATGCTTCTCAAAAATCCAGATCATTGGAAACCTGTAGTACTAACGTCTTTTCTTTGAGGAGCCTGCTTCCTTTGGGGATTTGAAATAGAAATCAATTCCTCTACGCTGTGCTCTCGGCCATTTCGCAGTGTCTTTGACTTTTGATGTATGCCGGCTCCATTCAGGTGGGCAAACTATTGGTCTGGGATAGTTTTCCCCCAGAGTTACATTGGCATGTTTTAATTCAGACGTTGACAACATCCAGGGAGTGTGAACTTTGGCTCCCCTCAGGCCAGCCAGCTCTGGAACCCACATCCTAACAAACTCTCCATCTGGATCATAATCCAGGGCTTGTTTAACCATGTTGAACTTACGGTTTTCACGTGGATCATTGCCAATTCCTGCCGAGTAATTCCAGTTGCCATAGTTACTTGATACATCATGATCTAGGAGAAGAGATTCAAACCACTCTGCACCCATGCGCCAATCAAGCCCAAGATCTTTCACTAAGAAGCTGGCCACATTTTGACGTCCACGATTGGACATCCAGCCAGTGTGCAGTAGCTCTCTCATGTTAGCATCCACAAATGGTACTCCAGTCTGGCCATATCGCCACTGGTCAAATACCGACATGTCTCTCTTCCATGGCAACCCTTTTTTCTTCATAATTCCAGACAGATAAAAGATGGAATCGCCATACTTAAAGCTGACAAACTTGAAGTAATCACGCCACAGAAGCTCAAAGATGACCCAATATGTTGACTGATTTGCTGTGCACTCTGTTTCATATTGTTTAATACAATAAAACACTTTTCGAGGGGAGAGAGAACCCACAGCCAGCCATGGGCTGAATTTCGTTGAGTAATCTGATCCGATAAGCCCGTTGCGCGACTCTTTGTACTTAGCAACAAGGTTTGTGTCCCAGAGGTAATGATTCAGTCGATCAAGAGCTGCCGTTTCTCCACCAGAGAATGGAAAAGCTGTTCTTGCATCTGTTGTTTCTGCTGGCTGATCCTTTACAAGTTCCTTCAGAGTTGGAAGCCTGCCAATGTGGTCATTTGTTACAAACTTAGGAAGTGATTTTAGACTATCTGGAGCTGGAATCAGGGGCCGCACTCTAGAATTTGCTTCAACATTTTTCCGAAACTCTGTGTATGTGTCAGGCAAAGAATGCACAGAGGCAAATGGCAAGTCTTCTAAATGGTACAATGTCAGTCCCCAAAAGGACTTCACGGTGACATTTTCTGTTTTACATAACTCCAGTAATTCAGCTTCAACATCTGTTTCCTCCTTGGTGATTTCCCTCTGGTATACAAGAGAAATGCGTCCTTCATTTATACTCTGACGGCATAAGGTAATAACTTCTGAGAGTGCCTCCTTAGCTGTCTGCTCACTACGCACAACAAGGTCACTCCCATGTTTTCTTAATGATTCTCTTAAGTCAGATACACTCTCCAAAATGAACTTGGCTCTGTGTGTCGCTGTCTTCGCAAATTTATAGTGCCACGTCATAGCACTGTGGCCCAAGATGGTCTTATCAAAGCAAAATAAAGGAATCACAAAGTCGCCATTTTGTTGAGCCCAGTACAAGCACTCATTGTCATGAACACGCAGGTCATTTCGCATGAAGTAAATAACAACAGATTTGCCTGCTTTGGTCTCCATGGTACATGTAACTCCTGTCTGTAAAGAAAGATTTATCGAAATGAGCAAATCACCTTCTTAATGACCAGGGCTGGTTTTTTCAAGTGCACAATCACAAGCTCAGGTATATGCACGTGGAATAAGATGTTTATTATTACGACCTTTTATTAAGACAGATTCCTAAATTAATGGCACTACTTAGCAGCACTTAATTGTGTCTGCAGATATTGCTTACATGTAATATGCTTTATTTGTGCACTAGTGAAAACCACCCTAAGGCCTTTGTAAGTAACCTAAGAGTTTTGCAATATACATGTACATGTAGGATTTTTTGGCAGCAATAGAAAAAAAAACCAAACAAAAAGGTACAGCCTGTAGAGTAGGGGAAGCGTTTATTTTTGCAATAGCTTTATCAGTTATCAGCGGTTTTACATACAAGTGAGGGAAAAGGGTCAATTTTGTTGTGCATCGACCCTTTCACCTCATTTGTATGCATTTCTAAACAAAAGAATATTTGACCCCAGACTCAACTACACTAACAGCTATTGGAATCAACGGCATGAGGGAAACTCAGACCTCCGGGGCCTCAGCACACATGACATTACTAATTTGACGACTTAATAAATTTGTACATGTAACATATATGCGGCTTCACTTTTTACCTTTTTTTAAATTTAATTTTGAGCAAAATTATCTTAAAATATAGCAAAGCATTTAAACAATGTCCACAGAATGCGAATGCAAACCGCTAGATGGCTGTGAATAACTTCAAATGTTATACGTATTACGTAACAGTTCCTAACAGAAAAAGAAAAGTTTTTGTTGACTGAAGAAATTGGAGAGGTTGAAATAATTAGACCGTGGGCATGAAGCGGTAGTAAATAGCGGGATGGTAGAATTGAGAGTAGGATAAATTGAAGTTTTATGAAAAGTGAAGAACCTTTGCTTTAATTCCGGGAAAGTGACACTGAAAGTGAATACGAACGTGTGGGTTTGAAACCGTACTTCACATGCAATCTTTTAAAAACCGATATTCTAATAATAGACTAATAATAACTCTTTTACCTCACGGTGTTGAGCTGCTCTCGAGGAACGAAACAAGCTTCTTCTCGCTGCAAAGAAGCCTACGTAAACTTCCGAAAGCAAAACACAGCCACGTTCGACGATTGTGCGGATCATCTGTAACACTGACAAAGACTGGGTACAATATCATCCCCAGTCCCTTGGCGTTTATAACAAAGACATTTTGGAAGCATTGATTAGCCACAGATTAGCAAAAATATTCAATATTTTCACTCAGTGATACAAGCACGTGCCACTCGTTCCATACATTCAGATCATAAGCAGGTGGCACATCTGTTTGGAGCGAAGATGTCTACCATTCATGTCGATTGCGTGACGCTAAAGTGAGATTCGAGGCGTGGTAACTAAGCAGGAAGAGCCTCATTGCTGTATAGCACGTAGAAGGCTAGTTTTAGGTCTGTGCTCTCACTGATTTTCGTATTTTCTTGATATCGCTTACGAACGGTAATCATGTATTACATGCTGCAAATCTGAAAGGTATGCTTTGTTGGTGGCCTTAGACGTTTTGTCACTATAAATGTGTTCATTGGCTGAACTCTTGCATTCTGGAGATATTTGGAACGTAATTCAGATCAATTAGGATTACGAGATGTTTCCATATGTGAGAGTCAGAGTAGTTTGACCTGACGCGTCATAAACACTGTTAAGTCCAAACCACTTTCTTTTAACGTCTTCTTGATGCTTGCATTATCATCATGTACGTAAACATCGGGGATCGTCCTTGATAAGGTATAATTTCCTGCCTATCTTTACGCACGCTGCTGAGCGGAACGGGATTTGCTTTCACCTTATAATTAAAGAAAAAAAATACAATTAATTGCATTTTATTTGGTACCCGATCAATCTAATATTATGCCTTGGGAGAGTTCAGCCGCAATGAACACGAACTGAATGAGTATTGATTAAATTAAGCTAAATGTTGTCAGGTATAGCACGTACATACTAGAAAATAGCTTGAAGAACTTGTTTGGAACTTTGTCTACACATGTAAGCTCACGTAAAGCTGGGTGGCATATGTGCGTATAGAAATTAATGATCTGTTGACTGGTGAATGGCCTTCAAGTAAGCATAAGCTTGTATATGCATGCCGCCATGGTGGTTTTCCAAACCCTTTTACAGTTTTGTTCTATCAGTGGTTTGTTAGCCAAAATAATGTGTGATTCATTTGCCAGGAGGATATGACACCCGGGGAAGGTACTCCCCTTATATCAGGTATATAGTAGGTGCTGCCCCAAAGGGTATGCTTTTTGAGCCGTTTTGCTCTGAAAACGGGTATAGAATTTGAACAGTGTGGTCCAAAATTGGGTATGGTTATCGGGGGGACGTTCACGAAAGCTTATAAACTTATTTTTCTTGCCAACAACCGGGGCAAGTAACTGGTGAAAGAGAAAGAGAAATTGATAAAATATATCGATCATTCCAGCTAAATTTTACCTATTCTTCTTTGTTACATTGATTTTCGTTGAGCACTGATGCATATGCTATGCCTTAATCACGTACAAGGTCATGTCTGAAAATGGGTATGGATTTTTGAGGCCAGGTCTGAAAACGGGTGTGGAAAATGGCATTTTTGGTCCGAAATTAGGTCTAGATTTGGAGATGCGGGCGGCACACCCCCAACAAAAATTCCAAGGAGTACCTCCCTCCCCCGGGATATGACAACAAGTTCACAACTTGTTAGATAACGTACAGTATTATGTATAATTAGAAACTGACAGTAATCCTAGATTAGTGAAAGCATTCAACCAACATTTTTATTTTAATAAATGAGATACCACTTGCTGAATGTAGCATAATTATATTGCATTCCAGAGAATATCTTTACTCTCCCCACAGAAGGAATTAGAAAATCCAAGTTGGGGGTTCTGTCAGACCAAAACTAATTTAATGAAATTAATGGAATTTCCATAGGGGTGGGGGAGGGGTGTTAAGAAAAAAAAAACAGAAAAAATTCCTTTTGTGGGGGAGGTATAGTAGGAAATTTTCTGGAACTGTTACAGTCATTTATTCAGGCAGTCATTGGAGAATAATAAAAATAATTATAATTGATTAATTAATTCTAATTTATATCTTTTTTTATTATTATTTCCAAGTGAATAATTATACTATTTACATAGGGACTTGAATGTTCTCCTTTAGAAACCAGTAACTTCACTGTTCAGTGTGTCACAGAGACTGCCCTTAATGTTATGAATAATGGATGCTGGATATAAAGGTATTAATTTATATATGCACATGGACTGCTATGATTTCTCTGAGCACCTTTCAATTGGGTGTTTACACATGTAGTTAAAAGAGAGACCAAAGCATTGAAAATGGCTGCTTACAGTTTAAACTAGTTAAACTAGTTTAAACTAGATTACTAGTTAGTTTAAATTTTTAAAACCAAATGTATTCCAACATGGTATTAATTAACAAAAGAAAGGTAAACTAATTAAAGCAATCAGATGTGGCTTTTGTTATTGTTGAATAAAAACTAAATAAATTAATTAATTAAAAAAAATAATTCTAGTGATCAATACATATATGTATGGTGTAATGGATTAGTCAATAATCAAAATTGCATGACTTTGTACTTATTTGTGATGAATCTGGCAAGACCGGTTGGAAATTATGAGAATTAATGCCTTAAAGATGCTATCGAGACTGTAAGTACTGCACAGTCACGTCACACCAATGTTTGCAAGTCTCGCTCCATGAAATGCGAATCAGTGTTATTTGTTATATGAACTGCATTATTATTACCTTGTCTTTGAGACATTTTAAATCATTTTTCAAAAATATCAGATTTTTGCATCTATAGAATTAAGTTGTTTGACAAAGAACAAAGTACTTCACTCAAAGACATGTACATGTAAGAAGTTGTGAAAAAATATCACACTTTCTAACATCTTACACGAGTCAAAACAAAAAAAAAATAGTGTGCAGTATGGACTGGAAATTATCTTTAAATCTTTGACATGCCACAGTTCTTCATAATATGCAATTGTTTTATATTCTTAGATGAAGTAATTCTGAAACTTCAGAGTGAACTGGACAAACTCAAAGAAGTTTTTAAGTGTTCTTCAGGTACTGAACTTTTTTTGCATTTTAAGTTATTATAATACACAAGGGTTGCCCTGAGAGCTTTTTCTGCCCGTCCTCATAAATTTACATGAAGTGGGTACAAATAAAACACAAAAAAATGTAATTATGTGTCAAGATATATTATTACAAAATAACCTACTAGAAATTCTACACATACATGTAACTGTACATATACTTATTATAATATTATAGTCATGGTTGTTTTACCGAAAAAATACATCACCTGAAAGATTCATTCGAATCAACATCCAGGACTTGGGTTGCGTAACTTCCATATCCTCTTTAGTGAAGATACATGTACATGTGTATTGATTACTTCTGTCACTGATGATTATCATGCTTGAACCCAGACAACTTTATCCAGAGCTCTATCCAGAAGTTTCATTACGATGCTACTCTGCCCATTGAAGTGTCATTATTTATATTTCATACTAGTTTCATACTAGTTGATTATGTTTGCACACACAGCTTCCTACAACTGGGGAAAGAGTGAAAAAGTTTGTCGATGCACTGACCAGGAGTTTGACGATCTTCTGAAGACTCTGTCAGCTAACGTAAGTCACTGACCTGCCATATGACACTTATACAGTCAAGTACTTGCTGCATTCATGTATGACTTGTACAACTTCATTTGTTTTTTTTTTGTTTGTTTGTTTAATGGCTCTTTTGAACTTTTGGAGTATATACATGTACAGATAGCTCCTTTAGATAGATAGCTTTTAAGACTTTTCCCTCTTGTCTGTTTTTTTTTTCCTCTTATATAGGATTTGGAGGCTGCCACTCTTATTCTGCAAAGGCACATAGATTTAGAACAACAAATATCAAAATGTTTAGAAAACTTGAAAGCAGTGCAAAGGTAAAGGGCTCAAATATACAATATGGATGTCCATGACATGTACATGTATGTGCCTGGCATGTAAGACATTTCATCTGTCCTACTGCAACTTGCCATGTGGGAGGCGCGGTGGCCTCATGGTTGGTGCGCTCGACTCCGGATCGAGCGGTCCAGGTTTGAGCATTGGCCGGGGACACTGTGTTGTGTCCATGGGCAAGACACTCAACTCTCACAGTGTCTCTCTCCACCCAGGTGTATAAATGGGTACAGTTGAATTTACTGCTGGGGGTAACCCTGTGGTGGACTAGCATCCCATCCAAGGGGGAGTAGAAATATTCCTAGTTGCTTCATGCTACGGAAACCGAGATAAGCTCCAGCCTGGTGAGCTACACAGCTCATATGCAGACTTTACCTCTTTACCATTGCAACTTGCCAGAAGCCACATACCAGCCATATTATAGGTGCTGTTACTTGGCATTAGATCTGATCTGCATACATGTACACAAAATGTAAATTACAGTAGTTGAGCCTTCATTAGCAGATTCCTTCCACTGATTGTCAGGCAGACACACACATGCACACGTAGTCTTTTTTTATTTATTTATTTTGTTTTTACCGTAATTAAAGGCAAAACATTTGTACAGGACTAAACTTACATTTAACATTACTCTACTTACATTACTCAACATTACTCTACTTATTACATTACTGTACTTATTGGTTTATTTGCATGTAGTCTTGGTCCTAGTCAGACCAGACACCTATGTAGGCCTTCCAAAAGGATGCATAGTCAAGTACAGCATGTCCATGCATAACTGTACAAGGTTGAACTGTATTTGATTGATTCTAAATCAGTAATAATCAAATAAAGCATACCTGTATATATATATACAAACAAAAATCAGTCTGATTAGACCCACATGAATCTGCATGTACGTTGTAAACTAGATGTGAAATCATGCACTAGTTCAGGGGTCTCATCAAGGGCTGGGCACCAGGCAATTATTGACCAGCTGTGAGGATAATTTTGTCCATCTGGTTTGACCAACCATCCAGAGGAAAGTTAAATTCTTATAATTAAAAGAACTTTATTTTTATTATAATTATTTTTTTTTTAATTTAAATTTTTTTTTATTGCCTTTGAAAACCAGTTGCCCTTCTGTTGAAAATTTTAATGAAATCCCTTGCTATATAGTAGAAATCACTCATTATCTATTTCTGTACATACAGTTTAATTGTAAATATCATATTAAGTTACTATAGTGCTACTTAAAGCATATTACCATGCATGTGGACATTAAATTGTGACATTTTTGGCAGTGGATGGGATGGCGAAAATGTTGATGTCACTCAAAAAATTATTGCAAGCCAAAGTAAAGTTGCAAGATTGAGAAGCCGATTCCTCCGCTGCATCACTCAGGTATTCTGACACATGCATATAAATTTGATGCATCATTGTGATAATAGCCCATTTCTGATTTGCTTTAAGCCTCTATCAAAGCAAAGCCAGTACAGCAATTTATATGAAAATGAGTTAAATTTGCATGACTTGTGAATTAATTATCATTTGCACCTGAAAGATGGGCACCATTAGACTCAATTTGAGAAAGAGACCAGGAAATGGCCTGTTCAGTTCAACTGTAAAATCTTTAGGATAATGATGATGACAGTGAAGATGATGACGATGTTGACAATGTTGACAACAGCAATGGTGATGATGGTCAATGATGATGATGTGGATAATGGTGATGACATTTTTTCTTGTTATTTGGTTTCATTAAAGCAACTTCAAAAGAATGGATCTGTAGCATCTCAGCTCCCTCCCTGGTCTGCAGGACACTGTAACATCAGCGAAACAATGGAAGAAACTAATAAAGCAGAACCAGAGAAACCAGTGCTGGTGAACAGTGAAGAGTATTCTGAAATATCAGTTGGTAAGAATGCAGTTGCTGAGATTACAAGAGAAGTGGAAGGATCCCAGGACATCAATCTTGTGTACTCAAATGTCGAAGATGTTTGTGGTCCAGCTACTGCTCAACTAAATCTTCAGGCACAGGGTAATCAAACAATTAACCCCAAGCCTGGAATCAAAGAGTTGGCTGTGCAGGGAAGTGAAGGGAATGAAAATGATTTATACGAAACAATTTTTCCAAGCCAACCTTCACGGCCAGCACCTCCAAAGCCCCTGCCATATTCCCCGTCAAAGAAGTCAAGTGGCCCAGCTGGCAAGAGTGGTAGTGAGAAGATTTCAGGAAAGGTAACTAAGATTTGGACAAATGCACCTCTAAAATATTTAATGCTCTTAGTTTAAAAACATTTAATTTGGCTATTAACTCTGTAAAGGTCTTCTCTGTGTTATTTTACCTACACTGTAACTCTTAGTGTATATTACTGACCAAGCTTTTTCCCATTTGATATACACTGTATGGTCCAAGTGTGACTGACAGGTCCAGGAAACAATTTCTGCTCAGGCAGAATGGCTTTAAGCAAAAAGAAAAAAAAAGTCAGTTTGAAAATGTAGCTATAGTAAGTTATTATGATAATCATGATTTTAAGTCTTAAACTTCTACTTGTCACACAGGTTATGAACATTTTGGCCTGGGGGGTACTCCCTTATATGGGCTATATAGGTATGTGCGGCCCCAAAGGGTATGGTTTTTCAGCCGTTTTGGCCATAAATTGGGTATCAATTTGAGGCCGCCCATTTTGCCGCCATTTTGGTCATAAATTGTGTATCGATTTTTGCACTCTAGTCTTCAATTTGTTTTTTTTTAGAAGAAGCTACTTCTTCATCACGCTCTCCTTCTCCCATCCGCACTTTCCCTTCCTGTACCCCATTAAACGCCTGCTATGCATGCTAGATACAGCCAGCAACAAAAGCTCTTCCCCTAATGATGTAAGAGTCAGATCATAAATAGGGTATCAAATTTTTGGTCAGGTCATAAATAGGGTAGGGAAAATTGCAGATTTTGGTCATAAATAGGGTAAGGGTTTTGAGAAGTGGGCCGCACACCCCTACCAAATTTTTCTGGGAGTCCCCCCTGGGGCTTTCTTGTCATAATTAGTTTTTCAAAATACCTAAGGAGATGCTCTCTTTATTTGTTGTCCTTGTTTGTTTCCCACTGCTAACACTCTTTTTTTAAAATAGATTCTATACGAATATTGGGGCTGAAATTTTCAAAACCTTTAGAAGTAAATCCGAGGCTGACATTTTGAAAAACAGCACAAAACAGCACTAGATATATGTTCGATCGTAACAACATTTCTGCATGACATTGTGTGTGTCATATCAGGCTTTATTGCCTGCAGGCTGCTTGGGTTGAAAATTATTTTAATTTAAAAGTAATGATAGAAAAAAAATAAAAGTCATGATAGAACAAATAACCTGACGATGCATCAGCATGTGTCAGTGTACTTTGTATTCCAATAATCCAGGAATATTCACAAGTTAGAATGTTTTTGGCCTAAAATTGGTAACAAAATAACAATATTCAGTCTGGGCCAAAAAAAACAATATTCTTATGAAAAAAAGAGTGTATGTGTACATGCAGATTAAGAATTCGTCATATACGTATTATACATCAAAGTAATTATAATGGAAAATACTATTTTAATAATGTACTATAATATTTACTGTGGGATGCCCAAAATACTGTAGAACCCCAGAAGAACGTTTAAGTAACCATATTGTTTGTCTGGAGTGGAGGACACATAAAACATACACATTATAGGCCTCAGAGACATAATTGATCTTGTAACTATGAGATGCATAAGGGAGACCGACCTATCTCAACTGTGCATCCACTCAGCTAAATCTAAAGTTGAGTGACTATTTAAAAACTTATCTAAAAAATAGGTACGCAGTGCATACATGTGTCTGCTATTTGGAAATTATTGTTGGAGATAAGGAATGAAAACATTGGCAGGCTTGATGACACTGT
>OMLO01002985.1_pt1 | contig 13876 bp, 3 predicted proteins | sample 1674811 | NCBI WGS metagenome assembly OMLO01 (sample SAMN06265003, study PRJEB25207) | coral metagenome | isolation source: Coral host | place: Mexico:La Bocana,Puerto Morelos, Mexico | collected 2008-11-13
CATCCGCCGTCGTTGTTGTTGTTGTTGTTGTTGTTGTTGTTGTTGTTGTTGGTGGTTGTTGGATTCGATTTTTTTAGATGAAGGCAGATGAGACGATGTTGTCTTTTTGATTGTTTTGTTGGAATCCTGAAAATGATTTGGTGAACAAACATCTGGCTTGCTCAGATAGGATCGAAATGGATCGAATAGAACATCGAATATTACCCTAAGAATCATGAGATCTCAAACCTGGTGGGGTCGGAGATCCAACAGTGAACCACAGAAAACAGAGTCATTCACCCCTCTATAATAGGAGTGTTTGATGGCTGATTCTTAGGGTTATAGTTATGATCTTTTTGGTGCTTGGAACATGTATATAACATAACTTGGGTATGGCCCCTTCCCAGTAACAGTGACCACCAGGAGTATTGCATTTTTTGTAGGGAATCCCTATAAACCTTTATTTGCCACTGTTACTGGGAGCCGTGATCGCGCTCAAAACTCCCAGGGTTCGGTAGGCATCAACAGAAGGGGCGCATGGAGTTTGTTAGAGATTTGAGACCACCAGATATTTCACTACATCTTCCTCGACATATCCATATTTGTCTGAAAGAATTGGTGGATGATGATTTGGGTGGTGATTCTTGCAAACATCTTTCTTGGTGTAGAACGGAAAATCCTCATGGTCAGACCTTTTGGATTGGATTGAATAGCATGTTTATCCAACATCTCATGAAGGAGGACAACATCTGGATTTGGGATTTCGAGATTTTGGGCTCCCACAAAGGGGGTGTGATTTTGGCGGTTGACGTGGCCAAACATGCTAAGATTTGCCTTAGACCAAGACTGCAATCATCTCCGGTCATTCTGGAAGCATTTGCGGGCAATGGTGGTTGGGCAATGGGTGTGAAACAGTTGGTAGATGAGACGATCCCAATTTACCATGTTGAGATTGATTACCAAGTTGCGCTCAATTGTGGCAAGACTCATGGACTCCCAGTTCAAAGCATTGAGAAGATTTTTGATGATTTTTTGAATGAAGGGAAGTTACCACCACCAATGGTGATTCATGCTGACATTCAGGATCCCAGACTCTGTATGTTAGCTAGCTTCTTACAAATTAGTCATTTCCTATCTTCTCCACCTTGCCAGCCGTGGTCGGGTGTGGGTTTGCAGACTGGTTTGGCGTGTAGAGATGGTAGAGCTTGGGCATATCTCTTCAGGTTTGCTTTTGATATCGGAGTTGAGGCTCTGGTTTGTGAATCTGTGGTTGGCTTCAAGAAACATCCTCATGCCAAATCCCTCATTGAGTTGGCCAAAATGTGTGGGTATCAAGTGGCGGTAGCAAATGTTTTCCCAATCAACAATGCATTGCCGTTGAATCGTACAAGATGGTTGGGCATTTTTGTTACAAGGATTCAGGACAAGAGGATTCCCAATCATTTACGGTTGTTGGTCCAAAATATGCAATTCCCTAAATGTGATTTGGAGAATGGCATGAAGGGACGGCATGCATGCATTCCCTCGGCAGCACGTGAGCACCATCTGCTCCTGAAGCCGACACAGCAGGAATTGAATTTCATGGTTGATCCTCATTATTTACCCCCGTGGTGGAGACATGGGTATGACATTTCAACTCCTGAGAAGATTCTAGGTTTGAGAACCCTCAAGCTCTCTGACAATCTTCAAGCAGTTATGGCGAGTTATACCAAGCAACATGATTTGGATGATGCATTACTTCGTAAGAATGGCCTTTGCACCGTCTTCATTCAATGTGACAACCAGCCATTTGTCAGATATTATCACCCGGCAGAGGCAGCAGCTTGTTTGGGATGGCCAAATTGGGTTGTATTGCCAGCGGCCTTTGATCATGCATGGAAGATTGTGGGGAATGGTTTATCAACGGCACATGCCATGATGGGTTTCATCCAAATGCATATGCTGTTAGGTGAACAGAGCCCTTTCAAGAATGTCCCTGGAATTGTTGAAGCATTTGGGATAATGAACAAGAATGTGATCAACTTCAAGGACTTTGACATCGCCATTGATGATTTCATGTACTTCGTTCCGAAAAACATTGATGGTCAACATACACCCGTTCGGATACCTTCAGGTAGACCTGATGGACCTTCCAATGAGGTCACATGTACCAGACCTGATACTCCGGATGAGGTTGAGAAAAGTAGGAAGAGAGATTTTGACATTGCCATTGGAATTAGCCCTACGGTTCCCTTTGTTGTTGATGATGGAGGAGTCCCTAGGAAATATGATGATGCAATGAAGTCCACAAAAAAATTGAAGATGACAATTCCTGATGATCAGACGCTCATGGTTTACTTGTGTTCGGCAATTGTTCACAAAGCTTTCGATGAGCCAATCAACAACCCCATACCTTTTGTGGTGTCTTGTATGAGCCGCAGATGGGTTAGCGTTGGATGGATTTCTGCAAATCCTAAAGTTGAAGATGTCTTGTCAGAGGTTCTCCCTCATGCCAAGAGTGAACATTTCCTCACACTGCAGATCACCAATCAAGATGTACGATTCGACCATATCGTCATGAGTGACAAGGCAGTTGTGAAATTCTCCCCAAAGGAATTTCAAGCCTGGGTCCATATTGGCAATCATACCAAATGGATGACCCCAGTTGAGGTTACCACGAACATTGGTGAAGTCATGGCACATCTTGCTTTTCATCTGGAGGTGACACCTGCAGATTTGGTCATGATTTGGAAGGGTCGAAACTTACATGAGAAAGATTATGTGTTGGCCTTTCCTGACATTTCATTTCAGGCATTCTGGCAACCACGTATCCAGTCGGTCCCACGATGCATCTTTGAAGATTTTGCAATATTGGATGAAGGTAGGATTTCAGATGATGTGAACCTGATCCATTCCCAACATCGTGTTGTTGCAATGCACCCCATTTGGATGACAGTCAAAACTTGCATGCTTCCAAGGGATGCAACTGTGGCTGGAATCATTGAGATGCTCTTTCCGGATATCATGACCAATGCTAATCCCATTGGCTTTGCAAATGGTCTTCATATCCCAGCAAGTTCCAAGATGGCAGAATTGACAAAATTGAAACGGTTTGAAGTTGACTTCCAAGCCAAACTGCCGTTGCCAGTGTGCACCATTGAAATTCGAGAAGTTGCTGATCAAAAAGCCATTGAAGAATACTTTGAAGCAAGAGGTCAAGGTCAGAGGTTTGTTTCAAGATGGGTCAGATCACCTTTCAGAACAAGGCCCACTGAATACAAGCTCCCGGCCAACATGACCCTAGCTGATTGTGGATCTTCATTTTTGGCTAATTGTGAAGGAACGAAGACTATTCTATGCCTCAGCAATGGGAAGACCATCAACCCGATGACTGAATGTCAACATACGATTCATGATGCCACCTTGACATTTCGTTTATGTGCACTACCAGGAGGTGCAAAGAATGATGATGTTAAGAAAATGCTTTCAGAAATCCTCCAATCAAAAGGAGTGCCTGAAACCGAAGTTGCAGCAAGAATCAACACTATCCTGGCTAAGGTGGACCCAGCAGAATGCAGACTTGTCTTGCAGTCGGATGATACATGGGACAAGTTGAAGGGTTTAGCCAACAAGAACAAAGTCAGGTTGATCACACATGCAGAATTGAAGAATTTCCAGAAGCAGAATCGAACCAAAGCAATTGAAGAGAAGGCACCAAAAATCAAGGTCCCACAGACCAAGGAGAATCTACAATCTCCTTACCAGAGTCAATTGGACCTTAATACCATCAAAGTTGACCTTTCACATTTTCGTTGTGAGGGATCTCATCTCCCGTCACTTTCTATCAGTGACTTTGGAATTGACAAACATGGCATTTGTGTCATGAGCAACCAACAAGCTGAGAAATACGCCACTGACAACAACATGTCCGTTGCAGGCTTGGCTATCCTAGCTGTTGGGTACCCTGCCATTAAAGGCCATACACTGCTGCATGTGCCAGCTAACAAGTTGAATGGAAATGCCATTGTCATCCCAGCAACATTGATCAATTGCGGTGAACAAAAAGTTGAATTTGTTTCCCAAGTGAAGGACATCAAGCTCAACGAAGTCAAATCATCAGTGCTGGAATTTGTCATCGACAAAGCCACAACCAAGGATTGGAATTTGACCCAATCTACCCTTCATCATTTGGGCTCCCTATTTCCAGAACTGCGTGATGGCAAAGTGCTCAACACGTGGTCGGTCAAATCATTTGATGAAAATCGGAAGCCATGTGCACACCCAAAAGCAGCCTACACACATGGATTTATGAGGATTACTGACGATGTTTTAGAAGCAGCTTTGTCTAGAAGTGGTAAGAGTGGTGCCTTTCTGACGGTCAAGGATGAGAACAAGAAGTTTGACACCCGTTATGCCACTGTCCCGCTTAGCCCGTGTACCATTGAAGATGCAAATGCTCAAGCTTCCAAGTGTCGTTTTGCATTAGGAGTGGTCAAATTGCGTCAAGGTTTTGCCATTAGGTGCAAGCGTGAAAATTTGCAAGAGACAAGGCAGTTTTTGAATCCAGATAGTTTGTATGTCATGGCTGGTCAGATCAGTAGTGAGGACAAACTTTGGATTCTCACACGACTGAGTGTTTCGACAACCCATGATGCATTGACTCAATGCCTGAAAACGTTAGGTTGGAATGCACGTGCAGTTAGGCAAACTAGCTCACAATCGTGGATCATTGCGGCGCCTGAAGATCCACCCATGAGACATGTAAGAATTAATGGTCAGGTTGCGACTATTACACCCAAGGACTCTGCACAGCCAGTGAATGCAGAAGTGGTGTGTAATGTGACGCCTGCTTTAGATGATACCATGAGTGATGTTTCCACAACAACCAGCAGTGCTCCCACCGCCCCGTTGTCCAGGATTGACGAACTGCGGAAAGAGTTGCATGAGCACATGGACAAAAGGTTAGAGGAGACCAAAACCCATTTGTACCGTGTTGAACAACAAATCCAACAGAATGAAGCATCCATGAATGATTTTAAGAAATGCACTGAGAATGAGTTGTATGGCATCAAAGTTGAACAAACCAACATTGCAAATGCCATGCAGTCGAACTCAGCTTCCATGATGTCAGAAATGGCCACCATGTTGCGGAACATGCAAAAGGAATCTGAGCAAAGTATGATGGCTTTGCATGCGCATTTTGACAAGGTAGTGGCCGGCAAGAACCCGTATGAGGCTGAAAACAAATGCCCCAGACAGATTTGACGGTTTTGCAACTTAGGAGATGATTCTGTTGATGTCCTGCTGCAACAAAAAGAACCCATTGACTTGTTCCACCATTTCTTGTTTCGAGGTTTTTGGGATTTTTTACTCCGAATCCTTGTTTTGATTTGGTGTGTCATTTGTGGGCATACGTTGCAGTGGACAGTTGGCTCTTCTGATGAACACCTCAGATTTACAGAGCATTTATACCGAACTAGTACCAGTACATTAGAGTTGGATCACCTTAATTACTTTGCAGGTAAAACCAGATGGTACCATAGCTGTTGTCCTTCTTTCGAATTCGAGTACAGGGAAGTTGGACCGTTGCCTTTGAAGAATGCCCCGATGTGCCCGAAAAAACACATTGAAATCGAGGTTTGGGGCATTCGGCTTTACATTTGGCTTCTCAGTTTTGTGCGTGATTTTTTACAGTTTAGATCTTCCATCCAAGAGGCAGTTCAAGAATTTGGGGATTACTACCATATCTCGATTTTGTATTCCGATCATCCGTTGAAGCTGTTTTGTGTCATCGTTTTTCTGAGTGCTTTTCTTTACCGCACCTTGCATGGCGAAAGAGATAGCCAATTTTGGAAAACATGGTACATTAGCATTACTCCGAACTACCAGAAAGTTCGTCACTCTATGCATGTCGGTGTTGCTTTTTCTTACAACACCATAATTTATATCATCCGGTACGTCCACAGACGTAACAAAATCGCAACTCACAGACGTGACCCAACAAGGGAAAACAGTGAGTGGGTGAAGATGGGAAGGAGAGGATCGCTTTTCCTACCTAAGAATATTACAAAAGATATTGTTATCCATGATTTTCGACTTAATACTGACATATTTGGACAAAATCTATATGATTCCAAAATTCCAGAATCCCGAGGTGAGCATCGCTTTCATCTTTGGATAGTGCCTTTTACCAATGACATCCGAAAAGAAAGCATTAAACATGACATATTGCACAGTTGTACTGACCGAATTGATTGGGCTTCTGATGAGCTTGTCGCATTAGGTGGATTTTCCCTCTCTGATGTTGGTGTCCAGAATGAATTCTATGGTCATTTTGATATTCTTGCATCTCCATCATTTAGCAATAGGAGGATTTGCCATAACTACCGCAATGGCCAAAACCCCCAAAAGGAAGTCCTGCACATTCGTGTTGAAACTAAGAAGGATTACTTGCAAGGTTATATATGTTTGAGTACCGGTTGTACATGTGTACATACCTGCAAGTCTTATATCCCCAAGCAGATTGGACAATTCAAGGAGGAATTTCGGAGAATTGGGGAAGCAAAAAACCCGGGACCACCTTTCGACTGTGATGGTGTCCTTAACTTGTTCCATTGTAACCCCACACAATTGTACAATCGTGAAGATGACATTGCCAGGTTGGGTGCGGGTATTACCTTTTTCTCAGAGACCAGTGCTACCAGAAAGACCCAATCAATTATACAAAAACGTTTGGCCTCAAAGGGATATAAAGTGAAATGGTCCCCCCCAGTTGAACCGTACTCGAGGAGTGTTTCTGAACTCAGAGGCATTGCGGGTGGTTCAGCTATTGCCGCCACTTTCCCAATCACACCGGTACTAACTCCCTTGCCAACAGATATTTCTCAAAATGACAGGTATGCTGAATGTTTTGTACAGTATGCACCAGGTCAGAATCTATTTGCAATAGCTGTTTATGGTCCAACCACTGGACCAAGATATCATAACCCCGAAGAATTGCGAAATCGTATTTTGAATGTTGCTGCTCAACGAGCACTACAGCATGTAGGCCCTACCTGCATTGTGGGTGATTTCAACATCCCCCTCAGTCAGGTTCAAGCTTGGGGAATCCTAAAGAAAAACGGATGGGTTGATGCAGCAGAATTATCAATGAAACTTAATGGACATGAGGAAGAAATGACGTGTGAAGGTAGAACCCGACACAGCTTTTTCCTTTTGTGCCCTCCTGTTGCAAGAAACTTAATACAATGCCGCACCACTAAACACAATTTGTTTAGTGCTCATCCTGTTTTATGGGCCCAGCTAAACATGAAAACATTATGTGTACCAAGCCAGGTATGGAATTTACCCCTCAGTTTTGACCATTATCTCCATGACCAAATGCTCGCCGAAGAAGCTGGTAAACGATTTGTTGAAAATAATCAAATTTTCTTTCATAAGGATTTACACCAAAATGAAGTAGGAAAATTTGCCAAGCGGTGGACACACATGGCGGAAGCCTGCCTTGCATCATCCGTTGTTGATGCTGCTGGTAACTTGATCCCAGTTAAGCAGGGGTATATGGGAAGGGCGGAACGCAACCCCATTGCAATGAAGATGCCTGCCAACCCAAAGATTCGTAAAGTTAGGGATGATCACCATAACCCTGAAATGGATCAAGGTTCTATTGAACTACGTAGATACCTTAAGCAGTTGCATCGACTACAGAGCCTGCGATCCCAGCTGAAGCCGAGGGTGATTACACATAGGGCGAATGTACAAGCACAAATACTTTGGGATAAGATCACTGATGCCAAGGGTTTTAAGTACACATTCAAAAATTGGATTTTTCAACATTATCAACCGTATGTACCACTTATGTGCCCGGATGTTGACTATGTCAATGGACTGGTTAAGGTTTTTCATGAGTGGTATAGCAAATTTGAACAAGCTGTTAAGTTCTCCATAATCAACGAGAAAAGAATTGACATCCTTGATGATCTCAGGAATGGGGGTGCACTTGCATATCGTGAAGTAAAGAGTGAGACTTTACCTCCATTAACACATGTGGTTTCAAAACACAAGATCCTGATAATCAAGTGTGCTTGGAAAAAGGAGGGGACCACAGTTTTGAAATACAAAGGAAATACAAACATTGATATTCACCATCCGATCATTTTTCAGGAACAAGTGAGAAAAATCAGGAAGGTGGTGGATAACATCATTTACCTTTTTGAACCTGTCAAGCTTCGTAGTGATGACTATGTTGCTGTACAAAATATCCCAATTGCAAATCCGCAGGGTATGCATAAAGCTTTGAATGATGCTTGGAATGTATATTTCCAGAGGGATAAGTTTGGTGATGCATTAGAGAATTGGAAGGACGCAATGCCTTTTATTAATGCCATAAATGCATGTCCGACCATGACATATAGACCCATGGATGCAGAAGCATTAATGCAGGCTATTCAAAAAACCAAAGTCAAAAGTGCCAGGGGTGTTGATGGTTTCTCAACTATGGACCTCCGAAAATTACCGAAATGTGCTTGGGATGTCTTGGCGCAACTTATCAATCACATAGAAACAGGCAATGGTTGGCCAGATGCCTGGATGACAGCCAAAACACTGTGTCTTCCCAAAGCTGAGGGTAGTGCATCACCCCTTGCCATTCGACCAGTAACTATTCTTTCGAAAGTTTACCGTTTATGGGCACGTATCCGAGGAATGGAAATTGCAAAGCATCTTGCAGACCAAGTTCCCCCAACGATTGGAGGTCCATGTAAGAGTATCTCTGCTGATATGATTGCCATGTTTTCGTCCGACATCATCGAAGAACATCTTCGAGGGAATCTCCAATTATGCGGTGCAGTAATTGATATAGTGAAGTGCTACAATGGCATACCAAGAGTACCACTTCTTAATTTACTTAGGAAACTTGGAGTTAGCTGTGAATATATCCATGCGTTTATGCAAATGCTGGAACAAATGCAGAGAAGATTTGAAATATCTGGACATTTAGGGCCTTCTTCATTGACCACCACGGGCATTGTGGAGGGTTGCGGGGTAGCAGTTGCGTGCATGCTAGCTATTGCGATACTTTGCTTTAGAACCATACAAGATGTAAATCCAGAATTGACAACAGTAATGTTTGCTGACAATTGGGCAATCTTCCATGAGTCTCCACAAGGATTGCTGGAAGGACTCAATCGTGTGGTTGCACTATTAAAAGCACTCAAAATGGAAATTTCACCCCAAAAAAGTTGGCTTTGGGCCCTCACAACATCCCACCGTAAAGCACTGCAAGAATACAATGTTGATGGGGAGCATATACCAGTCGTTATGCATGCTAAAGATTTGGGGGTAGACCAAAATTATTCACGAAAAAGATTCAAACCAGTCATTCGGTCTAAGTGGAATAAAGTTACCACCAAGTTGAAAATAATTAAAAAAACCAAGCTACCAAGAAACGTCAAATCAAGACTGGCAGTTGGTGCCGGGTTGTCCATTAAAACTTATGGCGTTGCCTGTGCCTTAGCATCCAAGGATGATTACCGGTGTATGAGACCTAAAGTTGCTGCAGCAGCACTGCGATGTGGAGCTGGGGTCAGCTCTTGGCTGGCATGCAATGCATATGACACCCGGCTAGATCCGTCGTTTCGTGACTTGGTTGATGCCATTGCGGCATGGAAAAGATACATAAAGATTTTTCCATATAGACTAAGGACTATCCATATGTCGATGACCAATCCTGCAAGTAGAAAGGGACCTGGACCAATAGCGAGACTTATAGGTATGCTTCGGGATATTAATTGGTCACCTGACACTGATAAGCCTGGTTTCCTCACTAATGGATCTGTTAGTATCGACTGGATTACAACACCAATGAAAACCATTAAGAGGATCCTCTTGTACGATTGGTCAAAAGAAGTGGCACGACAATGCAACCACAGAAAATTTTTTGACCTGCATTCAATTGATATTCCTCTCACGCAAAAAATTTATCATAATCGTGTCTATAAAGATCAAGCTTTATTAGACCAAGTTATCACAGGAAGATTTTTTACTAGGGATGAAATTAAGGGTTACGGAGCAGAACATGACACTAGCTGTCCACTGTGTGGTAACCACGATTCTAGATACCATAGGCTTTTCCAATGCAAACATACTGCGGATTTGCGTAAGAAGCACGCTACTATCGTTTGTTTTGCAAAAAGGAAAGAAAAAGCCTGGTGGTACCATTGCCTCACACCTTGGTCTGAGGATGTGACTAAACATTGGGCCTATTTATCCAGGACAAGTATCCTTTATGCCTTACCAGCTAACTGTGATCGTAGGCGACATATTTTTTCTGATGGTACGGCTTATTTTGGGAACCATGTTCAATATACGATTGCTGGGGCAGCAGTTTTGGAATGTGACCCTGATACATGGAATATTAACATTATTGACCGTAGAATAACGCCGGGCCTTACGCACAACAGCTACATGGGTGAAGTTACAGGGATACTTTGTGCCTTACAGAGGGTGTGGTGTATGGACCTATATATTGATTGTCAATCAGCAGTTGATATTTTACAACAGGCCATTGATGCAGCAAGATTCGGAACAGTTTTTGAGAATGAGTCGACCTTTTTGTGGGCGGACATTTGGAAACATATTTGTGCAAGACCGGAGGGTTGCGTTCGTGTTTTTAAATGCGCGGCACACAAATGTTGGAAAGAAATTGACGATCCAAACAAGAGGTGGATTGCTTTTGCAAATGAACAAGTCGATGCAGAAGCAAAAAGAGCAATCATAATTGATCACAAGACACACCATTTGTGGTTACAGTCTTGTGTAAACAAACAAATTGTCAAGCAACAACGCTATACAGAATGGATTGACTATGTAGTAGCTATTTCTGAATATTTTTTGGACAATACGACAAAGTCGAACAAAAAAGTTGAAACAGTGACATCCACCACGTGGAGCCCTGACGACCCTGCACTCCAGCCGACGTCGCATCCGGTGGAGACCCATACATGTGTTAGTAAGGAGATTTGTCTTTCATTTGTTTGGTCACCAGTTTTTCTCTGGAGGCTGACGAAATGGGCCAACAATTTGCGATGGTGCCAAACGGGCAACTGTCATTGTGGAAAAGACATCAGCTTTGTCGAACTATACGTTGATTTTATGATTTTTACAAAGTCGAGAACACCGATCTGCTTCCCTAATCCGAAGGGCTGGGACCGGTCCAACAGAAGCATTTGGAAATTACAAGATATGGACGTTGAAGCGGACTCCAAGGGTGTACAGACCTTGGGGACACAAGTCAATATTTTCACACGTGCTATTAAGTTTCTTTTGAAGGAGAATTTTTTCCAGTGGCCTTCAAAACATTGTGACGTTGCTCGTTCACTGGCGAAGATTGGTTTTTCATCATGGCACCGTGGTATTTGCTGTAGACCAGTTTTGACCTGTGGCAACCAGTCTGCTATTACCTTAAGAAAGTACCTGATTTCTGACAAAGGTACGATGCGCGATCTGAAACATCCTCTTACAATCCCTGGTGCTCCAATGGATCCACCTATGTGTTTGAAGTGTGAACATTCGGAAAAAATGCCCTTTCTCAAGAAAGGATTTTCCCATTATGCCAATTTACACATTGCCTCACAGGATGATCTTGCATTGCGGTGATTCGATACTGAATCATGTGAATTTGATTTTGCACATAAGAGTATACTCAGTGTATGCTTTTGAAAACTTCTTATGATTTCAGATACACTGTCGGATGTGCCTACGCCACAACTTGCAAGTGGATTGAATTTTGCATTGGAGAAGATTGAAATTGTGGACCTTTACTGTACAGCGCAGTTTCTAATATTTTTCACCAATATTTTCACTTACCATTTTGTGGTATGTACACATTAGTTGACATGCTGCAATGCAGAGGACGTGCTGCACTAAGAGTGAAAGCGGAAAATGCCACTGTTACTGGGAAGGGGCCACACCCAATATAACAATGCTTGAAAGCCCCTTAACATCACATTGATTTTTATGGTGGATGAATCAGTAGACACATTCTATCTTCCAATCATTAGTTTTCAGAAGCTATATGATAGTTGTCAGGCAAAATTACCCATCCCAGAAACTGTATCTTTTAAAGTTTGCGAACCAAGCAACAAAAAAACAGCAAAATAACCAAAGTTGCAATGCTTATTTTAAAAGTCATGTCAAAGTTTCCGCGTTCTTCGTTGAAACGAACAAATTTTGGAAGTGCCAAGCTTGTGAACCAACATTTCCGCCAGGTCTTGCCATGTTGTGCCACGCGGGCACGGCGCAGGTGGGAGTTGAACTGATATCAATCTGGCACCCAAATACAGGAAAATCATTCTCACAACTTTTCTTTTCTCCAGAGGTGCGTGTTAATTAGTTTTTGGGAGAGGGAGAATGTCAGCAAAAAATTGCCGTGAGAACCAGGTGATGTAATGATGTAATCACCATGGGGATGTCTCCAAGAATGTCGGAAAAAAACCAACATATTTTCCACGGCTAAACGGGACGACTCTGAAAGCCGGGAAACGCCAACGGAAACGGCCACGGAACGGCAGCAGGAGCATCTTTGAACGTCGCTTTGATAAAGAGCCGATGCAAGAGATGCTTCGCATGAAGATAAATCCAAGCTACTTGGCAAATTGTAAAAACAACTGGGAAGGTTCTTGGCAAAAATGTATTTAAAGAACTTAGGATCAAAATTCAGGCCCCAAAATATACATAATTTTTTAAATTCTTGAAATTATGATCGATTTGTTAGTGGTCTCTTTATTTAATTTGTGCACTAATTTTGACCCATATACCGGCCATCTGATTTGTGATCCGGGATGAGGGAATTGGACCAACTGGGACTCGGTACTGGATACACTAGGGGGGATTTGGAAGACGGGTTGTTCTCAGCCTGGAAGTGTTCCACCCCTTGTGCAGTGAAAAAAATGTTTATTTATTTGGGGGTCAGGGGCAAAACAACTCCTGTAAACTAACAAGCATAGCTGGCTGGATAATCCAGCTATATATTAATTTTGATGGTATTTTACCAGGAAAGATGGAGATTTTACCATGGTGATTTGTCTGTTTACTAGGAGGGTATCGGATACCCATGGTTTTCGTCGGGGATTATGAACTTGTTCATGATGAGAATCGCTTCGCGAACCAACCAGGATTTCAATTTTGGATTTAAGGATTGGATGACTTTCTCATCAAATCTCTTGGCTGGCTGTTTCACTCTGTTTCACCATATATTTTAGCATGTTCCACCATATTAAATACACTGTTTCACCGTATTTCTCCATGTTTCAGCAGTTTTCCACCATGTTTTTACTAACCCATATCATATCTTCCATGTTTTTATGCCATGTTTTTGTTGTACCACTTGAACCACCACCAAGGCTATGACTTGTGGTGTGGCACTGGCTTTGAATTTTTAACTCCAGGCGCTTCAGGTGAGCGAAGTATCCAAGTAATGCTGGAAGAATCTCAACGACGTAAGGAGGAAGAAGCAAAGGGATTGTATCTGGGACTTACGGAAGGATGTCCTGTTGGAAGTTAGGATCAATGGTTAGGATCAATGGGTTATTTCACCTATAAATGGGGGATGAATTGGGGTTATAACCTCCCGATAGTTTAACAGCTCGCCCCTGAAAAATGATGGGACTGGAAGACAAGCCTTTCCTTTTGGGTCCCGGTATATTTTCAGTGGCAAGCTGTTAAACTTCCAGGGAACTAACAGATCCTGGGGAAAAGGGAAAATCATCGACTCAAAAGTGAATTGGAAGCTTATTTGGTTAGTTCCCTTGGGACCCATAGGATCCATGAGACTGGTATCTTTTAATCTACATTTAATTTGGTTGGTTTTCAACGGCCAGATAAATAATTAGCAAATATCTTTTCGCAGTCACATGGATCA
>OMLO01002986.1_pt1 | contig 13875 bp, 8 predicted proteins | sample 1674811 | NCBI WGS metagenome assembly OMLO01 (sample SAMN06265003, study PRJEB25207) | coral metagenome | isolation source: Coral host | place: Mexico:La Bocana,Puerto Morelos, Mexico | collected 2008-11-13
AGTTAACGGTTGTAATAACCGCAAACCGCTTAGTGCTTTGAAACCGCAATACCGCGAGTGAAAATGAAAATTACCGCAAAACCGCACCAAAAATAATGCAAAACCGCATCACCGCAAACCCTTACGCCCCCTTCCTTTTAAAACTGCATATCAACATCTACATTATTTTATACATCTCAAAGGTTGCCTATCACACCACGCAATGCTGGTGCTGGAACATGTGATCAAGTTAATATAGTGAAAATAATACTCTTCTGTGCATGGTGCTCTTACAGAACTAGGAAAATAAAAGATTTTAAATGAGGGCCACACAGGAGTATTCTCATAATACACGATTAGCTGATTTTGTGATCCATGACCTGAAGGTATTGCGTTACCCATGAAGACCTTAAATTATTAACTGATAAGCAATATATCAAACATGAAAGATCGTGTTTGACAAAAATTTCCAAACACTCAGAAAAGAGTTGAAAATACAACGCACTGCAAATTTTTTTGATTAGTAGTTTGATCTGGCATATGTTGGATGGCAAGCTGTTGTATTTAGACATTGTTCTGTTGCATTCTGTTTTTGATCCCGAAACTTTTTCACTGTCTAATAAGTCCAACTGAAATGATTAAAAAGCTTCAGCATCTGCTTGATAACAACACAAGCTCGAAACTGCAAGTAAAAGTTGTTTTTTGTACACAAGTCTGTACGATCATGGATCAAAAGAAATATTTACACCTCTTGCAATAAGCAAAACATTAATTCATTACCTTCAAATGTGAGTCCAGATGGCACAGAGTTCGCCTGAAGGTGATAACCGGCCAAATAATCCTCTTTAGCCTGCATTTCTTTAGCTACTTCTTCGTCCATAACCGTAGCAAGGGAACACGGAGCAACAGCTTGGCTTGTGCCCCACGGACTTTTATTCGGTGTGTTTACAACGGGAGTATTTACAACAATATTTTTAGATATTTCCATAATTTAAAATATTCTCTTTTTACAACTCTGTATAAATATTAAACTTAATTCAAAATTCTTACTGGAAACGGTCGTTCGCGTAAAAAATATATGGCACGAGTAGAAACAAGAAGTTGTCTCTTTTTTGCGACAAGGATCGGATAATTACTACACGTACCTAAAAAAAGATCCGTGAAAAAAACCAGAATAATTGTCAGTAACCATATAACCGTGAGAGATAGGGATGAATAAGGTAAATGTCAGTAAAAAACGCTTATATACACCGACCAGATTGCAAAGATGTGAAACGTTGTGATGCAATGTGGTGTGTGATGCGCATGCTAAAAAACTACCTGTTGACTGTTCACTGACCAACTGGCTCATGCACACTCTCGCTTCCAGAGCCCGCGCTGAACAGAGGGACCTCTCGGATAAACTAGTGTCGCTATCTAGCAGACTAGCAGAAAAGGTCGGAGCGGAATTTTAGCAGTTAACGACAATCACGCGAGAGAAGACGTGCTGCTCAGTTCTACCAAGTTGCCTTCGTAGCTGGCGGGATTTGGGAGCGGGTGATATCCTAGTGCCGTATTCCTAAGCAGAGATAACGGAAAGTAGGCGAGCCTATTGTGCACGCTGACTGAACATTTGCTCGCATTGATGTCTGGGCCTAAAAGAAATATTACATAATGAAAACAGCCTGAGTGCAAACGAAAGAACTATTTCATTTTACATTCTTGCTTCTTTGTTTTAGCAGAGTGCACACTTATCTAGAGCCGGTGTAGATCACCAAGCAGGAGACTTGTGAACAGGGTCTCTAGTCGAAGGCTGGGCGAATTGAAAGCAGGGAGAAAGAGGAAAGAAAAAAGAGGAGGGGCAAGAGAGACGCCCTAAACCCCATTCTATTCACCCTTCGGCCAGTTCCTTCTAGCTCCTTCCAGCCGCAATCAGACCCTTCAAGCCGCAGCCTGGTTATAGGCTGACTATCCAAGGCTGACTAGGCCGGACGGTCTGGAAATCCGCTCGATCTTGAGCCAGGCATGAAAGCAGCCACTCAAATCAACAAAAACCAATTCAAAACTTCAAGTGTTCTCACTCTTTTTTAATGATAATACAAAACTAATACATATGAACACTGTGATTCCTCCCATGAATTTATATTTTCAACATTGCATTTGAGAGCAGAACCTTTGATATACCACTTGCGTCCTACACACTGAAGCAATTATTCACTTAATCGTTGGTCAACAACGAGTGTTACTTACTTCCAATCGTGGTATTTAAACACTCTTGGCTAGCTATTCACGGCCTATGTTGATGTAGAATTGTCAATACTATTTTTCATGCCTCTCGTATTATATTAAGAAAAATAACACTTCTGTAGTCACCTTTTTACTAAGTAAAAATCTTAAACCCACTAGCTTCTAGCAATCACACCCAAAAGTCAGTCTTCAAAAGTATTCGTTCACCCGTAGAGTCTCAAGATAATTCAAGATAATTCAAGATAATTCTCCTAACAGACGAAAATACTTCTCAAATGTTTGTCTCAAATATATCTTGGGACTTATAAATCTTTGAAGACATTTCTTTACAACAAAAGGATAAAAACTGAACACTGAGATTTAGTTGTATAAAACGTTATATCAAGTAGTTCGTCAGTTTGATGTTGTGTACAAAGAAACTGTGTTACCGAGAAACTTTAAACGCGAAAGTTGGAAACACAGTTGAAACTCCTATAGTTACAAGGTCCTAGACGACTGCCGTGTCTGGCTGGCAAATTCTTGTAATGCAGACACAGTGGAAGTTAAAAGATGCTATTAAACCTTCACTTTCAGTTCTGATCTGTATGAACAATTTTGTTGAACGACTGGCAGGCACAAATAATCTACGTAACTTTCCTGATTAGATGGTCTTTTAAGTTGGCTCCCCCACAACAAAACTACATAAAGAATCTACTCTTCCAGTTTCTTGTCAAAGGCAGTTGTCACCTCCATATGACGCGTTTTCTTCTTTTTTGTCCTCTGCAATAAAACAAAAGTCGTTAACTGCAAATGAAAAGGCTGGAAACACCAAAAATTGCATCCCTCACTTACTCTCCTTAATAGGAAAAAGAAATCTTTCCCTCGTTATACACGAGTCGTCTGTGTTTAGGTGATTTCGCCTGGCATTTATTTAGCTCATGACTGAACTCGTATTACCTGTTTCGTCAAGACATTCTTTGACATCATTATTTCCATTTTGAACATTTTCGCCATTTTTTTCGCCATTTTCCTCGACCTCCGATGAATTTTTCAGTTTGATATCTCCAGATTCTACAGAAAAAAAAAACAATTAAACTAATTATAAATCATGATTGTCCATTTCATTTTTCCTAAACTGCGTTGGCCTGGAAAGGAAAACTGACATCACTAACCTGCCGTACTTTCGTCCTCGATTCCACTTTCCTCTTTCTCATTCGGCAAAATAATCAACCTCAGCCTGTACTCCTCGGTTTCATCGTCCGTGGATTCGTGCTCCCCTGTGTCTTCTCTACCGTCCGGGTGGTAGTAAGCAGGTGTTTGCCTCTGTTTGGCGCCATAGCTTGTTTTACTGGAGGGTCGGTAAGCTTCGTTTGCATGGGGATCTGTAGTCCAACCTTTGATCATGTGTTTGTGAACATGAGAAGCTTCTTCAGTAGGCGATCGTGCCGGATTCAACTTGTTCCGAGGAATTCTCTGTGGAAAACACAACAAGGTTCTTCATTAACAATACCTATACCACAGGACACTAAGCGACTATATTTCTTTGTTTTGAGGGATGATTATTGATGACAGTAATGTTTGTGCATTAATCACAAGCTTACAAACATGAGACTATCGTCAAATTTATGTTACCTGTTCATATCTCTTTATAAACCTGGAGTAGCGTTGGTAATCTTTCCACTCTTTCACTCTCTCGTGCTCTTTCAATTCTTTATTCTGAATTCTTCTGCTGAATTCATAATCCAGCAGACTCTGATACTGTCTCTGTTTCAGACTCATGAGTTGTGTGACGGAGTATATCCGTGCCACGCCCCATATGTACTGTTTCTCTCCCATGTTCAAATCTTTATGACGAAGGAAATAGTTAGATTTCATAAATCCAGGCAGTTCAACAGGACTTCCGTCGAATCTCGACGGAGACTTTGCGCGCTGGAGGCCTGCTGATCGGACCCTATCTCGTTCTTCTTGGCACTGATAGACCTTGCTCGGTGGTCGGTTTAGCTTCGCTGCAGTTCGGATGCCTTCACTTTGATACATGCGAGGGGGCTGGCACGAGGTGCTACGTGAACTGTAGGCTACACTGTGGTTGCTAAGAGACGAATCTGGATTTAGACGAAATGTAAATAAAATAAATAAATCGCGTCACTTTGTTTTTATTTCTAGTAAATACATAACATTGAACTAAATTTCCATATTTTCCTAACGATTGCTAAAAGAAAGAAAAAAAAGGAAACTGCAGTACATTAAACCTACTAAAATTGCATTACCTAGATGTACTGAAAATAAGGTTGTTATGTTGCAAGAATAAAATAAATAGAAAAGTACAAACATCGTAATACATTTGATGGTGAGATGAAAAATACAAACATATGTATGGCTTTGCCAGTATGATGTTAATTAAGTGTCAGTTCTAGGTGTATCGTAATGTGAAAGGGACCTATTCGCAAGAGAAACTCGATCCACCTCGTCTCTCTTCTGGGATATTAGTGAAAATGAAATATGAATGAAGTTTTTTTATTTTTAGATGTTTTGCAAAAAATTTAATTACCTGTTCTGTCACGTGATCTGTTATCTGGAGCAGGTGGCTTCTCCCTTACTGCGCCTGCGCTAGCTGCCCTCTCAAGACTGCAAAAAAGTGACATAAAAACATTTAGCCAACAGGATACCTAAAATGATCATTTAATTTTCCAAAGCAATTTAAACGAGTCTCATCATGCTTGTTGAACATAAACCTCACCTTGTCTGCGTGCCGATGGACCTGGTTCCTTGGTTCCTCGCTCCACTGGTCCTTCCAGCGCTACTGGACCTCTGAACGGTAGGTGCCGGAGGGTGTGGGGTAGAAGTGTGCCTTGGAGACTGGCCAAAGGATGACGCTGTACTGGATGGCCTTGACTGGTACTGATAACAAAATGAATAATGTTAATTCATTTTATTGCAGGAGGTCCTATAATTATTAATACCCAGCCGCCAACATTAAAATTACTATGCATATACAAGAATACAACAGAGAAACGTGGACGTACATCACGCGAGTAAACTCGCGAGGGATTAGTACGTCCGCGTGCGATCTTTAATTTTTTATTCGCTTTTGTAGTCGCTACTTTGATCTTTCCTAGATAAATTGGGATGCGAGTCGCTTGACACGGTAGTGATTTTGTGGAAATAAATTGTTCATCATTCCTTGGCCACTTGCAATCAGAGACTGCAAGAAAGGCGATAATAAAAAAAATTGAAAAGAATTCATTAACCTACGAAATTAGGAGTGTCATGGAGAGTAAATAGACGACAAAATTCAAAGATATAACACAATGTTCCAAACTATATTGAAAATAACGTTGATAGATTTGTTTTGTACATCTTATAAAGAAAGCAGTGCGGTAAGCATTCAGTCGATAATTCAGTTGAGGTGAAAAAATTGAACCCAATTAACAACGGCTGAATATGTTGGCTGCAATTTACACCTGCGAGAAAAAAATACTTGGAAACAAACATAGATGTCTTCGATAATGAATATGGGCCTCAGAATAGATATAATACAAAAATTCACAGATGTAGGCGTCAAACCTAATACTACTGAAAACGGTTTTCGCTATAACTAATGAACCAATTAAATGCAAAGTTTCCCAAAAATAGTTCAAGGCTTGGCCTTCGCAGATATAGAACCAATAATCTCGTCTGACCAGCTATGTTGTCCAACTAACTAGCCTATGATTAGCTACACTAATTACGTGGGACGAGCGCAATCCATGTATTTTCAATCTTGCCAAGGCTCTCGACCGTAACAGATCAAAGCGACCTTACTTAAACCTTACATACACAAACAAACAGATTTTATACATAACATAAACAACCTTTGAACTGGATCGATTGCCGTTTTGTTCCAGAGTGACACTGATTAACTGTTCCACTTGCCCAACTGGGTTTTTTTTCCATTTCAAGGCTTCGTTACGTACTGTCAGAACCTTTCTTGGCTGTACACGGTAAAGAATAGCTCGATCTCGTCTTATAATATCCACATCTAAATTTGCGTTCTTTTCTTGGACGATACACTTAACTGGTGCTAATTTTTCGCGCATTTTCTCACGGTATACAGACGGCGTCTTTTCCAGATGCTGGTGTAACAGGGTCGGTATCCAAGAAGCCGAGTAAGTGAATTTGCATCAAATCGCTCATTCAATTAACCTTTCTTTCTCCTTTGTGATTCCCTTGAGCTTGTTAATGAATAAGCTAACATGTTTTAAGTTATACGTGTATGACCGACTTGCTACGTACAAAGCACATTTATAATTCAAAGCTTGATTGGAAAAACAATTTCCATTACAAAACATCAAGTGCGCTTTCACTATTGTTGCTTGGGAACCAAATGTTGACACCTAAGCGAAAAAAAGCAAGTTTTCTTTTGTCAATACTTCGAAACAGACAAACCACTTAAATCCTTTACCGATATTTTCTTAGCAGCTGGTTGCAAAGTCAATAGAAGTAGATTGAAGTACAATCTATATTTAGATAGCTTCATCCGTTTTCCTTATTCAATTTCATGGTATAAAAACTTGAAGGAAAGCTAAGATTGAAGCTCTTTTATATCTTTCCTGTATTTTAGCAGTTTTTTCGACGTAGTAAAGCGTTCGAGAATTTAACGAAAGCCAACAAGACAAACTATAAAAGGAAGAAATTAAACCATCTAATATTGTTGGGTATCCTGTGGTCTGGTTATGGCTTAAAGCTCGCTAAACATACTAAGGATCATACCATAATTTACACAAAGTTACAGGAAACAAGGGTCACTTAGCTCTCACTAGACAATGTTAATTTATAAACAAATAAGACAGCTGCAAGTATTGGATCAAAAAAGGACGAAACGTGAAGGAATGTGCGTCTTCGAGGAAAAAGGGGTAATCAAAAAAACATTTTTATTCAAGAAGAGCGACAAGGGACGGTAATGAAATGAAATTTAAGAAACAGTGCGTTCTAGCCTGCGTAGCAAGCATTTCCGTGGGGTTGAGAAGCAAAGAAAGACCGAGGAACGGGATTTTCGATGTTTTTTCCGCGCGAAAAATCGGGCGAGAGCCATAAAACTCTCTTTCCCGTTTTTGGCTCTCTCGCCACTTTTCGCGCGGGCAAAACACCGAAATCCCGTTCCTCGGTCTTTCTTTTCTCCCCAACTCCACGGAAAGGCTAGCTACGCTCATTCTTTGCCTACACGTTCCCAACGGTGTCGAGAGAATTTCGCGTGTCGCGTGGCAGACGTAAAAATGTTCGCGCGCGCGTGTCACAGGAAGTTTTTCTCGTAGTCCATCGTCTTTAGACTTTTTAGCTAACAGCACGGGTAAGCAGCTCAACTGGTCTAAAAATCGTCTGTTCAAACCAGCCACACGGAATAAAGCGTTCTCAAATAAACTCAGACAGCCACAAAAACGAAACAAGGGTAAACTAAAGAGGAAAGAAAACCTCAGGACCAGTGACAGAAACGTACCTTCATAATTGATGTATTGTCAATAGATGGCTGCAGCCTAAACGTTTTCAATCCTGCTGGAGTAACTAACGACCGTTCATACTTTTGTTGCGTCTCTCGTCGCAGTCTGTCCTGCTTCATTCTACAAAATTAAATGAGTATGTGTGAATAGTCATGGGCGACCTAAATTGTGTGACACTAATTTGGTCACGCAACACTCCTTTTCAGATATATATCAAGAGATCTCGTATTTTAACACCATTACAAACACGTCTTTCATTATACATTTCTTTGTAATTATTAGTAAGTTGTGATTCAAAGACAGATGTGGGAGATAGAAGTAGATTCACAACATTTTCCCCTTAAGAAAGTAAATCGCGGATAATATTGTCCTGCGGTTTAAAGTCCGTGTCAGAAACCGGAAATGGTTCAATATAGAAAGATGATGGTGAGAAAAGTTTCATGTTAGCCCTCTGCTTCAAATAAGGTGGCTTTAATTTTGCCCGCAATTTGCGGTTAGGAAACAGGAAACACTGCTTTATCCATTTGTAAACAATACGGGTGGACTTGACAGTAAGCAAATTCACTGTCGCGAAATGGGACTCCACTGAATTCCCCGTTCGCTAAGACGTGTAATTACGTTCGCTTTCTTCAGATATTTACCAAAAGAGGAAAATTGGAATGTTTACAGTAATACAGTTAGCTATATTGTCTTGATTTGAGAAAAACTGGCAACACTAAACGGATTTCAACAACGTCCTACAGTACACCGATTTTGTTTGACGTTCACTCAAATTAATAATAATAATTGTGTTCGAGAACAATTTGCTTTATCTCGAAAGAACTCTAATTTCGATTACACGACAAACCTCTCCTGGACAATAAAATAGATTCCGCTTTCTTATATACACAAGTATATCTCCCAACATTCTAAGAAGGGAAATGAAATACAATCTTTTTGCAAAAAGCCAAATTGCAATTGCGCCCATATTGAAATAGAAGAAGACGCTTTCAGAGACTTCAGCTTGCGTGCGTTAACTGACTAAGCGATGGAATTCATACCTGTTACGGAGTGGCTCTGGCATTTTCCTATACCGTGGCAAACGTTTTGGAATCCAACACTACTGTGTTAAGCGAAAGACGAAACACGAGGTCAGGCGGCAAATCATGGATAAAATGCGTGTAGTCGCCAGCCGGTTATTTTGGTTGTCAAGACACTTCTTTGACTAAAACCACAATAGGCATTGTTCTCAACGAATGATTGTTAACCAATTAGCGTAGAAAGCGCTGACCTTTCAAGTGTAATCAGAGCAGAAGTAACCGCAAGACAGCTTCACCACAATATTCTACCGGATATTCCTTTGTGCTGTTACACTGCACATGCTGTGACGAAAGTGTTAGTGCTGCGTGGGGCCGATTGTAACAAAAAAAAATTTCTCTCTGTTGTATAAGGCTACTTTAGATGCAGTCCATCGTTGCAAGGAAAGCCTAAAAAAAAGGATGTTTTAACTTTAATATATAAGACATGTATTTTCTCTCACGTGTGTTTATGTTTTAAGGCTTTACGTGGAAAAACTTCAAGGGGCTTATACATTCAGACCCAGGTCAAGACATCGCATTACAACTGTGAACGTAGCGCCTACTCCAAGGCAAGTGTGAACACTGTTTTACAAGGGAACTTAGCAGATCCTGACGCCTCGCTCTTTATCAATCTCCTGCCGGGCTGCAAACTGACTGATTGACTGTGACGTCACCAAGTACCCTGGTGCATTCCGACAAACACAAAACTTTAAGTGACATGACTTGATCGCCGTCGGTTAAAAAATTCAGTTTTTCTTTGCGGGTACGGTTTTAGGTGGCAATTTGCAGCACACTCATTAAATTAAATGAAACTGAGTTTCTGATAACTATTTTTTATTTGACTATCACATGGCATACTAAATATTCTTACAAACAACCTTTAATAATATTAACACTTACGAATTATAGAAATAAAGAAAAAAACACTGGATAAAAGCTACTGTACCAAACCATGCACGCTATGTGAATTCAATTAACTAAAAGATCAAATCGTTTTCCGTTAACAAGATGGGGTCTGGTACAAGCAGACTAGCGACAGCAAGCCATAGTTACGTTTGCCGGAGCCTCTCGTAATAAGACTTACAGTGGTACAAGACTAATGTAGATTTTACTTAGATAACTGTCTTCCCATCATTTATAGTTTTTTATTGATCATCTTTTATTGAAACACTCTTGAACTCCCAGCTTTCCTCATTCTCCTAAACTGAAGCTCGTATTAAATTAGACTAGGCATAACTGATAAAAAGTTCTTAATCTATTCCTTAGGCATCCAGTTGTGAAATCTAGAGTAAATGATTATTCAACCTCCAAAAAATCATCTAAAATTTAAATTAGTTTCTCATTTAATGGACCATAATTTTATATAAGACTCATATAACCACTTTGGATGTTGGACAAACGCTCAAAAACATAAGTTAGTAAATGGCATGATTTCGTCTTGAACTATTCTGTATCAAGTTTGTCATATCGAGATATTGGTTCCAAGTTGTTTTTACTTCAAGTTATTATTGTACAAAAAAGAAGCGATTTTTGGAAACATTTAACTCTAAAAAACTGCAATGAAAGATTTCTTAAAAGCATATTACGACAGTTTGTTAAAAAAACAACGACGCCTCGACGTTGAGCTAACGTTATCAAGTCACATGATAGTTGATAAAAATGTATAAATAGGTTACTACTATTTATACATTTTTATCAACTATCATTTTGACTTGATAATGACGTTAGCCCAACTTCGAAACGTCATCGTTTTTTTAACAAATTTTCTTGATATGCTTTTTAGAGATCTTTTATCGCAGTTTTTTTAGTTAAACGTTATTATTAAAATGAAATGTTTCAAAACCTTTCCCTGTTCTTCTTTATTTACACTGACCCCTTTCGGAATTTGCTAACATTATTTCATCAGAAGATGTGAGGTACATATTTTTCTGCCTCGATTTACTCTCAAAGTAAAGACAAAACGCCCGTGCATCCGTTCCACTGGAAATGGTTACCGTTGTTGACGGCATCACGACTCAGAAACTTGCTGGTAAATGGCGAAGCTGAGAAATGAATGTGCAGACAAAGTTTTCATCGCGAAATTGGTGCCCTTCCAACATGCGATCAGTCATTGAATCCGTAAACACTCGCTGCTTGTAAGCATCGCTTACGTTTCTGTTTTAAATGTCTAGTGTTGCACGTGAATTTGAGATAGCTAGGAATATGAAACTCAGTTAAATAAACAGAAATTAGACTCTTCTGTTAACTTAACTGAGTTTCATGCTCCTATCCATCTCCCATTCACAAGCTTCACTAGACTCTTAAACATGGACGTAAACGCTCTATGAACTGCGAGTCTTAACGGATTCAATCGATGGCATGTTCGAAAGTCGCGATGAAAATCCCGTCTGAACATTCGATGTCTCAGTTTTGCCACTCACAACAGGTTTCTGAGTCGTGGATGCCGTCAACAACGGTAAACATTCCTAATGGAACAGAACGATACCCTTGAAGAAACTGTTTAGCAATTCAAAGTCATCATCTTCATCTCTGTCGTAACTTTCGTGTTCATTCTTCTGCCATGTAATCTGTTGGTCTTCAGTCTCCGTTGCCTCTCTTTCCAAGTTCAGGAGAGCCTCCTTCTGTTTGAGGAAATTTCTTAAGTCATGCTGCAGAAAACGAAAAGAGGAATTCTGTAACACATTTGGTGAATGATACTGATCACAAACAAACCATAATTTCCCCCACTTTACACTAAAGAAGTAAGGCTGAAATCGTTATCTACGCTCTCTACTACATTCTTTATCTGAAACCTAGAATGCTTTCCGACTTAAATAAATCATGAAACATTCCAGTGGGCTAGTAGGGCCGATGCAAAGAAAGTCTACTTATTGAGGAGACAGGCAAAGACGTGACATTAAAAACAGTTGTAGGGCTGGATAAAGAGATCAGTGTAGCTCTTATATGTTGCATACAAAAATTTTACGATTAAATTTTGACAAGGCATCAAATAAGGTGAGTAAGTAGCTGCTTAAACAATCGAGGGTGCATGACACCAGTACACAGGTGCGTTCCTATTCTCGGGGACGTAACGCAACTAAGCGTTGCGTGACGGACGACCCTAATATCGGGAGGAGACTACCTTTACCTCAGCCAAGAAAAATATAAAACGGGGGTTTCCCCGGGAGTGGTTGGTCTCTGGGCAATTACGATAACTCAGTAAATAAACAATATTTATACGTACCGTTTGAAGAACTAACTTTGGATCCGAGAAAACGCCAAGATCTCTTGATACCTCTGCGATTGTACATTCACGCGAAGGTGACAAACAGCAAAGCTCTCCTGATATTACCAATGTCTTAAGAAAGTTTTGCCATCTCTTGCGTTTACACCATGCTTCTTCGACGAAATGGCTGATCAATCGATCTTTGCCCGCCGATTCAAGGATACGCCGCAGAAGATCCCTAATGCAGCGTAACCTCTTAGTCCCTTCAAAGCTCTTCTTGGCCACTCGTCTGAACAGTCGAGCTGTTTCTATCCATGGGATGTGTCGCGGCTCGTCACTTTCGCGACTGGAATTAAGGGAAGTCCCACAATATGTATCCAAGACTTGTTTGTAGAATGCTGCAGCTTCGAAGCATTGTAAAATCGACATTTCCTTTGTCTTTCCAACGGTCTCTAGACTGAAAAATCTCTTGAGTAAGTCAAGATTTCTCGGACCGATGATTCCATGATCCATGAGCTGTTGAATCAATAGAAACGGATCACTCATGTACGAGGTGAAATCCAACGATGGCTTGATCAGTCCATCACAGTAAATGAAAAATGCGCTTTTATCCCGATCTTTCATGTGTTCCTCTTTCTGGACTAAAATGAGTAGAACTTGGCCAAGAGCATTTGATCCATAGTCAAGCGTTTCTGGCCATCTAAACACGATTCGTCGTGAATGTGTAGTCCTTCTGTAATCACGCGAACGCCATTCCCCTTCCTCAAACTCTTCGATTCGCTTCTTGACGTCTTCTCTCTGACCAGCTTCGACAACCTGCTTCAGGAAATCTACATTATCCTTCTCTACGATGCGTCTTTGCTTTAGTTTTCGGAACAGTTCCACCAGGTTTTCTTCGGGGTGATGATCAATCCCGTTTTCATAACACTTTGACTTCAGTGTCGCTTTTAAAGCACTGCTTTCACTACAATGAAGGAATATATCCACAAGTAAACCGTTTAGTGCTTCTTCAATACACTCTGAATCACCGCTAGAATCCATAAGTTGGAAAAACTACCAAGGTATAAGCTTTTCATCTCTTTTCAACGAATATATTTGTTCACGGCGAGGCGTGCGGCTCGGTGTTATTGCCGGTTTGGTTGAATCTTATTGGCTAGATAAAAATATTAACGTGATGTAATGGTCTATTTCTGGCATGTAAACGAATAGATAGAGTCACTCATAGCCTGTGTACAGCCGCCCCTCCCCTCAAAGAAATCCTTTCCGATTTCTTTGAGGGGAGGGGCGGCTGTACACAGGCTAAGTCACTCATTGACTAAAAGAGACTTCAAGCGACTGGGGCGAGACAAGATGAAAGTTACGTTTTGGTATAGAATGTATGGCGTCTTGTGTTTCATGACAAGTAAGCAAATCAAGCTTTTATAAGATGCCTGTAACTACTCCCGAGTTGCTATTGTGCAATGTGCAGATGTAAATGCGTTCGTTTTTTGGATGTCACGCAACGACTTTGCGAGGGGAGAGTTGCGCGACATCTCATAAAAACACTGGGGGCCCAGTCTCCCCTCCTCTCCACGAATTCCTTCCCAACTCACTGCGCAAAAATTATTCCACAATTCCATCATATTAGGTCAAGAAAATGCGCCAAACTTGAATACCGGACTGTAGAGCACTTACAGAGTCGAATTTTTTTTGTCGTTCTCGTACTAGAAACTGAAATGCTAGAAATACCATAGTTGAATAATAAATCACTTATTACACCATTCTACTCGTTGCTCGTACATTTTTTCTCGCCCATTTGGGAACCCGTAAAATATTACACTATTCAGCCGCCCGAATACCTGACACAAAATCGGAAATACAGTCCAGATTATAATTTTTATTCTTGGCTTGCACGTGACGTCATCGTTATCTTAAATCCAAAATTAAAGAGCCAATAATGTTTTTATCCCCATTA
>OMLO01002987.1_pt1 | contig 13874 bp, 21 predicted proteins | sample 1674811 | NCBI WGS metagenome assembly OMLO01 (sample SAMN06265003, study PRJEB25207) | coral metagenome | isolation source: Coral host | place: Mexico:La Bocana,Puerto Morelos, Mexico | collected 2008-11-13
ATTTGCGTATTGATATACATCCAAAAAAAGATTAGAATCTCAGGCCTATCATTTAGTTGGCGAAACCTTGTCATGTGTAGCTGTCCAAATAGATGAGTAGGGGAAAGCAAAGATTGGACATATTTAGCAATTCCAACCAATGTCATAGTCAATCATGTTGCGGGAGAAATGTAGGAAGCAGTTTTGGATCTTTGAGTTTTTAAACCACACAGTCAAATTGGATGGAAACGTCAGGATTTTCACGGAAAACTGCCCCCGAAAAGTGGATGATCCAAAGAAAAATGTGCGACCAGGGCCCTGAAACAAATATAATTAGGTCTCCTCAGAAGGAAATTCCATCTTCCAACCACTGCTTTTCAGATTGTTTGGTGTTAGTTTCAGGGAAGTAATAGTAGTTCCAAGTTTTTTGCGAATGGCGCATACTGTTAGACGGCGTTCCCAATGATGCTTAAACACTCGTCTTACCGAGGTTGGCTGTCAGAAAATTCTTTTTTGTGAGTTTAGAAATTGGTGACGGATTTCAGACATTTCTAGTCTATAAAACGGCTATGTTTATTTTGTTTTCCTTTACATGTTGGTGCTTTGGATAGGGAGTGCTACTGTGGATTTTTCAAGATTCCAGCAAACTCCACATCACCTGTTATAGTCACAGCACTTTGATTTTTTTGGAACGGCGTTGACTTCTTGGATAGGAAGAGGCCAGCCATGGATTGACTGCACAACTTCAATGCCTGATATTATCGTTTGTTAATATGCGCAACATTTGAGCGATTTATAGTATGTACCTCGGAGCCGACCTCACCCAACATGTTTTTTGGTTTACAAACAACCTGAGTAGCGCAAAGACCGTATTTGTTGTGTAGTACCATACTGTGTTTAGGAAGGATGATTCGAGTCTACTATGGTGACCAGTAAAATCGGATCAGGTGAGATTTTTCTCGGAGTTCACATGCCGCCAATCATTTCCTGCCAAAGTCGGACTGAATCATCCCACGGCCAGTTCCGATTGCTGATCCTAAGGAGAAGCTTTTTTGATGCTGAGAGATTCTTGGTTTCCAAGGAATTCTAGATGGTGGTTTCAACCCATCTAAAAATTTATTAATCAAATTGGAAATCTTGTTCGAATGGGTGTGAAGACTAAAACATGAACCTACCACATACAATTGCTTTTTCTCTCCACTATCCTCCCGACAATCCCAGAGGCTTTTTTTAGGTACAACTACTAAGATGGTTGTCATACCTCGTTTTGAAAGAATCTATACGTTACATACAAGAAATCTAGTCCCTTTTACACCAATCAACTTCGTTTTGCATGTATTTTGCCACGTCATAATTTTAATTCTGATTCCCGTCATATTGTCTGGCGACCCTTTTCGGGCCTCCAGGGCTCGAAGCGATCAAAAAGGGCCCCCCCCACAAGTCTGTGAGTGAGGCTGCCAGGCTATTGCTGCGGCAGTACTATTGCCATTCCTACTACTGCCACTGCTACTAGTGGTGCTACTGTCTACAGAATGGGCTCCTGCCAGGGCCGGCCATGGGCTCGAAACAGTTAAAAAGGGTCACCGCAGAGTTTCTGATTGCTACTAGTGGCAGACTATGCTCCTACTCGGACCCTTCTCGGGGTTTCAGGGCTCGTGAGGTGCCTTACTTAGATGCACTGTGGTCTTACTTAAGTTTTTTATCATTTATCAAAGTTGACAAGCATTTGATAACCATGTTTCAACCTTGTAGCAACTGTGTGTTAAGTTATTGTAACTCTAGCAACTTTCGGAATGCTTTTAGAAGAGTTACTATTTTTTGTAGCTTTAAGTTATCTATCTTACGGATGGTAAGGCTATTGAAACAGTTAAGTACTATTTACAAGTAGTTTTGGCTAACTGTTGTAAGTAGTTACAATAGTTAACTTGGCTGTATTTGCACAGAACATTTATATGAAATCAAGGGCGTTAAATTTTCAAACTTGGGTGGCCTGCCTGATTTTTTTGCGACGTATATATGTTTTTCTTCTAAGCGCCGAATGAAGTTTCAGTCTGAAGGGCTCATGTCTGGCTGCTTTGAACAAATGGTTTTGGATGTTTTCATCTTCTTCTTATGCCGTGTGCAGCTGTTTGGCTTTTATATATTTCCCGGAGATTAAAACGATGGCTGACACGACCGTGGAGATTTGCCATTGCATTTCGTGGAAATTCAACGATCAGAAGTCCGTGACAATCCCCGAGAATTTGGTGGTCAAGGACAGCGTTCATGCAAAAAACAATATAGTAAAAGAAGCAAGTAAATTTTGTTGTTTTGTGGCAGGACGCCGAAGGCAACCAATTCCTTAAGCTGTCGGCCACGAACTATGCCATCAACCTTTTGATTTGTGGCAAAGATTGTAAGAAATCTGGTTTGAGCAATGGTGAGAAGTTGAATGAGTTGAAGTCAATGAGAAACACGGCTTTGGAAGGAGGTGATAGCAATGTAGATGCATGGGAAGAAGGTTCTGCAGAGAGACCTACCAAATTTCGTAGAGACATGGAAAGGACTGTTAGCATCGAAGGTCCGCGGCGGTCTTATGTCCTTACAAACGAGCCAAAGTGGCCGATTTGATGGTGAAAATGGAACCTGCTATGCTTGGTGCAGTCTATAGGTTCTTGCAGCCGGATTGTTCAAACCAGAACATACAAAAGAAGCGGTTTGTACTCCAAGGTCTCAGAGGATGCTCGCGAAGAACAGGCAGACTAGAAAGCGTATAACGACAAGCCAAAGGAGTGGGAAAAGTGATGGTTTCTGCATGACTGCTTTGCCGGCTGTCGCAGCAATGTCCAAGTGTCGTTTCAGCTTTCCCTTTCACCTCGGCCTCTATTCCCTCTTCACAATGCGTTTTCAGCCATCAAGGCTCATGTTTCGTTCAGCCATTTAGGCTCAATTTTGCGTTCAGCCATCAAGGCTCATGTTTCGTTCAGCCATTCAGGCTCAATTTTGCGTTCAGCCATTCTGGCTCATGTTTTGTTCAGGTTCAATTTTGCGTTCAGCCAATCTGGCTCATGTTTCCTTCAGCCATTCAGGCTCAATTTTGCGTTCAGCCATTCTGGCTCATGTTTCGTACAGCCGTCCAGGCTCTTTTCTTTACAGCCCCTTGGGCTCAATTGTGGTTTAGCTGGCAATGACCATGTTTCTTCAAGCCACTCAGGCTCATTCTTTTTCACCCCTTGTCAACTGTGTCACTCTGCTTCGAATAGATTTGTTGGTGTTTGCAAAAGGACAAATGTGATGGCTCGAAGAAGAAGACGTTGGCATTGCAGGAATCTTTCAAGCGTGTCAATTTGACCCAAAGACATGAAGTAGAAACTGCCAAGTATACCACTTCCTGTTTGCGACCCATCTCTCTGAGCCATGGACCTCAGTGTGAAGAAGGAAGTTGAAGACTGTTTGGGTTGAAACATCTTGTTGACAGGATTGAAACCCAGCCTTTTGGCCTCTAGTAGCTTGCGCATGAAGTGCACCGGGATCCAGAGAAGAGAAAGGAACAGTTCCGGACAAATCAAAATATGATTATGCAAGCGGAAGGCCTTTTGGGTGACTTGCGCGGAGATGAGAAGTACCTTAGCCTCGGGAATTCTCATTGGATCATGTTCTGCAGGGCAATGGAGCAAGGAGCAATGAATACAGAAGGAAGCAAGCTCCCTTTGGCTGCAGAAATCAAAGATCTTGTAGCTCACGGGTGGAAATGGACAGTTCTGAAAAGTGAGATTGCAGATGCGTTTCCAGCATTTCCGACCTGGGCTGCTGGCACACTGAACTCCAGCAATGCCATCGCCAAAACGACCTCAGAGTTAGAAGCTATGCTCGAAATCGCTTCTTGCTGGAAGAATTGGCGTGACCCTGGAGCACAGTGTCATGTCTGTGACCCAAGGCCTGCCGACCTGCTCCGCATATTTGAATGAGGTTGGGCATTTTGTCAAGTTATTTGCGGGAGGATCCGAGTTTCCAGTTCTACAGCTTCTCAAGGATTTTTGTTTCTTGGCTCACTTGGGATTGTTTTGTTGAAACTTCTGACCTATAGACTTTTGGGTCCAAAAATCTTACCATCGTCCATTCAGGTTGCAAGTATTGACCGAGTATTTTGGTCGGTAAGGAAATGATGGGGCACTTGAGTCACTATGACTTCAAGGTGGTGAATAATCCTTTGCCGTTCTGTCGGGCAGCACTTTTGTGCACAATGCTTACTTCAAAGAAGCATCTGGATGGATTACAGAGATTGCTGGTCAAGAGTGACCTAGACAGAATGAAAGGAGTTTTGAAGAACAAAGCCGTGCAAGTGGAATCCTTGCTGAAAGATGGTTGGATTGCATGTCAAGGAGAGCCCTTGAAACATGCTGACAAAGTTGCATCCTTTGGCAAGCTCTGTGTCCGTTTAATTTTGCACCTGCTGGGGAAAGAAAAACATAGTAGGGACAAAGCTTTCGAATCTTTCGAAATGATAGTGCAAGAGTTCACCTATGACTTGTCAGGTAGAAATATTCCCCGTGAGGTTCCAGCGGACGACGTGCATGCGTCATCTGGAAGCCATCCCAGAGATGCTGAAGCGAAAGACTTGCATCAGGCCACCGCGCAGGATATCGCATTGCTGCAACATCCCCATCTTCGATTGGGCGATTTGTTTTTTGGATGCATTGGACATATGTTTTCACCTTGAATTTTTTCATTTTTCTCTGACCGGCCAATCAAATTGAGGTATATTCACAGAGACCATGGGGACCAATTGTTTCGCCTCGAGAAAGCTGAGAAGGATCATTGCCTTTTCAATCGCCAGCCTCTCTTCAAAGATCCCTTGGAAGTGACCACCGATTGGGCAAATGTGAAGCAGTGGAAGCCAAGCAAGAAAGGTTTGCCTACTCTTTGTCCTGCCGCCATCTTAGAAGCAAAAATCGTGCATGCATCGGCGCAATTCAAGGCTGAGATGCAGAAGGCAGAGCTGAGCAGCATTTTGCTGAAAGCTTGTTTGGACAATTCCAAGGGATTGGTGAAATCTCTGGCATTTGTCCAAAACCCACAGGGGCTTTACACTACTTGCAAATTCAAGAAGGGAGAGCTTGTTCTATATCCCTGCGGTCATCTTTCTTTGGTGAAGGCATCTGATTTGTTGAAGGTCAAGGGCTGCGTGGTTCAATTCCAAAGTGAACACTATCCTGTGTCTCCTTTCAAGACTGTAGCCCAATTTGACATTGGCACTGATGGTGTTTTGACGCCATATGCCTCTGTGCAGACCACTGATGATAGCACCCCCAGCAACATGGGTGTTACGCATGTCACCGTCAAAGGAGCTAAGATTCCGGTACTACATAATCTGGTTTCAGTTGACCGGCACACTTTGCTCTTGAAAGCGAGAGAAAGCAAAGAGAAGGGCAAGATTGGTTCTGAGAAAGTGAGTGTCAAACGTAGAAAGATTTGATGCCTTAGCCCACAAAATGCCAAAACGATATGCTTGCTGCACGTGCCAAAAAAATGCGACCGCTCATTGCGCTCCGGTATATATATCTCACGTGTTGTAAGCAGTCGTTGTTGTAGTGCAGCCAGCAAGGCTTATGTCATGTTCTTGTTTGTTTTTCCTTGTGCTATTTTCATTTCAGCCTGTATGGCTCGTGTCCGCAGATATTTCGTCGTGTATGTTTTGAAAGCGCTCTGTACTCAGTTGTTCTCATCACAGCCAGCAAGGCTCATGTGATGTTCCCCGATGTTTTCCCTTTTGCTTTGTTCATTTCAGCCTGAATGGCTTGTGTGTGTAAATGTCCTAACTAGAAAGCTTTCCACCCCTGGCACGACAAGGTTGGAGTTTGAAATCAGCATTCTGCATAGACGTGTGGGTTCAAAAGAGAATCAACATGAAAAGGTCTACCTCGGATGCTCGCGATTCCGCAGGTGTTTGATGATGAAAGCTGGGATTCATGGCAGGCAAACTACAACGACTGGCAGTGGGAGAACTACCAAGACTGGCAAGCACCTGGTGAGTGGGCGGACTGGCAGGAAACAGAACAGGATAGTTTTGATGTTTTTTTATCACGAGCTGGAAGCTTGGGAAGAGCAAGATCACCACTGTGAAGAAGCAGTACCTGATCCTTTAGAAGTTCTGCAACAGTGGGATTAATGAATTGGATGCAGTGTTGGCGCAGCATGAAGAGGAGGAAACTCTTCCTGACCCTGTGGCAGATCCTTTTCCTGTAGAAAATCACGAGGACGAGGAAGAGATTCCAGTTGAAGAAGAACCTGAAGGTCCTGAAGTAGATGGAGACTGGAATGAACACGACAGAGCACCAGTTTTCAGTGGCACTTCTGTGGAGTCTTGTATTTTTTGGGAAAAAATTGGGTTGAATGGAAAAGACATAGATCTCAGCATGAGATGCAGCAGTGTAGTGTTCTGATATCTTTTGTCTTAATGTGTGTGTTTTCAATAATGTAATTTTAATGTGGAAAGAAACAAATATTCGAGTAAATTCTTCGACTTATATCTCTGCTGTTTCATTAACTCAGGAACGAAGACATGGATCTTTGGAGCCACCATGCAGGTCTTCCAGCTCGAGACAGTTGGGTGCCCGATGAGTCTCGAAACCTTCTCATCCAGGGACATCACGGTGGAGCTGCAGCATCCTCCAGCACTACTCCAACAGATGAACTATTTGGTCGAGATTCTATGGTTACTGGGCCTCCGGCCATGGAGGCAGAGAAAACCGGATGGCAAAATAGATGTATTCATTTATGTGCTCTGTACAACACAGGGCGTAGAGAAGAGCTTCATAGGCTGATGAATAAATTCGGAGATCACCATAATGCCAGGACGCAAAGGATGTTTTTAGAAAGCGCTATCCAGCGTCATGGAGACTACGGACCGTGGATGCTGGGGTATCGTTGGTAAAGTTGTTTTGTACAAGGAAGAATAAGACTTGTAAAAAAAAAGATATCCCGGCACAGGCCTTCCAGAACAAAGCGCGACGCGCTACGGCTGATCGCGTAAGATGAGAGCCAAAAAAAGGAATGGAGCCATTAGATTGAATATATATTTATATATATATATTTGTAGTGGAAAGATCTCTTGAGTACAGCCATGATGGCTCAAGTTTTTTTAATACAGTCACTACGAGTTTTGTCATGCAGTTCAGCCTTTGTCGGCTCATGTAAAGCAAAGATTTTTGTCGTCATCAAGCCTTTTGTTGTTTCATTTTTCATATATTTGAAAAAGTTTGACTTGGAAATTCAAATTGAAATTCAGAATTTTAGGATCTCAATTTGAAAATCAAATTGCAACATATAAAGTCATCATCTTCAATTTGATTTTCAAAATCAAATGATAAATTTCCGGATTTCAATTTGATTTTTCAAATTGAAATCTTTGAGACCAAAATCAATATATTTGAAATATATCAATGGAAACAAGTTCATATTTGGTATATAGAAATATTTTATTGAAAGGAAACCAATGAATTTGGATTTCTTGTATGATTGAAGGCAAACGTTTTTTGACTTTCAGGATCAAGTTTGCAGTGACTGTCCATCTGCTTCCTTTTGTACTACGTATCCTGAAGAGTATTTCCGTCTTGATCTTGAACATTTGGCCTGGGCATTTGGACTTAGTTTTGATATTTTTCACCAGAATCAAAAATGTTTCCTTGGTGTTTTTCTTTCATTTTTCATTTACATTTTTTCATGTTTCGATGTCAACTCAGGAAGCCAGGATGAACTCTCGTCTACTATGTACTTCTTCTTTCCATCCTTCGTCAGCTTTGTAACGCGTCGTTGTATCCGTTGTTTCGTGCCAAAACAATTTACAGAAGCCAACCAGGTGATTGCCAAAAGAGCGCTTGAAGAGATGTTGAACTCTTTCTCTGGTACTGTGGAAAGGGAAAGCATTTGTACATTTACACTGCAGCCACGTAGGCTTATGTATATTTTTGATTCAGCCAACAGGCTCATTACTAAGTTTCCTTCTTGTTCCTCCTGTTATTTCTTACTTTGTTGTTTTTTCCTTATCTAAATTAAAATCTTTAATAGAGCGCGCTTGAATTTGCTACAATCTGTCAAGAAATACGCGACACAAAAGGCAAAGACAACGACAATCAAATCTGACAATGGTAAGCTTAACTGTGGGCGGAAGAACTAAAAAGTACATTGTACAGAGTAACCTAAGAATATTTGTTATGCGCGTCTAATACTTTCCTTTTCACATATATATGTATGTAATGGCGGTATAACAACACTACCATGTTAAAACAAAACGCACACCTTCTATAGAAACAAAAGGCTCTCTTTGAAAAGGATGAACTCTAAAGCTCGAAAAAAAATTGAAAAGGAATATCTCTTTGCAGCACTGGGTCAAAAGCCTTGGGGGTTTAGAGCTTTCCTAACCTGTCGCTTCTTGCCAGCAATGGCTCGTTGGTCTTGCCAAGATTTCCAGCAGGAGTTACTGGATATGGAAAGATTGTACAGCTTGAGACCAGACGCTCCTCTAGTGCCAAAGATGGTAGAAAGCTTGCTAGGCAAGGTGCAGGGAATTACCACCTTGTCTGCTTCAAACCTACTGACTTTGACTCAAGCATTGAAAGAATATCCTGATAAGTACAAAGAGCAGCTCCAAAGTAGGTTTGAAGAAAGAGCTTTGAATGAGACCAGTTCCGCTTTGAAGCTGCAAACACAGCCCCAGATACTCACTACGGTCTACAACTACTTGAATGAAAGCGAGTGGAAGACCGTGCAGGGCAAGGGCCCTAGTGACACCATGCCGCTGATAGCTCGAAGGTTGAAAGCTTGCGGTTTAAAATCTCTCAAGGAAACTACCAAGAAACACTGCGTTGCAGTAGTTCTCCATTGCATGTTGCAGAGAGGTGAAGTCAGACCGCCTTCTACCGAGCTGTACCAGCTGGTGTGTTACTTCCAGGACACCTTTCATGCTTGTACGCAGCCACCCTTGACGGCAAGCTTGTCAAAATATCCCACAAAGCCAATGCACCTGGGAGAAGAGTTCGTCCAGAAACTATACACAAAAAGAAGATGGGTCTGCTGCTGTAGACAGCGGAGTGCCATTGAGTGTGTCCAGTTTGCTAGGTCAGATCCCTGTGCGGAGCACGAACAACCAAGTGGTTTTGAACAGCAATGCGGACAAGCAGAAGGACAAGGTGTCTTGTTCCGCTTCTGCCTTGTATGTTTCAATGCATGGAGATGATGAAGATGATGATGGGAAAAGCCAAGAGCATGGATTCCGGAGAAGACATTCCTATTCACATGGTTCCACCAAAGAAGAAAGAGGTTGAAGAGCCACTCCACTTGGTCAGCCCGCCGGCATTGACTCACCCAGCACCTCTGGCAACTGAAGGTCAGCAGACTTCAGACAAGAAGTCACACAAGCCTGAGCCTGATGACAGAGACACAAAGGAGATTCCATCTGGTGAGCAGATTAAGGACACAAAGAAAAGATCTTTGCACGCTTTGGAGGAAGACATGTTGAAGACTTTGCAAGAAAGGAAGAAAGATAAAGGGAAGATGGTGGAAACGGCCAAGGGCATGAAACGTCCAGCCGCCTGCAAGGCTGCTGCCAAAAGACGCGATAGCAAGACATCTCAGGAAAAAGAGAAGAAGAAAAATACCCCTAAAGCGGCCAGCAAGCCTTGGAATCCCAAGCTCTTGACTTGCTTTGGCTGCAGCAGGTGCAGAGGAGATCCTTACGGTTGTGAGAAATGTGCTCATAAATCTTTTCGCGGTCAGTGATTGGATGGCAGAAGCAAGTGGCAAGCATGGCGGAATGCCCAGCAAGGTAAGAAGTAGCAGCCTACTTCTGACCAGCTGTTGCGGGTCTGCATGCAAGATACGCGAAGACACATCTTGCAGAGCTTGAAAGAGAAGAAAACCACATGCGGCCAACAAGAAAAAAACAGATAACACCACCAACTCCACCTGTGTACCTTCAGTTGCATCTGCAGTACACTTCAGCCATACAAGGCTCACACTAAAATTGTATATAGACTGCGTGTTTCCAAATTTTTACTTCTGGTGAAGTTCAGACTACAGTTCAATCCTCAAGCGCTCATATCGCCAGTCCAGCCATGCCTTTTCCCTACAGTTCAGCCATCAATGGCTCACGCTTCCATTCCAGCCAACAACGGCTCATGTCTACAGTTCAGCCGTGCAAAGGCTCAAGCCCGCGTTTCTAGTCTGAATTACGTATGGATGCGTCCACATATGCCCTGCTAGAGGCATCAAATACCATATTTCAACTTCTGAATCTTTTCTATCAAGTGCACAGACAATTTACTTTCGTTTAGCAGCTTTAAGAAAGATTCAAATCAAAAAGAAGTTTTTGCAGCACGGGTGTCCAGAAGCAATTCATGACATGCAAGCAAAGCAAGAACGTATAGTTTCACATTGAAAGGCAAGCCTGCCATGGATAGTAGCTTGGAAAGGGCCACAAAACTACGAAAATTGCGTGACTTGCGACAGAACACGCCACATGCATCCAAGGCAGCCGTGGCAGGATTGCTGAACAATGTCTCAAAAAGTGGCTTACCAGAACTGACATCTGCGAACAATATTAGAGAAGCCAACAGGCAACTACTTGAAGAATGTGACGCGTATGGCCCCCTCTTCAAGGAGGTCTCTTTCAAGTGCAAGGATGGCAGCACATTGCAACTGCATGTGTTGAATCTCCTGACCTTTCTTTTCCAAGCATTTTGCGCTGGAGGAGCTTTCTACGATCTGATCAAGACATTTGCAGACGCCGAAGAAGCTGCTGGCCTTATCCTGTATTCAGATGAGATTTGCCCTTGTAACCCGCTAGCCAGCGTGGCATCCAGGAAGCTTTGGATACTGTCTGCTGCTATCAAGGAAATGGGTGTTGCATTGTGCAATGAAAACAGCTGGGTGACATTATTTGTTTGCCGATCATCCCTAGTGAGCCAAAGTGAAGGACACATGGCTCAAGTCATGAGAGTGCTACTGGAAGGAATATTCGACCGCAATTTTGCTGAAGTGCAGGCTTTGGGTATCTTGTTAAAAAGCCCTGCAAAGGATGCCTTGGAACCGTATTGCCGATTACGATTGAAATTCCAATGTTCTGTCCAAGACGGCGCAGCAATGAAATGCTCTTATTCAATGAAGGGAGACGCTGGAACGCGTTTCTGCGTTCTATGCGCGAACGCATTCTCTCGCAGAGACAATGAAGATGACCTTTCAGAAGTCAGCAAATTTTTGAACGTATCGGATCTCAGACTGACGACGAACCAAGAACTCTTGGACAGCTGGAAAAGATTGATGGTAAAAATGATTGAAGAAACACAAGAACAATTTAAATTGAGAGAACAAGCAACAGGCTGGTTTTTTTCATCTGAAGCCCTTTGGTCCAGTAGAAAGCTTTGAAGGTGTGTGAAAACCTGTTGACAATTGGGTCCACGACTGGATGCACGCACTCGTGTCCAACGGGATTTATGACAAAGCAGTTTACTTATTGCTCGAAAAGCTGCATTTATGGGAGATGGTGAATGAGTATTTGCAAAAGTGGACCTTGCCAAAACATTTGAAAGGCTTCAAAACTGAATCCATCCTCATCAAAAGCAGAGTCGAAAAGCACCGGAAAGAAACCCATTTTTCCGCAACAGCAAGTGAGGTGCTGACCCTTCAACCATTCCTCACCCATTTCATCAAACAAGTCCTCCAGCCGTGTGGATCTGAGCCAGATGCATGTAAAACAATGCTGGCGTTGGGCCATTTGCTTGACTTGCTGCAAGCCGCGAATTTTTCACAGTGTGTGACTGGTCATATGATTCAAGACGCAGTGCATGATATATTGAAACATTGGGTACAAGCTGGATGGGAAAAGTCCATGGTAAAGAAACACCACTGGTTGCTCCATTTAGGACAAGAACATGATCGGCATGGTCTCAGCTTGAATTCCTTTGCTCTAGAACGTAAACATAAAAACGCAAAACGTTTTGGAGCCAATGTCTACAACCTTCAGAAATTCGAAAAGAGCCTCCGGGAAGAGATTGCAGTCAAGAAATGACAGTTGCTTGCAGAAGCGACTGGTCCCTGAAAACCTACAAGCTAGAAAGTGCATCCAAACCTCCAAAGACCTGGCTGCCACTTGCTGCTCAGCTTTTCCCAGGGAATGAAGACGTTGTTTCTGGATCCACACTTCTGACACCGAACGCAGCCAATGTAGCCAAAGGAGATATCATACTGTTCAAAGATAAGAGCGCTGGCCAAGTCGAACTTTTCTTTGCAAGTGGCTCAGAAATCAAATGCGTATTCAAAAAACTTGCTTTGGTGGAGAACTGTGACACTCATGCGATGTGGCGATTCAATGTTCCGGAATCTCTTTGGCACAGAGATGCAGAAGCCATTGCAACTGCTCGGGCCTTCGCAAAGACTGAAAGGGAGGTCGTTACTCTCATTCCTTGGCTTTGGAGATGAAAAGAAGCCACGTCCTTGTTGTCATGTGTGTGTTTGCGGGTGGCGCTGGAATTCCACTCAGCGTAGACTCAAATCTTTTCAATGTACAGCCCCTTCAGGCTCTTGAGATGCAGCATTGTACAGCCCAAGGGCTCAAAAAAGAACATTCCAGCCTGTCGGCTCAAGCCACTACACCCTTCGCTTCGGAACCTAACCAAAATACTAACATTACAGCCTTTGGGCTCAAACATGACCAGCCTTACTTTTTTCTGAAAATTACATGATCACTTTTTGATGAAAATGTTTGTCGCTAAGACAACCATAAATGGTTAGTTAACTAATTAGCTAAATAATTATTAACTTCAAGACTAACCACTTACAACTCTGTACATAACTTCTTTAATTGACATAACATGTTAGTAACACCACAATGCATCTAAGTATCCATTAGGGTAAAGGGGAAAAGAACCTGTCGAGACAGATGTCCTCGAAAATTGAGACCAGTGCCACGATGTTCTTCCGCCGGGCCCTCAAAGGACTTGTTGGATTTGTATTCATATAAATTATTTACCCTGTGTTAATCGCTTTCGATTTTTTCAGAAGTGACATGTACTGCTGGCGGCCCTGGTCACCCTTTTTGACCGTTTTGGGATGCTGGAGGCCCGGAAAGGGTCGCCAGAGACCATGACAAAGATTGCATTTTTTCATGGCGGGGTTTGCTTTTGTTCTATGCCGGGGTTTGATTTTTGTATGGTTTTTTACAACGGGGCATGACCCTCGTCTCTACAACTCATTGCAAATGTCATCCATGAAACGTATAGTTTCCTACATGTTTCATGACCATAAACCAGCTGTAGGTTCAATGAACCATCAACGGGATTTGGCAGCCATCAGCTATGTGATTGCCGGTTCTGTCGCTCACACGGTCATGATTCAAGCAGTGGAAGTATGGTTCTGTTAATGCAAACCTTGAAACCAACCAAGCTGATGCAAGTTTGGCTCCCTTGAGAGGAAGAGTTGTATTTAGCAAGAAAATGCACCTGCAGGTATCCAGGTGGTGGTTGCTGGCGGCGCCATAGGTTGCCTGGTGGTTTCAGATACTTTTCAAACAGATCCTTCTAATATAGGGGAAGGTTCGAATTTTCAGGATATTTTGCATCACACGCAGCAAGACCAGTTGCAACAAGTGTCGCAGGCATTGCAAGTGGAGCAGCAGACGCAGGGCCAACAAATTCAGCAGTTAGCCCAAACATTGTTGGGCCTTGCAGACTCATGTGCAACAACAATTGCAGAATCCAACAAATGTGACAGTTGGAGCTGGACATGGAGGTGGGCAGGGTAGCCAAGTTGGACCTCGATAACCTCTTCAACCGCCTATTGGTGGCTCAAATAATGGAGGCGGCAATCCGGCCAGTGGAGGGCTCCACTAGGCGGTCTCCTTCACCTTTTCCAGGAGGTCCAGC
>OMLO01002988.1_pt1:0-12500 | contig 13873 bp, 6 predicted proteins | sample 1674811 | NCBI WGS metagenome assembly OMLO01 (sample SAMN06265003, study PRJEB25207) | coral metagenome | isolation source: Coral host | place: Mexico:La Bocana,Puerto Morelos, Mexico | collected 2008-11-13
AACTCCCTTGGATACAGCTAGTCTCGAGCATGCGTTAGCGTAGTTAGATGCTTCTATTGACCACCGTATCATCGTCACCCGCGATTAACTTACTTTAAGCCACTATTGAGCCATTATTGTTATTATTATCATTATAATTATTATTATAATAATTAACAATTAGTATGAGGTGATAGGTGATAGAGGCCGAAGAAACACTGCAAAAAAGAAGCGTATCATTAAATGTTTATCGGGTAAAAAGGGAAATGCGGCGAGGCTAATTTCCGTTTCGTAAATTAAACTGTCGATGCCATTTTTAACGGTCAATGCCGTCACTGGTAACCAAGCCTTTCAAAATGGACGATGCCTTATCTGCTTTAGTTTAGGCCTGGACAAGGTAGAAACTGGTTATAATTTGTTGATGGAATTAAACGCACTCACCAAATGTTTAATTGTTTATATTCACACTGGTTTGCATGCGGTTAGCTTTTATTTGATGTTTGGGGCAACTATATCATAAATATTTGGGAAAATAACCTATTATGATTAAATTTTGCGGACATTTGGCGGTTCAACCTGGTAGTGTAGTGGTGGTAAAGGGATGTTAGAAAACGGAGGATCCGGTATCAATACTGGGTGGGAACTTACAAATTGACTTTTTTCTCTAATTTAGTAGAGAAAAATTCGTTGATAGTTAAAAAATTTCGCGAAAATTGCATCGACCGCTGCGGCGAGATGGAGTAAAAAGAGCCTAAAACTAGTTGCTCACGTGACTTTGCTTGCGCGAATGTGACTATCTTCAACTTTCACGAACGTCTTTGGCCGTTTGGTCATGTAAATGATATTTGGTGATAGTTAAAAGAGAATCAACTATCATCGCCCATCATGCACACATTCCTCGTGTTCTCAAATGTCCGGAGTGTTTTATCACAGTTTAATACACGGCATAGGCTTCTGCATTTGTTTTATGATGTTTTATACTCTAATAAAACATGGGTTTTAAAGGTATCGAAAGTCATACATCTACGATTTTGGTGAGGCTTTGTCAACAATTAGTTTTTGGGGTTTTTTTTGTAGAGCCTCCAGCTCTTGATGAGACTGTTGCGAAGTATCCAAGGATTTTCTAACAAGTCCGATAAAATCTAAGCAGAATCACTTCCCGAAAACGACTTCATATATGTTTTTCCTTAATCGATTACATATAGCAAGATTTAATGTTTGCACCGCCATAAGAAAATGAACCTTATTGCTTTCGAGCGTTAATAACGTACCATGTTGTCGCGCCGTCCAATACAAGAATCCAGGAGCTTTCAATCTCTTCCGTTTTTAATTCAACGTCAATGGGCCCTTTGGGTGCCCTCTTGTTACGTGTTTCCTCTCCCCGCAGTGCGCTCTTTTATTTTATTCCCCATGGACTTCTTCTATTTACTGAACGCGTCAATGAATATTGCCACTCTCCTTAGAACTATATGTGATACTAATCTACCAGCACTTTGTCAGGTTACTTAACAGCTCACAGGTTCCCTTTTTATACCAACTTAAGTAGTAAAATTGTAAGGAAATATGGTGTAGAGATGGTGGGCAGTGAAACGCTTGGTTAATTAGTGCATTTTATAAAGAAAGCTGCCAGAATTAAGAAAGCTGAATTCTCCAGATTTAGCCCTTCGTTGAAGCAATCGAACGACTCAGGGATGACCAGGAGAGTGCTTTGTGAAACATGAAACATGTGAAACATGACCTCGTCACGTTTACAGTCGATAAATATTATGTTTACTTAAACGATATAACGGGGGCGTTATATTACGTCAAATTAATTCTCTGATTTCACTTTGACTAAATCGGCCGACTTACTTTTACGAGAGTGATCATGACGAGAAAAATAAGCATTTACCGGAGGTGCCCTTAACGATGGTAAAAGAAATCAGCAGTCATAAAAATATACCCATAAACGTTTTTCTTCAGATTATAGGAATTTCATTTTGTAATATTTTCTATGTATACATATATATTTATATAGAAAAGAGCTAAATATATATATTTATACAGAAAAGAGCTTAATAGAAATTTTCTTGACAAATGAAGGAAACCAGAGCGATACCCTTCTTGATGTTTATGACGTTTACAATTGCTTATGCAGCTGGTCTCTGACAGAAACGTCAGCTGCGAGACAATTAAAACAATAAAAGTAATGTTAATGAAGACAAAAAACTAACAAAATGTTTGTTTTTACGTAAAACCAACGATTGGAGTGTGGAACAGTTCATTACAAAATGGAATTAATCATTTGTTATGGGACATTTTGCACGTCTCTAGATATCAACTCCTGTAAGCTCACAGGTTGATTTATAAAAACCTTGCTGAAAGAGCAGGACAACTAGCTTCCGAAAGGTCAGTATTATTCACACGGTGTGTAGCCTTAAATTCATAGTAAGCGTTGTGTTTTGATACAAGTAATGCAAGCTACACACAATAAGGTCGATATACTTAAAAATAGTTCCTTCTCAGAAAAAAAAAGCGAAACCTATATTGGCGAGGTAAGAATTTTAGAAACACTGTAATAAGGCCATAAATATACGTCTGAAATTACCTCAAGAATCAGGAGCAATATCGAATAAATGAATCGAAACGAAAACACCCATTTTATGGACCATTATTGTCTTGATTTACTGGTAAAAATGATAGTTATTTAACCTCTGAGTATTATATCAGTTGTGTCCTGTAAGGTAATAATACCAAGATTAGGAGGTCACCTAGCTAGTCGGCCTCTTGAGACTAGTAGCTCTTTGAATGATATTTGTATTTATAAGTTACAGTTTGCTATTCTTTAGAATCTACTTGCCTATAAACCTCGCAAGGTGTAGATAGCTTAAATATATATGTATCTCTCGTCTGGCGATTCACAATAGCCCATTTCCTGGTTATCTTGTTCCTTTGTTTTAAAATGAGTCATTGTGCAAAACCTTTCATGTGATTTTTGTCGCATCTTAGCTACTAAACGCATGTCAGATGTTTAGATTCTTTTTCGTAAATTGCATGTATAATGGTAATGCACTTCTGTGTTGGAAATTGTCAATTTGTCTCAAATGTCTCGATAATATGGTATACGAACTCAAGCATCACGATGGAAGTGAGGATAAAACAGTAAAATTATTCCACGACTTTAAGGAGGCGTTACATCATTCTATTGGCTTCTTACTACACATTCTATTTGCGTCTTCTGAGTTTAAGGGTCCTTTAAATTTGTTTCAGTCGTCTGATGGCAACATTCCGAAACCGTGCTCGTATTTATCCCTATTTAATCTGTATTCTATTTTTCACGATCTCGCTGGTTTTCGCTTTCATATGAAATTCTTTTCTTTATTTTTCCACGCAAAATGTGTTCTTTTTTCATAAATTAAAAATCTTGCAGCAGGAGTCGTTTTTATCATACTTACAAATTATACTGTATAATGTGTATCGTTAAAATCATATCTTATCCCATTGAACGTTGCTGTTGGTCCTAAAACGACAATAAAACCGGCAAACCATGCGGTAGTAATGAGCTTGCGAACAGTAGATACACTGAACGTGCGGGGAGCAGAGTTGATAAATACCTCTCTACGCTTATTATTATCAAATTATTCATTGTTATAGAAGGAAATAGCATGCTCAATAATCGAACAGTTTTACATGCCCAGTCATGTTGAAACACGTCGACCATAATCTGGATACAAATCAAAGAGCCAAGCTCTTAATGTAAAAGTTGAAATTTCGTACAAATGGAGTGGACTGCATATAGGACACACCTTTTCTCTTTAACGATATAAAGTAATAAATTAGAACGTTGCCTATAAACCCGACTACCCCAACAGACGCAAAAACTAAGACAAGGGCGAGTTTAGTGGTGAAGCCAGCTGGTGTGAACACGTAGACGTGACTTGACATTTCTGTAGCCCTAAGCAGAGCAGACTGATTAATGGCAGATACATTGGACATCATCTGAAATCCTTCTCTGCTGGGATCTAAAAAGATAAATTATACCTGCTATAAAAACAACACAAAACAGCTTGAGCCCCACAACAACATCAATAAGAAACAACCAGACGAATGCCGACCTAACTAGTCAATAGAAACAATACAAATAATACGGATGGCACTCTTATATCTGTTGTCTATGCCCACTTCAACACGGGCTCTCTTACTACCAATTGAATATTGTTATTGCTAAAGTTTAAAGTGCCAGTTTTGACAAACTTAAGATTGTGTCCATGAATACACCTCAAATTACAAATTTTGCTCAAACTTGGCACGAATGTCGGGTTTTGTGAGTGAATTACTAAAAGTAGTACAAGAAAGGCCATGTGCTTTGCGCTTTGAGCCCGATAATTCCAGAATGTGATCTAGTAGAGTTTCTTCTAGGTTTTGTTTTCTTAAAGCAGAAATATTAAAAAAAGACAGCTAATTGAAGATGCATAACTAGGTATCAAATGGCTATTTTTGCGGCGAGTACCCCTAGTTAAGAGGGAATAAAATATTTAGACCTACTTTGCCATAATAATTCACTCATCGAATGCAATATTTGTGCCAAGTTTGAGCGAAACAGGTGATTTGAGCTATATCACCTGATGCCTGGTTCTGTCTACTTTTCTCACGGACACGCTAGTAAGTTCATAGCTTCATCCTTTAAGTGCCACTAGAAACACCCAATTAAATCCTACCGTGCAGATGCCTATTTCATGCCGTTATTGAGAGAGACCATGGAGATTATCGATAGCCTTATTTGAATGTCCAAACCAACATTCACCTCGACGTCTAGACACATAATTTAACATTTCATCTGAGAAATAGGAAGAGAGATTTTGAGAGAAAAGACTGCACGTCAGGGTTTTCGTATTTTGGAGTTGTATTCTATGCGTACTTTTAACCTAAAGCATTTGGCAACACAAACTGAAAATTATTGCAGCAATTGTAAACGGAAGAAAAAGTCAAGTTTCACGAAGTAAAAATACACAAATTTAATGCCTGTATCTCCGACCGGCCCAGAGCATCTCGTTGTTTTCTTTTAGAAAAGCTGAATCGAAATATATCGAGACCAAATGCCAGAACAGAATAAAATATTTTAACCCATCGTAATTAACATTCGCATCAAATTTGATTCAAATACAGTGGCAATTTTTGCAGTAGCATTCTCCACTCTGGGGGACACAGCTAGTAACGATAATAGTTCTATTCATAAATATATTGAACGAAAATTCTCAAAAAAAGATTCTAAACATCACAAAACAATTTTTAAAATCTCGAAAACACCTCAAATTATCCCTAAATGAGTCAATTTTGAATCAAACTTTCTTGCGATAGTGAAAGAAGATTCGACGGATTCATACACCTCCCTGTTACCGGTACGCGCAATTTTGGAACATTGCAGCTTTAGTCTTTGTAGTGATGTGAAATTATTGAAATACATTTTTCAAGTGAGAAATTGCTGAACTCGGTTGTTTCTAGCATAGAACTGAGCATTGTCTAAAGAAAATAGCGACATCATAGGGCTCAGCCGAAAAAGCTCTCAGTATTTTCTAAATATCACTCAATTCTCTCAATATATTCCTAAATATATCTGAATATTTGTGGAAAAGCCTACTCCAGCTCAGCTTAATCTTATTTCATTTTCAAGAAATTTAACCCAAAACATTTGTAACTTACCTTAACTGTTTGCGATTTTAGGGAAAAAAAACACCTATCCAGAAGTTTTGAATGTTAAAAGCGTTCAGCGCTTCTTCAGGCTCTGCTGTTTCCAAGCATAAGCATCAAAATATTCGATATCAGCAATAAATCGACTCCTATTACCAAAGCGTTGCTCCCGTTGAATCGTGCAAGGCTGAAACTGTATCAGGGTTTTAAATTTTAACTGAGAATTTCTGGCCAAAACGGCTTAAATTTTATTATTTTAAAAATATCGCTGAGCGCCAAAGAATACTCTCACCATGGACGCCTTAGGTCTTCCTGTCGTGAAGTAGTTTTGACGTCAGCCTTGACTGCGGGGTACAAAACATTGACTCTTCTTCGGCTTGCCGAAAGGTTAATTTACGTAACATACCTGTTCTGCTGACTCTGACAATGTTAGAATTGGTAGTTATTGCATTATCGGTTACTTGTACGGCTTAATCTGCACCAGGGCCGCCAACTTTGAAGAAACGTCGGGAAAAAATAAACGCTGGCATGTCAGAAGAACACCAAAGCTCTCCCTAGTCCCCTCCCCTTTTGAGTTAGTGCGCTATCATGACCTTGCTAATCCGGCGTTCTCGTATGAGGAGTCTTTTTCTCATTCTGGCCGCACTCAAAATGGAATGAGAGCAATAAAAACGAAGCGGCACCAAAAGTTCTTCGTACGGGAATGCTTCTTATGCAACCTAGCTCGCTTGTTTGTTTGTTTTGTTCTCAACATTATGTTATCCAGTCTCCCACGCGTATCATTTTGGCCGTTTTGTACAGGTTCCTAGCTACCAGATTTCTTTTTCCGAATCGAGGGTGAAACAACTTTTCAAGTGAAAAGTAGCTAGATACACCAGTCGGCTGAAAAAATGTACGTTGATGCAGTATTTATATTGTTGTCATCGGATATTGGGCTCACTTTAGGAGCTATGTAGAAAATCAATTATACGACGGCTCTGAGACAGTGTATGTCATACACTGCATAGGAATAAGCGTGACACCTCGTTACAAAAGGGTAAAGAAGTTTGAAACTGAAGGTGTCCGATACTGGACAGCATATGTGGAGTCGTTGAAAGTAGACATTAGCCGCGTTCACAAATCCATGGAGGAACTTTCACTAAATAACGGGAGGAATGTTATTTCCGTGTCTTACACTTCCTTGTTTAAATATGTCAACTTTTTAACCACAGATGCTCCGCTTGCTGCAAAGAGATATGGAAAATCTCCTTGCGTGTCTGATCACATGTTATGTCTCACATATTATATAAATATGTAAAATGTTATATTCATCGTGTATTGATAAGACATCCCGCGATGCTCTTAGCGATCTAAATTTTGAACTAATATGTCAAATATGAGAGGCCGTGTTTTAACAAACACTAACACACGTAAGGGTGTTAAAGATATGATGTGTATTTGATAAAGTTTCAAATGTTTCGAAAATTGGTAAAACACGCGTATATCTTCTGATATATCTTCTAAATCAAGACTAAGAAAAAGTAGGAGATGGAGAGTTCAAATCCTCCAGATGTATACCATAATCGATGTAAATCTTTACTCAAACGTTATGAATTATTGATGAGTTTGAGAAGCATGTTGTCTCGAATCGAAAGTGTTAATTCGTTGCCTTTCGAACGATCTAGTTCATTCGCATTCAGTTTGATTCTCATCTCGGTACTCGGCAATGCGTCAGATAATGAACCGTCGCAAGACACCCATACAGAGAGAAATTTATCAAAAAGAAGTTGGGATTTTCTAAAAGATTATAAAGTGATCAAAAGATTCTTCAGAGATCTACAAAGCGTGAAGACGAAGACTTATTGACAGGTAATGGATCGATTCTCGCGTGTTGGTTTGCGCAATGAGATTTTTAAGCCAAAAAAATTAATACAGCTTCCACATGTTAGGTAATCCTTTATCATTTGTTTTTGTTTGGCCCTCAAAAAGGTAAAGTTTATCTTGAAAGGTGCTCCACGAAATCCTCTTTCTTCAATACGATCTATTTCACATTTTCCATTCCTGAATTCACGTCCATCAAGACAAAATTTCCTAGCTGAATTTTAAATCATCTTCAAAGTCTTTTTCTAATCGGAGTGGACTAAGCAAATAGTACACTGCTTTCTAGGTTCGTTCATAATTGCATTTCATCAGGTAGCCAGAATGTTCTAGATACATAAGGTTTCCCTCTAACAGATAAACTAAGTTAAAAAGAATAAGATTGAAGAGGATTTTAAAATCTAGAACCTCTTTACTATTCTATATCGCTGTCAAATTTAGCATAAGATATTACGTGGCCAGTTACTTTGCGATGCTATTTGGTTGAAATTGTGTCAGAAATGGAATTGAAGGTTCTTTAGTTGAACTCTTAGAATCTTGGAAAATTGAGATAAAGTAAACACTTAAGATTTCACAGACTGACAAAGAACTCATTTACATAACAAAACCCAACGGAGTTTAATTTTCGTCCTTTAGGAACCTAAACGTGGTAGGATAAGTTTTTAATACAACAAATGAAGAAGAAAACCACCAGGTACTCTCGATTAGAACACGGGATATAACATGAATCCATTAAACAAAAAAATACTTAGCCTTAAAAAGACGACTGCTCTCTAGGTTTTGTTTATCTTCCTACTTGTCTTAAAATTAAAAATGTACTTTTTTCCCTATAGGTGTCATCTGCATGTAGGCAATAAAGTAAAAAAAGATCTTTATCCCATGTGGGTTATAATTAAACTTCTACTCGTTTCTGCGTTATCGGAAGGCTTTCCGCCGCGTGAAAGGCCAAGCTCATCTTTGCCTGAGTATAGCTTCAGGAAACGCCGTAAACATGTCGCTGAAGTTTAGCTAATGAGTAGTGACAGTTTTTTTTTCAGCCAGAATTTTGTTGATACAATTACCTTAAACACCTGCTCGACAGTAAACTGAATTTATATATATCACATCAAATTTGTCTCCAGTGGAGGATATCGTCATTTTCTTGTAATCCATTCAATAGAAATTCAAGACGACGGAACCTTCAAAGGAAGTCTTTTGTAATTCGCCGCAAAAAAATGTACGTCTTAGAATTCGGTTTACTGTGTAAGTGGAGCAGAATCCTGCTGGTAGGGATATTCATCGTTTTTTGAAATGTACCTGATTTATTGCGGCTGTCTTTTTGGGAAAGTTTATAAATGATACCACCAAAACGACAATTACAATGCCCCCTTACAGACGAGCATTTTAGGCTACGAAAAACAAATTCATTTTAACAGGAAAGTTCTCTTAGTTTGCTATTCTGTTTACATGTTTTCTGATCTTGCATAGGATTAGCATGGTGAAATGATTCCACTGCCCTACATTACATGCATGTGGTGACTTAGCTGGTCTCTACAAACACAACGAAATGTTCCGAATTTATCTATTGCTGTTGTCGTCATCCCTTCACTTTGAATTAATTTCAAGCAGCCCTAAACGGTTTTATCAACCAGGAAATGTAACACTGGGTGTTATCCTGCCACTTCATGTAAAAAACTCGGAGGATACCTGTGGTGAGTTCTACGCTTTTGGATTGGGCTACATCGAAGCCATAACTTTTGCTATCGAGCGAATAAACAACAACCCCAACCTGCTCCCAAACGTTACACTGGGATTTGACATTCGAGACTATTGTGATACACCTGTCCTGGCCATGAAAACGGCCAACGACTTAGTGAAGAGCAATTACCTTAACGAGTTGTTTGAAAGGCAAAGAGATGGCGGCACATCGAAAAGGGACTTTATCTTACTCGTTCAGAATCTAACAGCGCCCATCTCTGCAGTGATTGGTACGGAAGACTCAAGCAGTAGTATTCTGGTTTCCAGTCTGTTACAAGTGGCTGGTATTCCAACAATAAGCCCATTCGCTACCAGCGAGGAACTAAGTTCACCTTACTTTAATGCATTCTTCCGCACGATACCACCAGATGGGGAGCAGGCGAAGGCCATGGTTGACATTATAGAGCACTATCGATGGACCTACATCGCAGCCGTGGCCATCGACCATTCATACGGTCGTTACGGTTTACGAGCGCTGGAGCGTGAAGCGTACGACCGCAAAACGTTTTGCATCGCGTTTTCGGAGTACTTCACGCGTTCCGGCTACAAGGGAAAAATAAAAACTATCGTAAGAAAGCTAAAAGCGGCTGAAAACATCAAAGTTGTAGTTCTTTGGAGCAACTACGAACCAGCCAAACGGTTTTTAAGAGAAGCAACTGCACAAGGTTTGGAAGGACGGACATTCCTCATCAGTGAAGCTATTGCTGTCATAAGTCCTGAAGTTCTAGAAGAAAATTCTGCCATTCTCAAGGGAGCGTTAGGAATAAGGCCACATCTATTCATTGACAAGCCATTCGAGGAACGTCTCAGAGAAATCAGGGTCAAGGACACCAGAGCAAGCGCTAATCCTTGGTGGGAAGAGTTCTGGAAGGAACACCTTAATTGCTCATGGCTTCCTGGATTTCAAGACGCGTGCAATGGCGAAGCCAAATTAGACGAACGTGCCTTTTCCAAAATACACAATGCTTTCATTCCCTATCTGACCGATGCAACATTCGCTCTCGCATACGCAATCGATTCCATGTTTAAATGCAAAGAACCTAGAGGGCTGTTAAAGGATGGAAAGTGTCCGGAAATAAATTCCATCACCAAACCCGAAGACACACTGCTGTACCTCAGAAATGTCAGATTTAATGGAGTCACAGGTAAAATACAATTTACGAAACATGGTGATCCCCACAGTTCATCTTACGATATTGTGAACTTTCAAAAACAGGGCGAACACTATGAAAATGTTAAGGTAGGAACTTGGACCGGAGGGACAACCCATAAACTCACAATCAACAGCGAACTGATCAAATGGAGTGATCTGAAGGACACTGAATACCCAATATCAACTTGCAGCTACAGCTGTCCACCCGGATCTAAGCAAACTGTGACTGTTTCTTGTTGTTGGGAGTGTATGAGATGCCCAATCGGTAGTATTAGTACGCAGTACAGCTCGCCAAACTGTTCTCAATGCCCTGAGAAGCACATGTCCAACAAAAATGGCACCGCATGCTTGCCTCTACCAGTAATCAACATTCAATGGAAAGACACTACAGCTGTGGTATATATAGTACTAACAGCAGTCGGCTTGTTTGGGACCAGCGTGACTTTCGCTATTTTCTTCAAGAATCAGAACACTCCAATAGTCAAGGCTTCCAATCGTGAACTGAGCTTCCTCTTGTTGTTTGCAATCGCATTGTGTTTCGTGTTGACTTTGCTCCACTTGATTCAGCCCACGACAATTCTGTGCTGCATTGTGTATCCCTGGAGGTATTTCATTAACACGGCATGCGTGTCGATCCTGTTTCTAAAGACAAACCGACTGGTCCGAGCATTTCAAACTGATATCATCCCCAACTGGTTCAAGAGATACGTCGTGGACCGAAAACGTCAATTTCTAGTTGTCCTTCTTCTGAACATCGTTGAAGTCATCCTCTCAGCTTTATGGCTGGCGTTGGATCCTCCCTGCGTTCACCACGAGATTCGGCCACAGACGCATCTGTTCCACACCTGCTTGCCATTTAAAACAGCTGTGGGCAAAATTCTTAGAACAGTCATGTTCTCATACTTCATTTTCCTCTCCTTATTATCAGCTATCTACGCATTCAAAGCGAGACGACTGCCTGAGAATTTCAACGAAGCAAGATACATCGGGCTGGCGATGTATGTCTTACTCATCTCGTGGATTTCATTTTACCCAGTGGATTCGTCCTTAGAGGGATTTTACACCACCATAGTGGCATGCGCCACAGCCCTGGTCACCGCTTATGGACTACTTTTGTGCATTTTCGCGCCAAAACTCTTTGTCATCATCTTTCATCCGGAGCAGAATACAAACGAGTTTATGAAAGCTGAAATCGGACATTTTTCATCGAACATCTCCACGACATCAAAGATTCAGATGAGGGTCCGGCCTGTTACTGGTATTGAAAATGACTGTAGCCTTTGACTTGGATACATTTTAAGCGCAGTCTATGCACAGAAATGAAAATGGGTTAATGATGTACGATCCAGGCCTCCTTTAGTAGAACGAGATACTTGGTAAAGAAATTAAGATATAGTTGAATATTTATAAGGGAAAAGTGTCAAGTACTTTTTTGACAAAGATAATTAAGATTGTCGGAGATTTAAAGTGATTATCATATGTGTATAAAGTTATTGCTAAAACATTCTACGTGAAAAAACACTTGGAGTAGACATGCTTTATCACGGCAATTCGGAATATAACTAATGCAATCTTTTCTCTATTTTCTTACTACATAAATACTTAGCTTACGCTACATACAGCAGCATTTACGGGTAACCGCTGTACTAGTGTACTTGAAATGCAGACCCTATCTACAATTCTTACAGTAATTACAAGAGTTACACTACTTACAAAGCTATATTATACAGTGTAGCAGTGCTTATGAGAGTTAAACAATTACAAAGTACAAACAAGTCGGACCTATTGGATATAGAATTATCTACTGCAGCAAACACCCACATATAAGAACAAATGGATTAGAACATCGGGCTGAAAGTTGGCCGGTTAAGCAATATATATATATATATATATATAATGAGAGAAGCCAATTCAGTGTGATGAATAAAACATGATTATTGTCATATTTGTGGGAGGCGCGGTGGCATCATGGTTAGTGCGCTCGTCCCCGGAGCGAGCGGTCCGCGTTCGAGCCCTGGCCAGGGACACTGTGTTGTGTTCTTGGGCAAGACACTTAACTCTCACAGTGCTTCTCTCCACCCGGGAGTATAAATGGGTACTGGCAAAT
>OMLO01002989.1_pt1 | contig 13871 bp, 12 predicted proteins | sample 1674811 | NCBI WGS metagenome assembly OMLO01 (sample SAMN06265003, study PRJEB25207) | coral metagenome | isolation source: Coral host | place: Mexico:La Bocana,Puerto Morelos, Mexico | collected 2008-11-13
CGTATGCCTGTCATATCTTTTTTTTACAGTTTTGTGCAATGTAGTATCATATAACTTGTCGTTCAGCGCTGTCATGAATTATTAACAGCAAAAGAGTTAATGTCAGGAGGGGAAGGCTGGAAACGAGATAAGGTTTAGCTTGTCAAATGCAAGGCAGTTTAACTTTAATATGATTATAATCACCTGCTTCGAATATCGACGGAATAATTCTTTCGTGATTCATGATTCCTTTAACTATTTCTCGTGATTCATGATTCCAAGGTTTTAAACGCGAAAATTCATGATTCCTACTAATTTTACAGCCATGATTCATGATTCACGATTCCGCTTCCACCCCCGATTCATCAACAGCGGAAGAGCCCCCGCTCCCGTTCTTGCTGTAAACTTTCCCTGAAAGCATCGCATCCGGCTCAGATCTAGCTGCTGTTGGGTCTTCATTAAAGCACTCTATTATGTCGTTAATTGTCAGGTTAAGTAGTAGCCTTCGGTAGCCTTCAGTAGCCTTCTTCATTGTTATATGTCAAAAATTACAATTCATCATTTGTCAATTTCAAAACACGTCTACACACCACTTCTATCCAGGTCCATTCCGGGCCTTGCGCCTCGTTTCCCTTGAGCCAGGTGGAGTGGGTCCTCAGCCAAAGGGAACACATTAGTCACGTGATCGCCCACTTCACGTCTTCCTCGACTACCTTTGGAGCCTGGTAAGGTTGCGTTACATACATTTAGATAGCTGAACGATGAACACACATAGAACATCAATAAAAGATTAAAATCCCAAAAATTAAGACCTCCCAACTCTTAGTAACAATCTCTCTCATCGTAAAAACTCCCAGTCCCCCACAAAAGATGAAGCCCCACAAATTATATGCATCTCGTTGCAAAATTTCTATAGCACATGATGTGCTAGTGTTGTGTTCTAAGGCTTTTGAAGTTTATTTTTGGCATGCACTTACCTTGATGTATCTAACGTTTACAGATACAGCATTGAAAGCACTTTAGGAGGGATGAGGGGGTTCCTCAGTATCCCATATCCCGTTAATTGCTGTTGGCCTAAATATCTCGTATCCCGTAGATTTCCATTTCAAAAACTAACAATGTTCCTACTCGATACCTCGGAAAATCTGTTCCATGTATCCATTGCCCCATCAGTTTTTCCGCAAGAATACCCCTAAAATTTTTTAATTAAATATTCTGTATCCCAAAAACCCATATAGGGCCTCAGCATTACTCCAAAACTAACCCCATACGTCCTTGAAACTTAAATTTATTGTGATAATGTTCCTCACTACATCTCGCTTCAAATACCTTATTGTCACTTATGTTCGCGCGACTTAATTTTCGTGAAAAAATGTTATATAAGACCAGGTATATCGTACCATAACTAACTCAGCGTTAATGGCCGCTGGTTTGCACTAACGACGGAGTCGTAGTCGGAGTCGTAAAAGCGCCTATGATCTAGCCAGTAGTTTGTAACAAGTAAAGAGCGTTAGTCCACTTTGTTTTAGTAATTAATTCTTTTTTTAACATATTAGCGTGCGGGTTACATTTGGTAATTAGAGTAATTGGTTCAATTAACTAAAACTGTTATTTAGTTTTTTTTTGTATTAAATGTTCATTGTTTTACTTTGTTGTTGCGTGTTTTCCTCGGGACGTTAATGTTGCGTTGAGGGGTCCCCGTTATCGTGACACGGGTTGCGTCACATGGTATTTGATTTTTTATTCGACCTAACTGCAGAATTATGTTCGAGCGTTGCATGGAATTGTTTAACTTCAATTAAAAAATGTAATAAACTACGTGCGGCTCTTTTAGAATTGTGTTGGGAATATTTCACTTATAAATGGCTGGCAGTTTTTTTTTGAGTTGAAGTTTATTCGGCTCCTCTGAAATATGTTCAGAACGCGCCTTCTCGAATTAATGTTCGGCAAGTAGACTGGCAGCCTCGCGACAAAATACTTACGAGGAGACCCGGGGTGAGGAACATTTCCCGCGCTCTCTATAATTTATTTATTCTAATTATTAACACTGTTGCGTGTACTGTTCTGTAAAACAAGGCGGACGAGTCGATTTCTGTAGAATTAAGCAGACATGTAACTGATATCATAGGCTTCCCTCAACAGAGAACTGGTCAGAATGATGTAATACAATTCCGCCTCGACTGGTTATGCAATTCTGTTGTATGTTATTGTGACAATATCCCTTCTAGGGAAGCAGTACTGGCCCTTATTCAAGAAGCGAAAGAACTGCTAAGACAAAATGCAAAACTCTTCCTCTAACTTTTGCCGAAACTCGGCGAACTTTGCTTTGTTATTAAAGCAGATTTTTCTTCTGCCCAGACCAGCCTATTGTAAGGCGAACTTGGCTGCTCTTGTTGGAGCTTGGAACTGGTCTTTCGCAGCCAAACAGAACAACTAGTGTGTCCACGTTTCTTTTGGCAGAAATAGTTTTGGTTTCGGATAGCCTCGAGGTTGACAAAGGAATACTATTATGATTACTGTAGGGGGCAAACCTTTTGCGGAAATTTTGCAGAATGCCACTTGCTCCGGGCGTATCGAAAACATGGAATCCGGAACCGGAACTGGAACCAGAACCAGAAGATTGAAAAATTGAAGATGCTTTGATGGTACTGACAATAATTACATGCTCTAAAAATTGGACACTTGAGATCAATTTACATCAGTATGCTTCCTCTCTTTGGTCCCTTTAGGAGCCCATCGCAAGTGAGGGACTCTGGTCCCTTTCCTTCAAAGGGAAATGGAACATACCTGGAGCCTTTTCATGAGAAAGTACGAATAAGGACATAGAAGTTATATCGATTTTCGAGTTTCGGTATATTCACATGAAAGATTTTGCCATCATTCAAAACGAATTTTTGTCTGTAGATCCCGATAAAGAGACGAATCGATCGACTGAAACGGTGACTGAGTATGCGTTAAAATTTAAGATGTTATGCGTTGAATTTTAGCTTAACCTTTTCAGTACCTGGTTTCTTTCAACAGGCAAGTATAATTGTTTTGCATTCGATATTCATTTTGCATTCAAATGTATTTTGATTTTACCTGACAGGGAATAAGGGGTAAAACGAAAAACCAAAAGGAAAACATTTCACTACGCGAAAGAGCCCAGTTTTTTTATTTATGAATTCTACTTTCTAAACGCCGTAGCTTTTTTCTTTTCCATAAGCCCTTTGCTCCAGCCTGACCATATGCTTGACGAATCTGTTCAGCTGCCGGTTGATCTGGTTCGCTATTGCCCACACTGAGAAACGAGGTAACTTCCAGTAGAAGTTGCTTTAGCACTTTTGCATTTGCTCGGATTTTGTTGGTTTTCGTCGCGATCGCCTCTTCCGCGTTTGTTGTCCGCCATGTTTGACAGAAGAGTACACGCAACACTGGCAATAATTAGAATGAATTATAGAGAGCGCGGGAAATGTTTCACGCCCCGGTCTCCTCGTAAGTATCTTGTCGCGAGGCTACCATTCTATTTGCCGAACATAATAAAAGAGCCGAACGTAAATGGGCTCCTGACGTAGTTTATTACATTTTTATATTTCTTTGTTGTGTTGTCAAGATACCGGGGTGAGGTCATAACTTACTAGTGCCAGTCTCCCGTAGTGCGCGTTTTTTACTTCAGGAGACATGATTTCAATCGACTTTAAAAAATCGGGATTACCTCCAAATCCCATTTCGCTGCTTGGTTGTGTTTATTTTATATATCTACTTTTGAAAAAGAAACACATTAGCTAAGGGTGATAAGCACTTTAAAAGAGCCGAACATAATTCCATGCAACGTTCGAACATAATTCTCCAATTGGGCCGAATGAAATATCGAACGCCATAACATAATTTTCTTATTTTGACCCTAATAACGCTTCATATTTGATTACATAATGATTAATTTTATAATTAAGTTGAAAAGGTTACAAGTAATCGGATAATAATCATACCTGAACATCCATAAAGTTCCATCCTCAGTGATATGTGACGGTACCACGCTGTTGGCCTCAGTCTGATAAACCGAGCTTGGATTGGCGGGTTTAACTTGTGGTAAACAATGCTGTCTCTGTCGTAATTTCCAACAAACACCTAAAAAAGGTATCACTGTATTTACTAGTGAGCCTAGTGAGCCTTTACTAGTGAGGATGCTATGAATGCAGGCAAGCATTGGAATTTGATAGATAGGTATGGTTTTACCTTTGGCCAACTCTGCCCTGACGCTCTGTAATAGTAAAAGTTGACTCCATTGTAACTGTATTGAAGCTGGTATCTGGCTACCCACTGGCTGTGTCCATTTCTTCCTTGTGTGGCTATACTTGTTAATTTGGTGTAACTGGGAAGGGCCACCTGAACCCATTGATAGTGATTATTCCAGCGAGCTGACCACCCTCCTTTTTTGCCTCCACCTGCCTTGAAATTTAATCTTGCCTGGTGTGCAGCATGATTTGAATCCCATTGTGAAGACGCAGTAATTCGGGCGTCTTTAATAAGACGGTTTTCCATGCCCAAAGATGCTGAACATTCTTTGGGGTAAAAAAAAACAAAACAAAACAAAACAAGAAAATAATGAAAATTCCTTAAAAAGAACAGAGACGAGAAAAGAGGCCCTCCCGAAGATTAGCACTTAAAATTTCAGACGCAAAAATCCTTCTGATGTAGATAATTCCTTCCCCGGAATATGAAGTCATGGGCTTATCTTAAGACATAGCTGCTAAAGAAAGATAATGCAACGCCAGATATCAAGCTCTCTAGCTATTGCAAGACATGTTTTGCACTCGACGTCGCTCAGTTTGGCCTAGGTCACAGTAGCGACATAACGACGTGAATGGTGTTATTTTTCGAGTACTAGCAATGGCAAAACATTTACTTCATTTACGCCGTCATTAAATTGATCATGGTGTAATCTTTGTTTCATTATTCATACCTGTACAACCGTACAGTTCCATCCTTAGTGATATGTGACCATACCACGCTATTGGCCTCAGTCTGATGTACCGAGCTTGGATTGGCGGGCTTAACTTGTGGTAAACAATGCTGTCCCTGTTGTAATTTCCATTAAACACCTAGATATAGTATCAACAGATCTCCAGTGAGCATTGCATATAAATTAAGAAATAATATTTTAAATTCAAATTAAAAGAAAAACGGTGGTTATTTTCAGGGCAGAGGTGTCAAAAATGCGTTCAAATTATCAGGTGGATATGATTTTACCTTTGACCGAAGCTGGCCGGATGCTCTGTAATAGTAAAAGCTCACTCCATTCTGACTGTATTGAAGCCGGTATTTGGTCACCCACTGGCTGTGTCCATTTCTTCCTTGTGTAGCAATACCTGTTAATTTAGTGTAACTGCCAAGGGTCACCTGAATCCATTGATAGTGATCGTTCCAGAGAGCTGACCAGCCTCCTTTTTTGTGTCCACCTGCCTTGAAATTCAGCCTTGCCTGGATTGCAGCGTGATTGGAGTCCCACTGTGTAGAGGCAGTGATTTGGGAATCTTTAATGAGACGGTTCTCCATGCCAAGAGGTCCTGAACACGCTTTTTTACAAAGGAAGAGGAGCAAGACAGAAATGTAACTACAAGTAAATATATGGGAAATAAAATCCGCCTCATATATATTTCATTTCATCTTATTTCTTGTCAGGCCATGTCATGTCATGTCATGTCATGTGTCATTTCATGGTATAGTACGGTATGGCACAGTACTATACGGTATGATATGGTATGATATGGTAAGGAATGGTATAGTAGGTTATTCAGCTTTATTTCGTATATTTAGCATGTTTAGTAAGATGGCTAATCAACCCACAACTGTCGCTCTCCGACCAACTCTGTGTTAAGCGGAGCCCCTGAATTCGGCTTAACTGGTAATTCCTTTATCACTTCCCTTCTTCATGTGACCTTAGATCGTCCCACATTTTCCTATTTTCTACCAGCTCCCACTCAACCGCCGCCATCCAGTCATTGCATGTCCAGCCAAGTTTCACCTTATCTCCACTTGTTGTTTCAGATATAGTCTCGTTTCTGACTTTTCGAGGCCACCATTCTATCGGGATCTTTCTTAGGCACGTGAATTGCAATCTTTACAACCCCTTCTCTTCTGTTGTTGTCATTTCTTCCACGCTTCGCATCAAGGCCGCCCCAACGTCTTCAACAGCTTGATTGCTTCACTGAGATGAAGCAATTAACAAGCCCAAAATTTTACATGATGATTAATTTCATAATTACTTAGTATCAGCGAACGAAAACCAGTAACCTCGCTACACGCCGTTAATAACCAGAGGTAATGTTTTTAGGAGTTCAGTTAACTTGAAAAAGTTACAAGTAATCAGATAATAATCATACCTGAACATCCATAAAGCTCCATCCTCAGTGATATGTGACGGTACCACGCTGTTGGCCTCAGTCTGATGTACCGAGCCTGGATTGGTGGGTTTAACTTGTGGTAAACAATACTGTCTCTGTCGTAATTTCCAATAAACACCTAAAAAGGATATCACTGTATTTACTATGAGCAGTAAAACGGTTTAAATTTTTTGAAGACTGCAGAGAATGCCATGAATGCAGGCAAGCATTGGAATTTGATAGATAGGTATGGTTTTACCTTTGGCCAACTCTGCCCTGACGCTCTGTAATAGTAAAAGTTGACTCCATTGTAACTGTATTGAAGCTGGTATCTGGCTACCCACTGGCTGTGTCCATTTCTTCCTTGTGTGGCTATACTTGTTAATTTGGTGTAACTGGGAAGGGCCACCTGAACCCATTGATAGTGATTATTCCAGCGAGCTGACCACCCTCCTTTTTTGCCTCCACCTGCCTTGAAATTTAATCTTGCCTGGTGTGCAGCATGATTTGAATCCCATTGTGAAGACGCAGTAATTCGGGCGTCTTTAATAAGACGGTTTTCCATGCCCAAAGATGCTGAACATTCTTTGGGGTAAAAAAAAACAAAACAAAACAAAACAAGAAAATAATGAAAATTCCTTAAAAAGAACAGAGACGAGAAAAGAGGCCCTCCCGAAGATTAGCACTTAAAATTTCAGACGCAAAAATCCTTCTGATGTAGATAATTCCTTCCCCGGAATATGAAGTCATGGGCTTATCTTAAGACATAGCTGCTAAAGAAAGATAATGCAACGCCAGATATCAAGCTCTCTAGCTATTGCAAGACATGTTTTGCACTCGACGTCGCTCAGTTTGGCCTAGGTCACAGTAGCGACATAACGACGTGAATGGTGTTATTTTTCGAGTACTAGCAATGGCAAAACATTTACTTCATTTACGCCGTCATTAAATTGATCATGGTGTAATCTTTGTTTCATTATTCATACCTGTACAACCGTACAGTTCCATCCTTAGTGATATGTGACCATACCACGCTATTGGCCTCAGTCTGATGTACCGAGCTTGGATTGGCGGGCTTAACTTGTGGTAAACAATGCTGTCCCTGTTGTAATTTCCATTAAACACCTAGATATAGTATCAACAGATCTCCAGTGAGCATTGCATATAAATTAAGAAATAATATTTTAAATTCAAATTAAAAGAAAAACGGTGGTTATTTTCAGGGCAGAGGTGTCAAAAATGCGTTCAAATTATCAGGTGGATATGATTTTACCTTTGACCGAAGCTGGCCGGATGCTCTGTAATAGTAAAAGCTCACTCCATTCTGACTGTATTGAAGCCGGTATTTGGTCACCCACTGGCTGTGTCCATTTCTTCCTTGTGTAGCAATACCTGTTAATTTAGTGTAACTGCCAAGGGTCACCTGAATCCATTGATAGTGATCGTTCCAGAGAGCTGACCAGCCTCCTTTTTTGTGTCCACCTGCCTTGAAATTCAGCCTTGCCTGGATTGCAGCGTGATTTGAATCCCATTGTGTAGAGGCAGTGATTTGGGAATCTTTAATGAGACGGTTCTCCATGCCAAGAGGTCCTGAACATGCTGTTTTACAAAGAAAATGAAATCAACCTCAGATATATCCCATTTGATCTTATTGCTTGTCAGGTCATGTCATGTCATGGCATGGTATAGTACGGTATGTCACAGTACTATACGGTATGGTATGGTATGGCAAGAAATAGTATAGTAGGTTAATTTGTTTTATTTCATAAATTTAGTTAGATAGCGAATCAACCCACAGCTGTCGCTCCCCAATCAACTCTGTGTTAAGCGTAGCCTCTGAATTCGGCTTAACTGGTAATTCCTTTATCACTTCCTTTATTCATGTGACCTTAGATCGTCCCACATTTTCCTTTTCAATCATGCAGTCATTACATGTCCAGCCAAGGTCCACCTTATTATCTACACTTGTTGTTTCAGATGTGATCTCGTTTTTATGACTCTTTGAGGCCACCATTTTATTGGGATCTTTCTTAGGCACGTGAATTGCAATCTTTACAACCCCTTCTCTTCTTTTGTTGCCATTTTCCACGCTTCGCATCAAGGCCTCCCCAGCCTCTTAAAGAGCTTGCTTGCTTCAAGGGTTGGTTACTTGTGGTAGGCCTGAATCTCTATGCCTTAGCAAAGTACGAGAATTCTGCAATGTTAAACTTAGGACCATTGTCGGATCGCACTTGTTGAACAGAATGTTCTGTTCCATAGACAGTTCATGTCTGCTAGACCAGTAGGATTTCATACTAGCGTCGTTTGACGAATACTTCAGTCAGGCCATCCCTCAGAGCAAAATGTGGACAGCAACTGCGTCCTGCGCTTCTATGACATGCTGCAGTCTCTCTGAGGCACGAAGTGAAGAGATCACGTTTTCAATGGGGGCATACATTTCGTCGACGTCAATTGCTGACTTCGCTCTTTCGGGCTTGGATTCTAGAGAGCGCATCGCTACGTACATCTTCGTTCCTAGAACATGCTTGATCTCATTGATCTCATCAGTCAAAGTCTAACTTCTCAGTTCAAGTTGATTCACTGTGCAAGTACTATGGAGAGGCACCAGGGTTTTATGGTCTGTTTCTACAGAGATGGATCTCGCGCGATGTACTCTCAGGGTCGCTCACATGCCTAGGTGAGCGCTAGGGCTTCTTTCTCGATTTGAATGTATCTGGTTTCAGTGGGAGTCATTACTCTCGATATGAATGAGACTGGTGGCCAGGAGTTGTCAGGTTGCAAGTTGAAGAACTACCCCACCAAGACCAAAGTAGGAAGCATCAGCTGCTCTTTGATCCCCTTGTTTGGATTGTACAGAGCTATGGAGCACGTATGAAGTCAGATGCTTTCTGTTGCTCACTTCCTCGTACCCATGTTCCCTTTAAGAAAGTTTTTTTGTCTTTTTTTACCTTGTCAGCGATGTACTTGGAAAACTTGCTTAAGTTGGTTCACCATGCCAAGAATCGACTTCGCCCACCGCTCGTCTGATTGAGCCTTTGCTAAATGTCCTACTTTGGAACACTTGTTACATTTTTATTGGCTGGACATTGTGTCTTCGGGTTCAGTTGACCTAGGCACCTGACCATTGTGGCTCAGGCTTGGAGGCGAGTTTTCTTTTTCGTCTTCATGACTTTTTTCTTAATTTTTTTCTTTTTCTTTTTCTTTTAGATAAATGGTCCGCATTACCTGGCGGTGGCTCAGATTTGGCTTCCTGTAGGGAAGCTTCCCGTTTCTTTACTGAGTGTCTTTGACAGCTTGGTTTCTATAATAATTGCCTTCTCTGATGTCAGCTTGGAATCTAGTTGTTCAGAGAGCTTTTTGTCTTTTACCCCTATCACGATTCTCTCTCGGATGAGATCGTCTCTCTCAAATTCGCAGTATTCAGCAAGGCAATATAAATCAGTTGCGAAATGATCAACAGACTCGCCATCCTGTTGACTTGTTAGGTTGAATCTCATTCAATATTTCGTTTCTCTTTACCACAAAACTTCACACTTGCCTTTTACCACGTTATACTGCTTCGCTTCTTAAGTTGTTAGCCCGAATGGAACCGACGATGCAATCAGCTTCTTTGCCTATAGGATAAATGAAAGTGTTCACTTGGCTCTCGTCCGCCGTACTTTTGGTCGAGTCTGGCCACTTTTTGAAATCGCACAAAACACTTGATACAGCGCGACTATTCTTCGGGTTTAAAGTTGAACCTTTCTGGTGGATGAAGTTAGTAACTCGCCATGGCCTTAGGCTGCTCGACAGGTGCGATGACTTGTGGCTGCGCATGGTGTTCGGCTTTTCACCTACATGCAATTGTGGTTCCGGCTTCGCTTAGTGTTTGGTCTCCAATATTTAATGGGTATCTGGGAACTTTCTGCCGGCACCATATCCAGTTATTTGGGTTATAAGTAATCTTCAGTGACCATCACGTGTAACTAATTCGAACGATACTTCGTGTACAACACCCATCAGGTCAATCCTCTAGCGTTCCTCTCCCGCTACTTGATGAGCCACTATTCCAGCGGTGGACACGGTTTTTCACCGTTCCAACATCCCATACGCATTGAAGATTTTGGCGTCGCCAATCACCTCAACGCCAGCCTTTAGACTTCACCCGTTAACGACATTAATTAAATTTTTAATGAACTAGATATGAAATAAATAATTAGATACAACTACTACAAACGAACATTTGGCATGATGTCGGGAGAGGTACTTGTTTGTATTTTTGTCTAACAGCGCTATACCGAGTGCAAGTAAATCGAGGTGGCACTCCTGATTTAACTTTCTAAAACCGACCGAAGAAAAAAACATAAAGCCGACAAAGGAGAATAAAAGTTCCTGAATCAGTGGTAGATTTCTTGAAAAAAACACTGGTACATGCTAAATGTGACGCTCATTTTTATAGATGTGCGAAATGTGTCTTGATTTTTATAGCCTATTCTTCGTATGAAAACAATAGTTTTGACAAAGCAACTCACCTTGAGAATTAGCTGGTAAAACCACAACTGAAAATCCCACGAGGAATACAGACGCCCAAAGGGAAAACACCATGCCAGAAACTAACTAAATAGCAACTAGCTTTTGACGATAATTTGAGTTCGGATAGGAAACTGAAATTCCGGCGATGAGGTCCAGTTGTAAAAATGACTTTGATCGAGCAGTATGTCTACGTGTTTAATATCAAATTAATATATGCAGCGTAACCGGTTTTTTTGCGAGCTTGCTTATTCAAACAGTTCAGGAACATTACAAGGAAGTATTCAGTTTCTGATCAGTTCCTGATGACTCAGTAACTAGAAAAAGGCAGGACCAAACGGTCAGAATAAAACAACCAGTATTAGATGTCAAAGCCTGCGGACTAGTTACGCTATTTTAGTGTTTACCGAGTAGTAAACCTTTGGGGTTTCTTTGATTTAATTTTGGTCCATTTGTTTTGACGTGACTGAAGTTTTGCATTGTTGAGTTAATATTCAAGATACTGCTGCGAGGGACTTGCATCCCATTGAGGGGGATTATACATATTTTGTTCATGTCCCTGAAACCGAGGTAAGCTTTTGCGGTACAGATACAAACCAATGCAGACTTCTCTTGTTTTTAAATTTCAAGTTTAACCGGCGTCATCACAGATATCGCGTGCCAGTGGCTAATTTATGAACAGATTAATTGAAATTCAGGAGAAAAAAAGCCAAACAACACTTTCAAGCCAGGCAAGTCTTTGTCGCGTGAAAAATATTTTAAAAACGTTCTCTCTTCGGCATTCTAATGTGCCTCGCGCAATAAATCCATATGGAATAAATAATTCAAGAAAATTGTCGATCTCAAAAGGAAACAATTATCTTGTCGCACCAGACGAAACAAAATTGAATTTGAATTTGAACATTGTATGTCGATGACAGCAACCGAAAGATCTTACGCTTCAGTGTCATAAATAACTAGTTATTATCATTTCGGCCTTCTTGGCTTTTGATTTCAGTATTGGGTTTTTATTTCAAGTAAAACACACGTAAATGTGGTTTTCGTTCAATTTTCTTCTTAGTTGCTGTATAAAAAGGCCATAGAGGTAGTTTATCGTTATATATTTGTTAATTTGCCTTTGAATGTTACAACAACACGATTCAATGCCAACGCGAAATAGTAACATTCCCTCGTTCCGCGCCACGAAAGCTTCCCCTACCCTACGTAAAAGAAAAGCTGATGACATGAAAAACACCACAGTCATTCCGATTCAGGTATATATATCTGTCGGGAACTACCGGCTTAAACAGTATCGTCTGCGACGGGTCGCGACTCTAAGGTTCCGACGGATGTGAAATAAAATTCGTTTATTAAAAACATGATGCAATATTGATCTCTGTGGATGACGTTGTCATTCAATGAGGCTAGGAGGCAGTCCTACTCACTCGATTCTCATTAATTCATTCATTAAACATTTTTCCCCTACATCCCTGCTAAGTATTGTTTTTCAAACATTCTCTCAGAAAGTAAAGTGAAATAATGTAGGATTATTGACTGCCTTTCAGGACTAAATTAGAAATCAGATTCAAGCTTAATTTTTTTCTTTAAAAAATGTTTGACTTTATTTGTTTACGTCTACTTAATTCATTTATTTGATACATTATTAAATTAAAGCGAGTTCACGTTCAGACCGTGTGTCGCAAATTTTCGGATAAATGTAGGTTTCAGCATCGAAACAATTTGCTGAAATTGCGACAAGGTAGCGACATAAAACACTGATAACACGTATTGGCGCTTTCTGGATTTACTATCCTGGCCATTTTTGATAAAAGAAAAGGAAAAGAGTTGCAGGTCTAAGCAGTTGCGTGACTGACGTGCGTGGGCTCGTTAAGCCCCATTGCGGTGCAAGCCCAGAACGTCCAGCTACCGATCAGGTAGTAAGAATTGTTGACTGAAGCAAGAATATTAAGGGCCATCTCAAAGCATACATGCATCTTAAATTTGGAAGCAAGACTTCTGCTGGCACGGACAGGTAAAGTTCAAAACTAGTTAACTAAGTAACCTGTGGCATTAAAACATGGAATCCGGAAACGGAAATGGAACCGGAACCGGAACCGGATACGAAACTAGAAGCAGACGGCTTAAAATTGAAGATGCTCTGATGGTACTGACAATAATTACATGCTCTAGATATTGGACATTTGAGATCAATTTACATCAGTATGCTTCTTTCCTTTGTCCCTTTCCTTTAACGGGAAATGGAACATACCTGACATGGCGAACTTTCATGAAAAATTGCGAAAAAGGGCATGGACGTTGTTATATCGATCTTCGATTCTCATATATTCACTTGAAAGATGCTACTATTATTCAAAACATATTTTTGTCTGTAAATCCCCACGAAGACGAATCGAATGACTGAAAGTATGCGTTAAAATTTAAGCTTGTTATGCCCTAACCCTAACCCTGGTATCTTTCACCGAGCAACTGTATTGTTTTTCATTGGATATACATTTTGCGTTCAAATGTATTTTGACTTTACCTGACAGGCAATGTTAAACTAATAAAAAAAGGGGGAAAACAAAAAACCAAAAGGACAACATTTTACTGCCCGAAAGAGTTCAGTTTGTTTATTTATGGATTCTACCTTCTAAACGAGGTAATAAATTAGGTCATCGATAAAACCAGGAACATGGAACATTCCGGAACATTCCGGAACATTCCGGAACATCCCGGAACATCCCGGAACATCCCGGAACTTGGAATAATTATGATAATTATGAGAAAAATATGTAAAATTAAATTTTCTAAGACTGAAAAGACCAGTAATTTGGAAGCGGCAATGGTGAAACTACATAAATGTTATCATTTTATGATCTTATTTTAAAATGCAATTAAAATCTTTGCTGTGGCTAAACTCCGACAGCCGGTCGAGGTTTTTTAAATCAAAGGAGACCTATATTATTTAACAGTTCACAGAAACAGTTCACTTGTTTTTACAAGATGTTCTGCTGTTTCCAACACTTTTCTTGGTCTAACATT
>OMLO01002990.1_pt1 | contig 13868 bp, 7 predicted proteins | sample 1674811 | NCBI WGS metagenome assembly OMLO01 (sample SAMN06265003, study PRJEB25207) | coral metagenome | isolation source: Coral host | place: Mexico:La Bocana,Puerto Morelos, Mexico | collected 2008-11-13
CTGTTCTTTAATACTATCCGGAATACACTTACAATTAGAAAAATAATTGAAACTTTAATCAATACAGACAATATTAAAAAAGGAAATCTGGTTTGACTGGCGTATAAGCGGCGTAAAATTAGGAAGGATTATACAGGTTGGAATTTCAGAATGTGGTCGTTGGATGCATTAAAGCGGTGGCTGCATCAACGCGGTTTTCTTATGACAAAAGTCAAACGTTATGGGCGTTTTGCCGGGCGCAACAATATGGCGAGGTGACCATAAGGCGAGGTTCCACTTCATTTTGGTTAGAGGTCACGATCATGGGAAGTTAAAATACAAAAATGTCTATAAATTAAGTACATTTTACGTCTGATATCAAATGCTAACCCGTCCTCTCTCCTTCGTGTTTAGGCAATGCTTCTTCTTGGGTCGAGTTGAATTTGTCATGTATCGATGGCAGTATGGCAGCTTTTGCGTGCGTCTTGATGTTGTCTCTCAGAGGTGCAGCTTGCTCAGAGATCACTTTTTTAGTCACTGACTCGGCTGTTTCCAACGAAATATGTCAGGAGATAAAATAGAACGTACAGCTTCAGTTATAACCTCTCGGCTTAGGACTTAGAATCAAAACTAGTGCTCCATAAATGGGTACAGCGGTACCTCCCCATGCATGTCGATAGCGACCCTGCAACCTTCTTTTGCGTTTACCCGCTGCATAAAGATTATTCAATGTCCAAGTTCCCTTTAACCTACTCCAAACACGCGGAAATGAGAAAATCCCATAATAGCCATGTATAGTAAAAGTGGTAAGTTTTTTTATCGTTAATTGGATTAATGAATGTATAGCTAGCGAGATTTAGAGCGTTAAATGCGGAAAGAATTTTGTCCCAAATTTCAATTCCTTCAAATTTCAAACAAATTCACTTGCTTCGTCCCAAATAAAAGCACAGTATTGACCATTTTATAAAAATATCGAATCCAAAATTAAATTAGTCTTACCACAAATTAAAATGAACCATGTAAAGACCACAAGAAAGAAAAAAGTGAAAGTTGACATCCTAAAACAGGCGATATGTTGGACTGTGTTGACAAATGAGCTATGAGATAACAAACATTGTCAATCAAATACATAAAATATGAAGATTGGTAATTGATTAATTAAACATTAAGGTCAATGCTTTTCTTGGAAATTTTTCCAGCTGTTAATGAATGCTATTTTTCTTCACTTCACTAAAATCAATTGTAGCTGACCCCAGTCGATATCTTGCATTTGTAAAACGCCTCTATAATTTGCCTGCTTCTCAAAGCAAACAAAGACCACATGACACAGATCTTGTCAGGCTTCTTGAGAACAGCTGGTGCTACAATCACTCAATCAACATGGAGAAAAGGGTCTGAACGCGTTCCCAATCTCTTGTGGGCGAAGCCGAAGCTTTAAGTTCTCGCTGGTCAGGTATAATCCGCCTTACTTATATGTCTTGCTAGATGTGAAAAATTGCCAGAGAACTTGCTGGGAAAAGGCATCACGTTCACTCAATGTTCTTTAGGAAAAAAGGAGCTGATATGAACTTGCCAACAAATCAGTAGAAAACTGGTCAAAATATGTGTATTTGCCTGTAACGTCATGTTATCTATTCCTATTAACTATGTTATCGTAGGCTATGTTATCGTAGTTCCTGATGCCGAATTCTGACAAATAGGTTCGTTATGAAATCCTGTTGACATTATTTTGGTGCCAGCTTTTTGATTTACTACCATCTATCTATCATTAGTACTGAGTTTAGTTTTTATTTATACGTTCGAGAAAAACACAACTGAACAAAACTTGAGCTCCCTTAACAAAACGTTTAATAAGAAGAACTGAATAATTTTGAATAAGCTTGTAGAATACCGTAATCTTGGTAAGTTTCCCCCTTGATTCTTAAAAATGTAAAACTAAGGTGAAATAATTAAATTCCGCTTGAAGTTTGGAGAACGTGATCCAATTGCGTTGTTTCTCACCAAACAAACGAGCGAAGAAATAAATGAACAATTAAGGATGTAATGAATGAGGTGTTTAAAGCCAAGATGTTGGAGCAATATCGGTGTCATATTTTCCTCGCTGATGCCCAGTTGTGTTTTATAGCCGCCTTTTTGGTTCTGTATTGTTTCCAATTTCTCTGTTGTATTTTCGACGTCACCAATAAACTTAGAACTACAGTAACAAGCTAAGTGCAATAAAGCTAAACAAGTATGCTGATTGGCTGCCGTGCATAGCCAGAATTGAATACTTACGAAAATCTCACAACAGCAATATGTGTTAACTGTCATAGTATTTAATTAATACCTATGAACCATACGGTGTTAATTGAACTTGTAGATGTGCAAGGAAGTCATTAAGCGCTGTCGTTAATTTAGTCATAAGCGAAGTCTCTAGTGCAACTAATGTGATGTTAAGTTGAGTACAGTATTAACGACGTGATAACCAGGAAGTCCTTTTTTAATAAATCATTCTGATGGAACATAAGTGGTCTCACACCATTACAAGGTTTAAGTCAGAATAAATTACTGAAATTAATAAATTGTGGCCTTGTAGGTGTTTTCCGGCCGGAATTCTCTTTTTTGAAGAATATCACAAACGGAAAACACCAGCTGAAGCTTACTACATTTTGTCTCCCTTTAAAGGTTAGCAAGAGGTTTTGTTATTTACCTAAAAAAAGGAATAACTCGTTGACATTTTTATATGGCGAATTACTTGATTCACTATTGTATACCAAAAATGCTGCGGTCTGAAAAACAACTACGCCTCACGTAAAACGTTTGCTGGTAAACAGCTACGCCATATTCTTAGCGGGCGACCTGAACTTTTAGGGGTTAATAAGGGATGGGTGGGTGATTTGAGTTGAGCAGTGAATTTCATTTGTAGTTTGGATTCTGCACGCTCAAGATATATCTTTCTCGGCCCTTCATGATTTTCTTTTCTTGTTATGTTACTGCCCTCAGTAGAAAATTTTACATAGATGAAAAATAATATCAACAAGGTTGCTATCCCGCTTTGCTCGCTGGTAAAGCAACGAATTCTGAAGCACACAGAACCCTCCAAAAGGCTTAAAACAGTTTTTAACTCGTTTGTTTTTTCACCACATTGTTCAAAAACCATTTTATATCATGACATTAACCAAGTCAGCTACTGATGATGCCCCTAGTCTTTTTCAGTCTTAAAAATGGTCTCCAAATCTCTAAGACGAGTCTGTGATGCATCGGTTGTTATGTAAACTGAATTTGAAGCAACCAAGCCTAAACACTAATGAAAAAACCGTGCGAAAATAGTGTTTATGTTCTGTTTGTGACCATCAACAAAATATTAAACAGAAAATATAACAAAACTAAACACCTTTCTATGCCTCAACCGTGAAAAAACACGTGCGTTGGCCGAGGTTGCATAACACTGAAGGAAAAACGTTTCACTGTCAATCAGGTGACAGCTTTTTTTTAAAATTAATTTTAATTGTGACTCACCCTACTCAACCGGCAACAACTGCTGGTAATTGTTTTTTTGAGCCGTAAGAGGAGAGTCTCAAGTTTTAATTAAAAGGAAATATACCAAAAATATACCAAAAAATGCCAAACAGGAGAACAATGGTCAACTGAAACGTGATAGGAATCAGTCTTTACTAGTGTCCAAGAGGGTCTTATGGAGACGCTCACTGGGAAGACTAATGATTCAGAATATACAATATGAATGGTTAAGTGTACAAATAAGGAAAATCTTTGTGGTTCAACTTCTACAGAGTGACTTTTTATGATAATCTGTCAGCTTTTAAGAAGCGTCATTCACACCAAGAGACTACATAAAACCGTTACACCAAAATCATTACACAAAAAAAGAGAAGCACATCAGCTGTTATTTTTATTTTCGTGTACAACCTGAGCTCGATCAAAGGTTTTCAAGCTTACTTGTCAATAACATTTTCCAGTAACATTTTCCAGATGTGCAGGCGCAGTTTTTGAACTAAAAGAAAACAACGCCACTTATGAGAAAAAACGCCACAGATGTGAAAAAACTAATCCTAGGGGGTAAACTAATTTATAGTCAATATTGCGTCGCGATCGATCTTCTAACTCCTTCTGTTGTCCAATCAATGGCTCACAACATGACGGGTTTGAAACCGGAATAAATAAATACAATGAATAAATTTTATGCTCTGTGGAACAGCTACCGCATGCAGTTTTCTATAACTGCAGCGTGTTATATCAAACACGGCAAGCGCTCATCGGCATAACAAACTGTCAGTTTTTACATAGCGAAGATTTAACTACTCTCCTTTGCATTTTATTTTCAAGTTCTCTCCGTAAGGTAAGTGAGGGGCCAGTCTTTGTCGTAATAATAAGATCAGCGACGTTTGAATCTCTAAATTGTACGGAAGGTGTTTCGATTCGTCACCACTAACTTCGCAGTCCTGTTTAATTTTTCATGTAACTCTTGAGAAATCAATTCTGCAACAAACGTTTTTTTGTCAAGTCGCTGATTTGTATTGTATTATCTTCGAAAAACAAACTTACTTTTTTCAGGGTGCAATTCGTAATTAATCGATTCTCGTAATTTGATAGCTCGTGACTAACTATATGGAAACGTCATCTAAGCCTTGTTTAGTCGGTTCTAACCAACCTATTGCTTTAGCTTAAACTCTGTTAATTTTGCTTCTGAAATTGATTTCTTGCCCTGTAAACACGGAAGAGAAAAGCATGAATTTGCAGCACTTAGTTATGCGCCGACTATGTTTGTAAGTCTATAAACCATTGGTGATGGCATGTATAATTTGCATACTTCGGGTTTAAAAATCATTTCTGGCCCAGTGAGAAGTAGCCGATATATATCAGGCATTTGTGGAAAAACCACTTAACGTGGACCTTTTTTTCTCGGATTAGAGTATGTTTTCTCTAGAGGCAAACATATGTTTGGCAATGAAACGTATTTAAGAGGTTTTAATTAACAAATCAATCGTGCAAATCAGCGACAGAGGAAAAATATCCTGTCATTTGTTTCTTTATCGGAACCAACTTTAATGGATTTTAAACTCAAATATGTAGAATGAAAGATTCATATCTTCCAGGGCTGCATAGAATTGTTTGTTAGGCTAGTATATGTTTTTAAAATATTTCTGTTTACTTTAGCCGAACGAAAGTCAATATGACTTCATTATCATTCAAAGGTTTGATTTCACACAAAATTGATTAACACTTGTTTACAATGCAACGAGGTACTTGGCGTGTGAAGAGAAGCAATGAATAAGGTGAATGACTTTTGGTAACTCTTTATTTTTCTCGCAACAGAAGAATGTCTGCGTAGCTATACGAAATCAGTTCGCTGTATGTTTCGAAACTGAAAACATTTCAAGTCATGTCGAAAAGTTGCAACTTTCACTTTCCAGTTGGATTGATGTTATCAATGTCACAAATTCCGTGCGAGGAAATTAAGATAATGTATTTGAGGTTTAAAATATTTCAGCTTTGGAGTGTTTTGCGCTTAGTCAGAGCGAGGGGCGAATTTGCGGCTGCTGACGTTAGGATCAACCCAAAACATTTCAAGATGATGACGTAACTCCAACGGCGTGTGTCATGCATGAATTGAGTGCGAAGCAGGAAATGAAGACATTTTCCCTGTTTCTATAGAGTCGTAGGAAAACAAAAATGCGATGGGAATCCGAGCCACTAATGAATGTTTCTAAAGCTTTTTCGAATTCTCGGCGAGTGTTTCAAGTCAATGGAGATACGCATAAACCTTCCGTTTTATTTTTTCTCCCTCTTGTAGAGACCACTAAGGAGAAAAGAGAGGAAACGTGTCCATCCCTTTATTATCAAAGTGTAAATTCTCTTTGCTTGTGCCATCAATACGTCAACAGCTCGTGCTAGTAGTTTTGTATCTTTGTAAAGTTATGGAAGTGGAGGCATTTGATGTGTATTTCTTGTCAGGCTGAATTTTGAATAACTACATTCTGTATACCATAGTAGAGAGCAGCAGCTTTTGAGCATGGCAACGGCAGAAATGTGCCAAACAGGATATAAGTTGCACAGAAATCCGTGAGATTCACTCAGCTAGTCGATTGTTTCTTTGTCAACAACAGCAAGAACGACAAGAAACGAAACAATAAGGCATTTTTTTTCAAGCCGGTGGAAATCATTAAAAATGCTAAAATAAAAAACCGCAGAGTTTATTTTTGCGAGTCAATATTATGAATGTTCCATTGTGAAACAAATATCAAAACAAACATGAAGCTTCCCACAGTAAGTCGGTAAATTCAGCTGAACTAATATCAATACACATTTTCAAGCGCGAGAAGAAGTGTAGAATTCGATCGCTCGAAGTTAGGATTAAGATGGCCTGGTAAAACTCGTCAAAACTGAGAATCAAACAACGGTTACATCGGCGAAGTGTCAAACACACTTTATCAGGCGGCTTGTGTGGATACGGAAGTAACCGAGCATTCAGAATTTATCGGACTAGGGTAAAAAGCTGATCACGGACCGAGAACAGTTTTGAGTTAAGACCAAGACAATCTCAAGAAGGAAAATTGTTATCCAACTTTGCTAGAAACTTGGTAAGTTATCAGTTAAATTTGATTCGTTTGTCACTCAACTGAGAACTAGTTGTGTGAGATACTAAGCAGACCTATTTAACATGTACACGTTAATTGCTGATTAGTACTCTAATTTGCGCTCGTAATATTCGCCTGAAGATGACTCTCCTGCTCGAATTTTGCTCAGGAAAATGTTCACTTCACTGATTCATCCTCACTAGCTAAATTGGCGGAGAGAGCCTCACCTGTTTACTATTTATGGCAGCTCATACCACTTGTTTAACTTTGTGATCAGTGCTAGTGAAATTGTAATATTTCAGTTTTCTGAGGCCTCAGCTTTGTTTTTGGTTTACATTACAACTGTACTGTCCTTTTGTTTCCTTTCCTTCATATCTGTCATTACATTAATTATTTCCTTTTTAACTACTAGTGGTTTTTTTTTCTTACTGTTGTTTTTTGTATATAGAGTTGTTTAATATCGAAAATCCACTCAAATTAGACTCGAACATTCCCTCCTTTTATCTATTTAATTCTCAATTCTCTAATTGGCCTAGAACTGATTATTCTTTCAATCTCAAAAATCTTTTTAAACTTGATCAAACGTGCGATGAAACAGTACCTCTGGCCTGCATAACTCACTTTCGTGCCCATTCGCATTAATCCTAGCATACTGTTATATCTAGTTTCAACAGATGATTGGACAAACTTAGCAAATGGCTAATTAAACTTCAAGAATTCAATACTGAAATTTAGAAACATATTAGGCTATCATACGGTGTATGGACAGTACATGGCCTTATCCAATTTTTGATATGCTTTAACAAGTTTTGGAATGAGGTGTGTAATATCGCTTCGTGGCTTCCCATAAGCTCCACTCTCCACTTCTTGTCTGTCATTCTGTTTTCTTTCTTCTGTCTTTCCTTATGTCTGGCAAAAAAATAAATAAAATGAAGCGATGATTCAAGAAACACGTTTCTCTTCACCTTCATTGCCGGGAAACAGGCTGCAAAATATCATTGCACATGTCAGTCTCTGTCAGTCTCCGCAATATCGCAATATCGTTCTATAATGACAAAAATGCAAGTCCTTCGACAGAGTGAGATTTTGTGGCTACGATAAAAATACTCGACGCGAACAATTGTCACTATTGTCAAGTAGAACGATTTAATATTTGAAGAAGTAATTTACTGAAGGACAGAGTACAAAGTTCAATTAACCGAGCTTTTAGAAATCAACTTAATTATATCGTTTTATGAATTTGCTTGTTTGTATCGCATTTTTTGAAGTGTTTTTATCACAAAACAGGCTTCTTAGATTGTTTTGGACTTACCTTTGAGGACAATTTTCGTTACACAGTACTTTCCAAACCTCCAGCCAGAAAAACTGCTTGTTGCAAAATGTAAAGAATAATTAACAGCCTATATCTAATACTATGTTGAGCTATCATTTCCCTTAATTTTGATTTGATTACTCAGACGATCATGTTTCAGCCGTTTACTAAATACAAAATGGATCTGTTTTGAATAAAACGGCAATTTAATTGGCTCGCCGATCGATTGCTCGCGCGCACTACCTTAACTCAACCGCCAGTTACACAGGCTATTTTCTCTCTCGATCTTGATCTGAATGGCGAAATTAAACAGTTTGCAGTTTCTCCGCAAAGTATTAGGCGCATTAAATACTTTTATGTTTTTCAAAGTAAATCCAAGAAAACCAGTTTTGCCTAAATCAGTTCCGGCCCCAATATTGACAGTACCTACAGGGTGCTGTAAACAAAAGCACGAGAAAGTTAGTGACCCCAGAAGTAGTCTGTATTTCGACAAGATGCCGCCTGTACGTAAGAAAATTCTTAGGTACGTTTTGATTACACTATCTGCGAAAACATTTGATGAAATTCTCATGGCCATGCGCGTCGAACGGGTACGTCGACTGATCTCGGCTTGCCTGCTAACCGAGCATACATCTCATACGTTTCTTCATTTTGCACCAATCGGTTAATACAATCGCTGAAAAGACGACTTAGTGATCAATTATCACAAAAACAGAATCTTAGGCATGCAGATATAGGTGCTTGTTGAAATCTTTGACGTGCACTTCATCGATATCAGCTCAATATCTATTACATCCGCTTGTCTTTGATATTTTTCAACTTTTTAAGGACATGGACAAATGCCGTCACGTCTTTCATTTTGTTTAGGGTATTCGAGCTGTTATTTATTTATCATACCTTTACGTTAAGTTAACTGAAAGAATTTGATTAGTAAATCAAGACACTTTCCCTTAGTTGTAATCTTAATTTATTCCTTAAAGTGTATTGATAATGAAGGTTAGGAGATGAATTATCAATGGAAAAAAATGATTATGATCTCTTTTACAGTAAAAATCAAGACTAGTTTATTTATTTATGTTTTTTTCTTATTTTGCTGGTTGCCACACAAAAAAAATTGACAGAAACGTAAGAAAAAACTTTAACTGGAGTAGCAAAGAGAATTAACAGAAACTAGAAAGCCTATTGCTGGTTTTCACCCAGTATCATGTGATCAAACCTAAAAATCGTAACCATTCAATAAATAAAGTCACGAATAAGGGATATGATAGATGTTAAATATATAAACAACTTCGCAAAGAATTAGGTCTCTGCTGCTTTTCATTCGCGGTGTGTTTTACCCAGAGTTTACCCCCTCGGAGAGGCGCAAACATGGCTGCCGTAAAGTAACAGAAACATCTGTCGTTGAGTCGTGCTATTGAAACGCAACCTTATATATATTACTCTAGAGCTTCCTGTAAAAGAGATCATAATCATTTTTTTCCATTGATAATTCATCTCCTAACCTTCATTATCAATACACTTTAAGGTGTATGATCTTTTTATGATCTCTATTCCTTAAAGTGTATTGATAATGAAGGTTAGGAGATGAATTATCAATGGAAAAAAATGATTATGATCTCTTTTACAGTAAAAATCAAGACTAGTTTATTTATTTATGTTTTTTTCTTATTTTGCTGGTTGCCACACAAAAAAAATTGACAGAAACGTAAGAAAAAACTTTAACTGGAGTAGCAAAGAGAATTAACAGAAACTAGAAAGCCTATTGCTGGTTTTCACCCAGTATCATGTGATCAAACCTAAAAATCGTAACCATTCAATAAATAAAGTCACGAATAAGGGATATGATAGATGTTAAATATATAAACAACTTCGCAAAGAATTAGGTCTCTGCTGCTTTTCATTCGCGGTGTGTTTTACCCAGAGTTTACCCCCTCGGAGAGGCGCAAACATGGCTGCCGTAAAGTAACAGAAACATCTGTCGTTGAGTCGTGCTATTGAAACGCAACCTTATATATATTACTCTAGAGCTCCGACACGTTGAAATTAATATTTCTTCTAGTGCAAGAATTGTTCAGTTAGCAAAACCCACAACGATTACTCATTTTTTGACCCACGCGACAGCCTTCTCGGGCAGTCATTTTAGTTACGCAACGCAAAAGCTTGGAAATTCAAACGTGCCCTATTGCAAAACGAAGAACCCTGTCGAGCTAAAACGCTATAAAACGCCAAGTTCATATAGGATCTATAATCTGATGAAACTGAAACATCAGAAGGAAAGGCAATTTTGAATTTTGGAATATGGCTACGTCACATGAAAACCGGCAATACGCGTTTACGCCTCCTTACATTTGACATATAATCTGTGTGCCATTGTTGTGAAGATACGGGCATGCGCAATGAAAAAAGCCCTTAATAAGCAAGTTATTATTATGGAATAGCAAGTATTGTGATAATAAAACAATAATATTAATGATGTAATTCGCGATACGAACAAACGAACAAGTAGCATTGAAAAAATCACTTAAATCACCTTTTTTGAATTGCAAGTGATTATGGCTAGATTTCTCAAGCATTGAAAGAGATATATCGCAGACTAACTGAAGGTCCGGGATTACAAGAATTACTCGAGCTGCTATAGTTCTCCGATGATTAAATATATTCCTCTCAAAGTAAAATTTACTCTCATTTTATTGGTTGCACTTTTTAGATACAGATATTGGCTAAGTGAGATGCTTTATATATCAGCAAGTTAAATTAAGGTTGAATGTCTTCCAACGTCAGTTGTTGAATTAAGCGCAAGTTGACTGCCGTCGTTAAAAAAAGCCGATTCAAAGTGTCTGCGGAAGAGTCTGTGGAGCAGACCTGAGTTTCTAAACAGGTAAACTGTCTAAAAACCTAGAATAGATTGTGGATCTCTCAGCCAGAATTATTTTGCTAACATCCAGATTCCTAAAATACAAATGTATTGTTTTTTCTTCTATATCAGTATGGTTCAACGACTTAAAGCTAAAATTCTGATTTCAAAAAAGAATATCTTCAGTCCTTGAAATTAAAATTATATAACTCGCTCAATTTTGCAGTTAAAGCAATGTATTTAAAACGCTTTTTGATTTATTTATTTCTAACTTTCATTTAAATTTCTCGAATTCTTGGGACAAGGAAAGTATCAAAAAATGTGTATTAGGAAAATTATTTCATTGCGCTTGGTTTTTAGGATCATGCATTTGCTTGTCTGACAAGTTATGATAAGTTCTCAGCTAGGCTTTTTTATTACACATTTTGCAATGGTGGGAGTGTGCCATCTGATTAAGTGGCTATCTGGTAAATAGAACAAAGAAAACTCAAATGATATTTACGCGAAACTCCTAATTGCGAGGCTTTAAGCCAGTGTATTCAAGAAAGCGTGATGTATTTAAGAGACGCATTAGTCTCTCACAATAGCTTATGACATCATTGATTAATCTCTTCCTGTTAACGTTGTTTTCAGATCTCTCTGCTACTTGTCGTTCGCAACCATTTGATACTGCAACACGTGATGTCACTGTTCACATACTCCGAGCCGGCGCAGATCGGTCTTCGCGTGGCCTTTTCATTAATTGTTACAGTAAACCTCGTTGGCAACTCCATAGTTTGCCTAGTTGTTCTGCGTAACAGGTCTATGAGGAACGCCATGAACTATTTGCTGGTAAGCCTTGCCTGCGCTGACATGATGGTAGCCATCTTCATAGCTCCTCAGTACATTTTCCTACACACGTATAAGCATCCACGGGGCCTCACTGGTGACTACCTGTGTAAGTTCCTGACTGGAGGGAACCTTATGTGGACAGGGGGCGTGGTCTCTGTCGTGTCACTCATCGCTATTGCGTTTGAAAGATATTTTGCTGTACTCTATCCGTACAATGAAAAGCGACGCATTTCCAAAGCGAAACTTAAATTGATTATTCCAGCTTGTTGGCTGTTTTCGTTCATCTGGAATCTTCCCTTGTTCTTTTTGTTGAGGTATGACCAGGTTATTGATTTTTGTTACGAGGATTGGCGAGCAGGTTGGTATTTGAATGCCTACAGCTTGGGATGGCTTTTTATGATTGGTATCATCCCGCTAAGCATCATGGTGTTCCTGTACACCCGAGTGGTCATTAAACTGTGGGTGAAAACATCACAGCCGGTAGAACGCACTCAGTGCGCCGTGATCAAGTCTCGCAAGCGGGTCACGAAAATGGCACTTATAGTGACAATTGTGTGCGGGATTTGTTGGCTTCCAAACCTGATCGTCTATGTGCTGGACTTCTACGGAATGAATTCCCATGGTGGAGTAATACATACAACAACGGTCGTCCTGGTGACTTTAAATTCGTCCGTGAATCCGATTATTTACTGTTTCCAGAGCAAGCGTTTCAGGAGCTGTGTCAAGGCGTTGCTATTTTCTCCTTGTTCACTGCAACGAACCGCGACGATAGAACCCAGAAATACTCTGACAAACGCTGCCGGGAACAGGGAGTGCCCTGGTAACAGGTTACAACTCGAGCCGGATGCTACGTTGAAGTCTGATCAATACCAATCAGCTTAGAACGAGAAGAAGCAAATCACGGCGCTTTCTCAAGTGACTCGTGATTGCCAGTATAGCCGGCCTCATGCATGATGCGATCGTTAAGCGAATGGAAACTGTTCTGTCTGTAGAACACCTTTCTTGACGACAGGATGATTGTCGAAAACTTGTCCTAACTGGCTTTTTTTCATTTAATTCAATCAGTTTACGAATCAACCATAAAGTATTTAAGTACGTCGCCTCATTGCAACAATGAAGGAAGCAATTTTACAGACTTCATACTGAAGCTTCCATACTTTGCTAAGACATGAAAAAAAATAAAGAATGATAAGTAAGAAATAAGAAATTATTTGAAATGTATAGATAATATAAAATATCTTAATATAAGCTTCACTGAACTCAACACTATAGAGACATGATATATTCGTCATTATTAATTACTTTTTATTGTGGCTTCTTATGATATTAGAAGTGTTAGGTCGTATTATTAGTAACGTCCAATAAAATGACATCGTTCTTCATTTTGAACGAAGGATTATCTGGCAGCTGAAGCAAGTAACGGCTAATATGAAATATCAAGAGACGCTGTTTATAGTCTTTTAAAAATGTATGTACGTTTAATTCTAATTCTAGAGTCATTAAAAGCATATTTCCAGGAGCCTGTGATATTTCAGATCGTATTTGTAGATCAGGACGTCTTTTATCATGACTGGTGAGCGTGTTTGATATCATTGTGTTCTCGTGGTACTTTACAACAAAGCTATTCTTCATCCTTTATGATGCAAACCTGTATCTGTTTACTCCGAATTCTCGACACTATTCAGTCATGTTGAAAAAATTAGACATTTCCGATAGGTCAGTATTTAATGACAGTTTTTATGTAGAGTTCCGAAATCCAATTAGTCTGACGCAGTTGAACATTTGAACAGGTATTCCCGGTATTGGACTGGAACTAGCTTGCAACTGAGGCTAATGCGGAGAGTCTTTTCAATGCAAATGACATTCATCTCTTTTTAATGATATTCCTCCCCATGAGCCTCCATTGCAAGCTAGTTCCAGTCCAACACCGAGAACCCGAATATGGTCTATTACACGACATGTATCATGGGGATTTGACCATTCTCATTCCCAGAGCCTCCGATTCTTTTGGTCACTTGGTCGGCGAAACGGAGGGCGAGCTAGTCGTAAACGACATTTTAAGACGAGTAGCACTGGCGACGCGAATGGGATTTGGCCAAAAAGCTGCTTAATCTAAGACAGACCTTCACTCTACAAGATTAGTAGTATACAGCTAAAAATAGTTGCATTTCGCAACAAATCGCCTGATGTTACATGATGAGTGAATTGTATCGTCAAAAGGCAAGTTCGCCCATGTCAATGACAAATGAATAAAGGGTGAAAGTTTCTAAAGAAACTGTGGTGCTGCGTCGGTGGGGGTAACAAGGTAATTTGGTTA
>OMLO01002991.1_pt1 | contig 13864 bp, 11 predicted proteins | sample 1674811 | NCBI WGS metagenome assembly OMLO01 (sample SAMN06265003, study PRJEB25207) | coral metagenome | isolation source: Coral host | place: Mexico:La Bocana,Puerto Morelos, Mexico | collected 2008-11-13
ACGGAAGCATGAGGTAACACAACTGTTACTTGACAGCTACCTGAGCCAATATACTGCAATGGACACCCATAAGGGTTAAGCTGCACTATAGATGGCATGTCAGTGGGTGCGATTTGCGCCCAACCAACCGCTGTCACACAGACCATCGGTTGCGAAGAAACGCCGCCAACGCATGGAAGCTAGCAAGCAGGTTCTTTTGGACTGACAGGGGCACCACTCGGAGGCACGGCGCACCAGCCACCAACCAAGACTATTGAAAGGACCGCATATCGAAGAAAACCTGCCGGTCTCTTTGGCAACGTCGACTACTGTCTCTACCAATCAGCAGTAAAGGATCCCCTGTCTGCTCAAATGTGGGGGAGCCAGCGTTTTGAGTAGTGTTGGCAGCGTCAGCGACCGATGGCGCCAGCGCAGTTGATCCAGCAGCTTCGCCATGCAAAGGAGTAGGGACGTATTCCGACTCCTGGGCAATATCTGTCTCGGGAAGGTCTGCTTGACGCCCCCACACAAGTCAAGAATGTTCCACACTTGGGTCACCTGAGTCCAATGGCAAGCTCCAAAGAACTCGTAGCAGGCAGTGAAGACAGCGAACACAACTGTTCGTGTACACTCTTGTTCCTCAGAGTCGGCGAGGATGAAATGTTTGGTGGCAGGATCATGGAGCGAGCTCACCTCTTCAATGGCAGGGTGGACTCTGTGAAAAATGACCGTGTCCGGATTCCTACCCGGATAGGTGTGAGATACATACAAAGGTAGTGCCGGAAAAGCATGTGACACCATGCGGGACAAAGACTTTCATCATCACCTCGTTATCCTGGAGCCTCTTGACAGGCAGGTGCAAGGTACCGATGGAGCGTTGCAGGGCTGCTTGTAGGTCAATACGAACCAGGTCACTGAAAGAGGTTTCAATGTGTACTTGAACGAAAGAACCAATGTTGCACTCAATAAGCTCTTCTCTGAGTCGAGTGTCATCGCACCACATGGCACAGCAGCGATCAAGAATGGGACCACAGGCGTTTTTCAGGAGGCCCAAGCAGTGATAGTCATTGATCCACTTGGGGAGGGCAACGGCAGTTACCCAATAACGGTGCCCCCATGACACTTCCAGGACCCCGTGGGGGCGCTGGAGATGAAAGGGATCCCCCTTGCGGGTCAACATATAGACTGGGTGCAGCAAGTCTTTATTGCAAGACCACCTGCGGGCTCGATTCACTGCGGTGAGTTTCCACGAGCGACCTTGTTCGACCTCCAAGTCCCACCAAGCCTCAATGATCTGCTCAAACGTCTTATTGGGGTCGCTCAGTGGGCCAGCCTGAGTGATCGATCGGGTACATGCTTGCTCATCGAGGGAAGGCTTGAGGATCACGCGAAAGACATGCAATAAGGTGAGATCATCCAGCATCCACAACTTCCCTTTTAGAGAATGCGCTAAATCTCTCTATGTCCGCACTTTTTTTTGCTGTGCGCTGCTTGCGTGCCACGAAAGACATCTTGGATTGAACCATGACCTTCAACAGACCTGGAATCACTTCGGATTGGACGATGTTGGAACTCTTCGAAAACAAGATCAGAAGAATTTGGAGTTCAAGCAAAGCTGCGTCCTGAATGACAATGTCACCAATATCAGTGACTCCTCTTTCATCTTGCTGAGACCTACTCTGGTACCATCATTTTCCAGATACATCACAACCTGAGAATGACTAAAACGAAACACCACAACTTGATGGCAATGAGAACGCTCAAATGCAAAATGATGACCATGCTGAGTCGTGTCTGTCTTCGCGAAACCGCGTGAAACAAGAACATGCACTTTTCTTTTTGACTGATGCTAAGCTCATCGTCATGATAGTTGGAATGTGGTTTTATCACTAGACTCCGCTAAGACAAGTTTTTTTTGTCCGTTTTTTCCGAAAGCTGCTGGCTACAGCCTGGCAAAGTCAATGTCGCACTTGGTCCTGATTGTGATGACTCTCCTCACCCCATTCGAGAGTTGCCTTTGGATCTCGGGACTGCCCGTACATTGCTATGCTCTTTGGACCCCAGAAGGCCGACCAAGGCCACCCAAACAAGACAGTCAAGCACGAGGGGTCACAGGCTCCGGATGTGGTTCAGACACAGAACAATGAACTTCCCTCACCTGAAGAAGTTCTTGTGACCTTAGGAGTGCAGGTGGACAGTTGTCGTCCAGCCGATTTGTCAGCACTCATCAATATCTTGCTTGGTGGCACTCCTGTCATTTGCAGCAATCGTGCGCTTTGGATACAAGCTGTCCAAGACCACTTCGATGATGTCCCCCTTTGTGTTCCCTGTCGCAAGCTGCTACAGCTAGTTTGTGAGACAGCTCCTCAGGTGGGGTGCGAAGTGTCTTCGGTCAATCCAGATGGAAGTTACCAATCAAAAAACCTTGTGGCACTGTGTCGCGGCTCAGCTCCTTTCCCCAGCAGTGGAGTACATGTTCTCATCAGCCCAAAATGCATTGGTCATTACCTCTACTTCTGATGACCCGCAACTGGTTCACATTGATTGTACTGGGCTGGGTGGTCATGACCTAGGGGGTTTCAAAGACTACGACATCTGTATTCGTACTGACAAGCATGGTCAGTCCATCTATGGCCCTTCGGTGACTCCGTTGGAGACTCCTGGCCGAGATGGCGTACACCACGTTTCCTTAGTGGCTCTTGGTGGTTCCAAAGCCATGCATGAGTTCTTGGTCCTACACTACATGGCCACTGACAGTGCTGAAGAATGGGACACCTTCCTGGACCTATGCCTGCCTCATTGTACATGGATACGTGCTGGCTCGCGGAGGGCGCTTGCCCTACACATGTTTGACAAGTGCCATGTGGCCCCCTCTCATAGAAGACTTGCCCATCCTTCTTGGATCGCCAGCATGAAACTGATGCTTGACCTGCTTCTTGGTGCCCGTCAAAAACGGTACCTGCGATCACGCCCTTTCGACAACTTACCTGCTCAAGTCTATGTCCGTGGCTTCTCAGCTGGCTCTTACAGCGGCATTTGTCTCCTCCACCTTCTGTGGAGCATGCCTCATGTCCAGGTGGAGGGTATATTGGGTGGCATTGCTCTGCCTCAAGATGGAGTTGTTGTGAAATCCACTCTACCATTTGCCCAAGGTCAACTGTTGCATGGATCAAATTGTGCGGGGATCGCCAGAATATTGGCACGAACCCACCCACTGTAACTGTAGCCTGCCGGTCAGCCAGGTAGTTGCTAAAGGTAACATGTGTTGGTGTATCGGCATCCAATTCCGGATAACGGACAGCGATGACAGTCTCATAGGTAACCTTTGGGACTCTGGCGCTGCTAGACAAGATAAGTGCCCAATTTTGCCTTCCGCTCAACCCTGCCGCTTCTACCAATCCCTGAGCTACCATCGTTTCGACATCATGCCTATGTGTGGCCAGCCATAGGACAGTCAAGGCAGTGCGAGGGACTATTTCAGAGCCATGGGGTGTATGTTCCCAGGAGTTCCCTAGCAATCTGATCGTGTGCACTCTGAGTCAGAAGTGGGTCAGGTTTCATCAATTGAGTCATAGGATAGGCAGGTGAAAGAGGGGTTCCTGTTAGGTACCGCACCACCACCTTGTATAAGGTGTTGGGTTGGTCTTTCTCTGAATTTCCCCTCCAAGCTACAGGTCTCCTCAGTAGCTTCTGTCTGAATCTCCTAGCCGCAATTGATTTTCGGAGGCCACCAGGTGTTTGACGATAGTCTCCAAGCCAGAGCACAATGCAATTGCGCGGCAAGCGGGCAATGGCAGCTGTTTCATCTAAATTCCCATACTGTTGGCTTTCGTCCTGCAGGGCAAGGTCAACTTCAGACATCGACTGGGCCACTGGGCTGTACTTACTGGGACATTCATGGCGAAACCCGCCACCGCATCCAATGATAACTTGTTTGGTGCGGAGAACATCATGGCGATGGGCAGTGCGGACATCTAGTCTGGTACTGCTTGTAGTATGATTTTTGCAGGGCCATGAACCCTACAAGTCGACCAATCTTCTTCTCAATCCATGAAGGAAGAGAAAGTCCCATGATATGTTCAGCAAATGCTTGTGACGCAACGTTCTCTTTAGTGAGAATCATAATCTTCAGGGAAGGATCGATAGTGATCAGCCCTGAGATAATTGCTGCCGCAGCACGGGTTTTGCCAGCACCGAACACTCCGCTAATTGGGCAATCAGTTTTGCCTTCAAGTAGTGACAAAAGGAGGACGGACAGAGTTGCTAAAAAGTGGCCGTCTCTGTTGTGTACAAGTGGCAGTAGTGCCCTCCTGAGTTGTCCTTCATCACCAGTGACACCAGCGGCACGTCTGTCAGCATAAGTCGCATCAGTCGTAATGTGGCCTGGAAGAGCCCACCTCGGTCCCGTGGCGGAATTGGGCAGAAAGTATCGTCCGATTGTACTCCACATCCACGACACAGCCTTTCTGCCGGCATTTGACTGAAGATTCCAAACTCTTGGTAAGTCTCATTAAATCCAACTTGAAGTTCGCTGAAGGCACCATAATGACGAGTCGGATCCTGGCGCAGGGCAATAGCGCAAAAGGTCTGTGCCACCTCTTCTGGCAGCCATGCAAAGTCCGTAGACAATGGTTGAGCATGTTTACACATAGCATGTTCACCCTTTTTTTCTTTGGAGGGGGCGGAGCTCATGGATACTAGAACTGCTTGATAGGCAACTGCATTCTGAGAAAAATGTAATAGGACGGAATATGTAAAAAACGCAATTAGTGAAGAAATTACACGGCGTTTTTGGTCACTTTTTCATGAATGTGAACAAAATGCAATTATGCAAGCAGTACGAAGTATAGCGTTTTAAGGATGAGTGGTTGAGAAATTCTTTGAATTTCAGCGAGTTGGTTCAAGGTGCAAATGTGTCTAGCACTGCACATGCATTTCAAGACTGCATTTGTTTGTCAATGTTTCAATGTACATGCTTTTCTTTCGTTGAAAAATTTCACAAGTGGGGGGTTTGTAGTAGTGCCATGGTTGTGGTAATGGAAGAGCCGTCACTGGAAGCATTGGATATCCCAGAGGAACAGCCATTTTTGGAGCTCATCGATTTGTCAGATGGGATCCCTGAACTGCCAGAAGATCTTGACCCCGAGTCTTGTTCAGAAGGAGAAGAAACGCCTGAAGTGGTTGGGCTGACAGGTTTCAGACAACGGTGGAAACGTGCACGGTCTGACATGGCTGGTTTTGAAACGCTGCCTTCTGGTGATGGATATTCTGCCGATGACAATCTCCCTGACACAGAGGACAGCGTTGATGTGGGTGGCAGAAGCTCAGTTCAAGATGACAACATTGCAGTGACAAACGCTTTCATTGACAGAAACAAACAGTCAGGTATTGTATTGCCCTGGGAGAATCCAATGCTTGCAGCTATCTTTGGTGAGGTAGTCCCCAGCCCCTCACTTGGAATGCCATCGTCCTGGTGCGCAGATATCACAAAGGCTGTTGGCGTCGATGATGGACTCGAGGGAATTCTTGGTGAGTTCTCACAACAGGCAGATGTGTCATCGTGCATTAAGAACATTGTGGATAGGCCTTTTCTAGATGGTGTTGAGGTGGACACTCGTAACGCAATTGGCAAACTGCATTTCCTTTTGGGCATTGATCACCGTCACAGTGAGATAGGACTTCAGATCTCTGAACCTGGTGCCAATGTAGAGATGGTGATGGCAGCGATCATTGGAACGAAGTCTCCTTCAACTGTGTCGAAACGAGTTAACGCGCTTCTGGCATTTTATAGATGGCATTCAATCTCATTGAGTGAGGACTTCCTGCCGCTGAAGGAACGTGCTGCTTGGGCATACATGCAGGATTTGATGGCTGGAAATGCTGCACCGACAAAGGCGGCGTCATTCATGAGTGCATTGAGGTTTGCGCATCACATTTTGCAAATCCATGGAGCGAAGGATTGTATCGACAGTCGGAGATTAGTTGGAGCCTCTGAGTTGATGCTGTCCAAAAAGAGAGTGACGCAACAGGCAAGGCCGCTTACTGTGTTGGAGATGAAGAAGCTGCACTCCATTGCTGCATCCACTTCTCAACCTGTGGACAAGCGTGTGATCGCCGCTCACCTTCTCTTGATGACTTATGGGAGGTGCCGCAATTCAGACTTGGTCCATGTCAGCGAAGTCAGGCACGACACAACCGGTGGCTCTGCTGTGTCCGGATCATCTGGATATATGCAAGTGACCACGCGATATCATAAGTCTGCAAGGACAGCAGCTTCCAAATCATGGCTGTTGCCCATCGTGGTCTCAGGAGAAGGTGTTGTGCATGAGCCCTGGTTGGATGTTTGGATCACGTGTCGGAAGCAGGCAGGCTTGCCAGTCTCGGGCGTGATCGATGGTGCTCTCCTTCCTGCTCCAGTTGGCAAAGGTTGGTCTGTTAGACCGGTGACATGTAGTGAAACGGCACAACTTTTGAGATTGTTGATATCAGTCGATGATGGGTCAGTTGCTTCGCATTCTTTGAAGAGCACCTGTCTATCATGGGCTGCAAAAGCAGGTTTGCCCCGTGAGAGTCGTCGTCTGTTAGGCAGGCATGCCGACGCGTTGCAGGGATCAGACTCCTTTTACAGCAGGGACCTTGCCATTGGACCAGTGCGAGAGCTGCAAACAGTGATCCGGTGGATTCGAGAGGGACTATTCTTTCCTGATAACAATAGGGCCGAGTATTTTCCTAGTGGGCATCCTATGGCATCTTCAGCAACAATTGGGTTGAACTTTCAGCCGAAGACCCCTGCTCTGCCTCGACCTGCTGTGCTTGTGCAGCGCGACGCCGATCAGCAGCCAACTGGGTTGACAACTCCTGGTATGGAAGCAGTAGTGAAGGAGGAGCCAGTTCAGGTAGCCACTATCGACGAAGTGATCGAGATTGATTCAGACGAGACAGGTTCGAGCACTTCAACAAGCAACCCTGCAGATGAATCAAGTGGTGAGGACGAAGCCTTCGCATCTGAGACAATTGGCATAGCTGCTGGTCCAACCGTTTTTGAAGAGGAGCAGTATGCATTGGTGAAGCACAGAAAATCTAAGATCATTCATTCAGTGCCTGGACTTGAGCCCTTCGAACATGGCTCGACATATGAAGGCATGGAAGCAATGCAGAACAAGTTCACTGCCTGTGGTCCAAATGTCTCCAAACTTTTTGAACCTTGTTTTTCAGTGGTCGATTGGACCGCAAAGTGTCGAGTGTGCTTTAGAGGTAGAAGGCGTCCACCAACACGGTGATTGGTGCATTGTGATGTGTGGTCGCTCAAAAGATGGGCACGTCGACTGATGTCAGTCAGGCCGTATGATGTTAGTTGCATGTGCACATGAACCATGATGTCATGGTTTGTAACCACACATGTCATGTTTTGCAAGACTTGAAATTTTTGAGATGTATTAGTTGCTGCGTGGATGTCCACTTCATTCTTCATGAGATGTCTCATGTGCATGGTGGATGTCCACCGTATTGATTGGCAACAGATCGATGTCGATCATTGAATGCTGCATGTGCAGACAGTGGATCAATCGCAGGGCAGACATGTCTGAATGCGTAACCTTGCACCCCAAAAACGGAGCCTTTTAACTTGTTTGTTTTGCCACTTGCATGGTGCTTTCTAAGGTCAGTTTGAACTAATTTCGATTTCCTGCGTCGGTTGCCATGACGTCCATTGTTGACTCCAAGGCCCACTTTTCGAAGAGATGTCTTGAGATTGGAATGACTCCAGGGGCGCTTGCCTCCCTTGTAGCCAATGGTTATGAGACCATTGGTATGTTGGCATTTGCAATTGGTCAGCCAGGTGTACCATTAGTTGATGATTCGATACAGGCCTTTGCTCGCAACACATTTGGTGCTGGTGCTGCAATGGCTGACGTGACTGCGCTCAAGAGGATGGTGTTTGAAAGCCACACGATGGTTCTTGCACAGCTTCGTGAGCAAGTATCAAACCCCGAGGCATCTTCGACTCGCAAACTGCCAGCCGTAGAGCGTGAAGCCAAGATGAGAGCCCTGAGGGCAAGGCTGACAGGGGTAGTGGTGGAGCATCAGCTCGAGCCTTCCCATGCTCTATTGGATATTTTTTCACAGCAATGGGAGAGCCGTCAACTCGAATACGTGAATGCAGAGAAGTGTACATCAAGAGAATGGGAAGTCATGAAACACAAATCATCGAAGCAGCTGACCATTGATCAAGACAAGCTGCTTGTGAAGGAGGAGAAATCTGTTCCAGATCAACCGGTGCATTCGTCTGAGCTCCAGGTATTGGAGGCATTGAGGAGACGCGGCATAGCAATGGCGTGTGTGGACATCGTTTCATGGGAGGCTCATGAAAAGTATCTTCAAAAGCTTTTCAATCATCTTCGTGGCGATGCACCTGAGAACTTTTCCAAGCCTACGCTGCAGCAAATTCTAAAGGCTGACCGTCAGGTTTTCATGCAGATGATCAAGGACGATGTTTCAGTCCGCAGGCTGCCGGATAACACTTTGGAGATGGACACGGCTATTTTTGCTGCATTGTCGACTTATGAAGTGGGCTTTCATCTCATCCCTTTGCCAAAGACATCGAAACCTGTTGCTGACCCGAATCCTTACAGACCTCCGAAGAGACAGCATTGGTATGATGATGATACCCATCCTTATAACAGGAAGGGTAAGGGCAAGGGCAAAGGTAAGAAAGGCAAGAATCGACCTGCAAATCCTATGCCTCAAGCGCTGCAAGGTCGGAACAACGTGAGTATGGACAATCGCAACAGGAGGTTGTGTTTCAATTACAATCTTGGCAAGTGTAGTGATGCTGCACACGGAGCTCAATGTGCAAAAGGCTTTCACTTGTGCATGCGGAAAGATTGCCACGCTCCTCACCCTGAGTGTGAGCACGACAAATCTTGACTATATCCAAAGATTGACAAGCTTGTAGCCAAGGGGGTCAAGCTTGAGCAGTGCATGATAATTGAGATTTTTGCTGGAACTTCAAGAGTGACTTGCTGTTTGAAACAGTATGGACTTGCAAGTTGTTTTGGTGTGGATCATGTACGTTCAAAACAGTGCGCTTCACAAGTCGTAATTGCTGACCTATGCGCTCCTGAAGGGATTGCATTGCTAAAGCAGTGGCTAGCTCACGAGTATGTGGTCGGAATATTTTTGGCACCTCCTTGTGGATCGGCCTCTAGAGCGAGACAGATACCGCTGGGAAAACGACATAAGAGAAAACATAAGAATCATTCGGGGCCGAGACCATTGAGGGATGATAACCACCCCAATGGTCTACCAAATCTTTCTATGCTGGAAAATGTGAGGCTGTCGCGAGCTAACAAACTTTATCACCTGACTTCGCAGCTTGCATTGTGCTGCAAAATTTTCATATACAATTTTTCATTCATGCCAGTATGGAAGTGCGAGGAAAAAGAAAACCATGCTTGCGCACAATCATCCTGCTTTCAGAGCAATCTGTGCAAAATGCCCTGGACAAAATTCAAAGCACAAACACCTGCCATGGGGTGTGAATCCTCGTACAAAGCGTTTTGCAACCACTGAAGAAACTGCGTATCCAATGGGTTTGGCAAAGATGATTGCAAACTGTTATGTCGTGGCTTTACGAACTGCTGGTGTTCAAATGCCTCCACAGTCTTTGCTTGAAGTGGATGATCTATCTCTTGATTATCTTCGTCGACTTCGTGCAACTGCAGGTATGCAACCCAAAGCCTCCAGAATGCCGCCTTTGGTTCCAACTTTCAAGAAGAAGCTTGTTGCAAAACCCACAAAACAAACAGTTGGCTTCCGGTTGTATCAGAAGATAGTTCAACAACTCCATGAAAGTCTTCCCAAGGGTTCAAAACTCTTAGCAATTGCACCACTAGACTCCTCTCCGATGGGGGGTGTTGATGAAGCAGTGGTGCCAGATGAAGGCGATACAGGTTTGGATGTGGACCATGATCGCAATATTATCCATACCTGGGGAATTCCGTGGACGCCTCTAGAATTTGTCGAGCAAGCTGCAAAAGCCAAACACCCAATGCAGCTAGACCAGTTCTTGCCCAACAGGCTTCGCAGTGTCGTGACGCGATATTCTGAGACAACTGTGCAACAAAGAGTAGTGAGCAGAACGTCGAGGTTGGGTTTCTGGGTTGGCAGAGCAAAAGACTTGGCGGCGCAGGAGGAGAAATTTCATTCGTCACTGCATCCCCACGTTGCTTCCGTGTTGAAAGGCAAGAGGCTGTTACTTATGCGGGAGATGATGCAGTCGATCCAGTATGAAGACATGGATGTGTTCGAGGAATTCACGCAGGGTACAATGCTAGTGGGATCCTCCCCAATATCTGGTCTTTGGCCCTTGAAGTTTAGCCCTGCAACAATGACTTTGGCTGACCTTGACGCTAGTGCTTGTAAGGAACGTGATATTCTGGGCCGTGGCAAACCTGTTGGCGATCATGATGAGGAGCTGGCCCAAAGTGTTTGGCAGCAAACCATGGATGAGACCAAGACAGGTGCACTGGTGGGGCCCCTTGACTTAGAGTCAGTGCCGTGCAACACCCCTCTGAGCCGAAGGTTTGGCATCCGCCAGGGTGGCAAAATCCGTTGTGTTGACGACTTTAGCCGATCCGGTGTGAATGCATGCTGCTGCACCAGTGAGAGTCCGAAGCCTCACACCGTTGACGTGATAGCTGCGCTTTGCATGAGTTTAGCTACACTGAGTTCTTCACGACAGTGGCTCGCTCGATCCTTCGACCTAAAGCAAGCATATCGACAGTGTGCTGTTCACCCGGCGTCCGAGCAGTATGCACACATTATTGTGTACTGCCCGAGCACTAAGAAGAACATGGTGTTTGTCATGCGAGCTCTTCCTTTTGGAAGCGTGAGATCGGTACACTCCTTCCTCAGATTGTCATCATGCTTGTTTGCGATAGCTGCATCTGAATTCTCCATTCCTGTAACAAGTTACTTTGACGATTTCATCACTGTGTGCGAGAAGGAAGAAGTTCATTCCGTGTCTGGATGCATGGCAGGTCTTTTCAAACTTCTGGGATGGAAATTTGCTGAGCACGGTGATAAAGCTCAGCCTTTTGCAGAGACAGTGGCAGCGCTGGGTGTTTCTGTGAATGTGTCCAATATGCATCAAGGCCTGGTGACAATAGACAACACTGCTGGGCGTAAGAATGATATTGCTGCATATATTGATGAGGTGATCAAGACTGGTTCACTTAGCAAAATGGATGCTCTACGATTGCGTGGAAGGATGCAATTTGCAGCAGGACAGATTTTTGGTAGACTGGCGAAGAAGGTCCTGGCGGTCATCGCTGGACATGCATATGGTTCACATTCTTCGAGGGTATCCCCAGAGGTGGTTAGTTCATTGGCGCTATACCGAGATCTGTTGAAAGTTGACGTGCCCCGTGAGCTTCGTGTTGGATCGGGAAAATCGTTCATCCTTTTTACGGACGCTTCATTTGAACCGGACCACCCAGAATGGCAGGCTGGACTTGGTGGAGTCTTATGTACAAGCGATGGTGCTATTGTCCAGTTTTTCTCTGTACACATGCCTCCTCAACTGAGGGAAAAGCTGAACGTTTCAAAGAAGAAGAAGATCATTTTTGAACTAGAATTTTTCACAATTTGGTGTGCTCTTCATGTATGGAAAGATTTCCTCTTGGATGCGCAGGCTATGATATACACTGACAATGATGGCGTGCGTGATTGTTTGATTGCATGTCAAACGGATAGTGCGAATGGACGCCCTATACTTAATGCCTGCCTTCGCTCTGAATTTGATCTGCGTGGGAACTTTTGGTACGCTCGCGTGCCGACAGACTCTAACATTGCAGATGAGCCTTCCAGAAACGATGTGAGATTTTTGATGAGTGTCAAAGCTGAAAGAGTTGAAGTCGATCTACAAGTGTGCTTCGATGCAATGGTGTCATACAATGATGTGGGGGAGGCTCGACCAGCATCGAATGCCCCAGTGTCAAAAAGTGTGTCAATGAGCGGTCAAGCATGAAGACTTAAGCAAGCAGTACGAAGTATAGCGTTTTAAGGATGAGTGGTTGAGAAATTCTTTGAATTTCAGCGAGTTGGTTCAAGGTGCAAATGTGTCTAGCACTGCACATGCATTTCAAGACTGCATTTGTTTGTCAATGTTTCAATGTACATGCTTTTCTTTCGTTGAAAAATTTCACAAGCCCACCCGCGGCCACCCTCAGTTGTACAGTGCCAGACCCAAGCCTGGCTCGACCAGCATCGAATGCCCCAGTGTCAAAAAGTGTGTCAATGAGCGGTCAAGCATGAAGACTTAAAGAAATTGTCAATGCAGAGAATTCTATTTTTGTGTTGCGGCCGCACTTGCTTGCTGTGCAATTCTTATTTTTTTTTGCAGCTGCTTGGGTATGTCCTGGAGGATCGCCTTTCAGTTGTACATTTGAGTCATTGATGAACAGTTGTACTCGGCACTCGGAGGCTTGTCCTCCTCTCATCCCTGGTCCACCCTTGTCCTTGACCTCAAAGGCGTCTTATCTGAGCTCGACAAATACTTCATTTTTTTAAAGGTGAGGAGACGCTAAAGCCGCGGCACAACGCTGACGAAGTACATCCTTTTTCTTTCCCTACGATCGAATGCGCTCTGTTGTCACAGGTATCTCGAACCCAATGGCTGCTCTGCGCCGATCTTCCTCCTTCTTTTGTGCACTGTCGATGAATTAACTCCGGAAAGGTTCTCTCGTCTTTGACCCACTCGACCTTGGAGGATTAATTTGTTTGTGAAATTTGTTTGATTAATTCGATCTATGGTTTGGCCTTGAATGATGAACGTTTTTGTTTCCACAATTGGATTTATCCGTTGCGGTAATTTCAGCTGACTGAAGGGCGAACGGCCCGGGACACGTACCCTAGCAGCTTGGAGCCAAAAAAAACCTTTTCCTCCATTCTGCCTTTTTGCTTGGTTGACTTGTTGGTTCCCCCTTTTTGTTTGTGCCGCTCGACACTGCACTTTTAATTTGTTTGTTGCAACATCAGTGATTCATGGCCGTAGTGTCTCTTTTCACTTTCGCTTCGCTGACTGATGGACGAACTGTCCGGAACTTACCCAAGCAGCACCGAGAAAAAAAACCATGTCCTTGCTTCTTGATTTGTTGGGTAGGAAGTATGACAAGGAAGGACGCAAAGCTAACAGTTTTTCTTCGCAAGTGACTACCCTGGGAGTTGTGGTAAACGTGGAGCTTACCAACCAAGGTTTACTTGAAATACTGAGAAACGCGAAGAGAGTTCGCTCGCTCGGACCGATGCAACACTTGATGCTGGACGTTTGGACAGGCGGGATGCCCAAGTCTTACAACGTGGTAGGCCGGCTTTTAGCTTTTCTCAAATTTTCGGGACATCAGGAAGATTGGCTCTACAGCACACCTCATGGCATGTTATGTACTTTTTGTTTCCAAAATTTCGAACATGTTCAGACCCTAAAGTTCTTGAGGAAACGTTTGGACAACAATGATGCCTGCGAATCCATATGGATGTTGGGAACCATTTTGTTATCCTTACAGATGCTTCCGTTGAACAAGACTACAGTGGCGGTCTTAGGGGGTGTGCTCGTTGACAACAATGGTTTGTTGGTGTCGTGGTTTCGTGTTAAGCTTCCTAGTGAACAAGTGAAGAAGGTCATGAGACCAGACCAAAGTGTTGCTATTGCGGAGCTCGAGACCTCACCTCTGTTGGTAGCGTTGAACGTTTGGAGAAAGGATGTTTCTTCAAGACATGTTTTGTGCTGCCTGGATAATGAAGTGGCTCGTTTTTCACTTATCCAAGGTTATTCACAGAATGACATGGTCAGTTGTTTGGCGCAATGTATTTTTCTGCTGTGTGAGTC
>OMLO01002992.1_pt1 | contig 13860 bp, 14 predicted proteins | sample 1674811 | NCBI WGS metagenome assembly OMLO01 (sample SAMN06265003, study PRJEB25207) | coral metagenome | isolation source: Coral host | place: Mexico:La Bocana,Puerto Morelos, Mexico | collected 2008-11-13
CATGTAGGTGAAATCCCTCAGGAGGACTATTGTGAGATGAATCAAGACACTGGAGAAAATCCATCTCAGGCACCAGATACATTTGGTGAAAATTATGAGGTGATGTCGGCAGAACAGACAGATGGAACATCGCAGAGTGAAGTGGCGGCTGGTGAGAATTACATAGCAATGGAGGATGATGCTACACCTCAAGAAGATTATGAAGAGCCGCAAAAAGAGACAACTGGTGATGAGGATTATGAAATAACAGAAAGCAATAAACAACCTCCTCCAGCACAGGATGAGGAATATGTGTTGCCAGATGCTGACTCAGACTATGAAGGTATTAAGCAACCATTCTTTCCAATACATGTAGTTATCTTAAATTAATTTTAATAAAACCTTAATAGACATTTCTTAATATTTACAATATTTGACAAGGAAGAAGTAGTGGTCAAATGGCTTGTTTATGAATATGGACTCTAAATTTGAGAACCCAACATGTAGCTGGGGTGCAATTAAGTCATTGCAACTAAAAGAAATGAAACTCCAGGAGACTGCTAATATTGAACAAAGGTTACCTTTTATTGACCCCTCCGAAACCCACTGGCCTTCTCTCCTTCATAGATCAAAACAAGTTCCACTGATTCAATGGTAAAAATGCATGAAATACCCAAACATTTCTCAACCACCTACTCCCTTCCTCCCCCAAAAAATCAAAGATCAGAGGTGAAAGTCACACTCATTTTTAGTGCTTTTCTTCCTATCTGGGAAGTGCTAGTTAGCAGCTTCTTGTGGAATCCACAATATTTAGTCCCAGAGAGAGTTGCATACATGTACAGGGCTCGAAAAATGTGCCTACCAGTTGTCCCAGCCAAGTAAATTTTTTGGGGCAAGCACATATAACTTTATATTCTCTTTTGCCAAATGAGCAAGGGCTCAGACTTGCCATTGGTTTATTACTGTTAAATAAATGAAGAGCAAACTAAGACTTGTCCAGTGCAAGCAAACTTTGATAGCTACCCTGTTACATGTCTGGAGGGCAAGCTGCAGTTCAAGGATTTTTTTTCGAGCCCTGCATGTACATGTACTGTTCAAATATGTCTGAGTTTTGCCTGCTGTGTTCTTCAGCTTAACACATTTTGCTCACCGAGTTCTAACTTACATGTATAGTTTGTCTCCACCTGGGAAACTGGATGCTAGCAAATTGTAGCAAAGGGCAACCTGATTTATTGCTGGAGATTAACCTTTGATAGATTACCGGTAGTGTTCAAGATAAAGTGATAGGGAATGATATAAGTCACAAATGAATACTTCTAGTGTTTTCATGTTGTGGACTAATCTGTACAAGCCTTGTTCACACTTCACACATTGCATTATTTAACAGGAAGGTCACATAAATGCAAAAAACACCCCATATTTTTGTTCCATACCTCCAATGCAATGTGAACACCACAGCATAATGATATAATTTAAGGGAGGTATTAAGCATAATTAATCCCTCCTTTATGTTGTTATGTCTTTATGTTGAAAGTACGAACCAGGCTGAATACAGTATCATCTCTAGTGCTGCTGTATGTGTAATTGATTTTCAGCAGAAGCTTCCTCTTTATTCGAAAGGCGGACTTGCAATGTCAGCCTGTTGTACATGTAGGTCTAATGACTGGTATGACTGGTATCAGATTCCACAATGCCACTGTGTAGTGGATTTTCATCAGAAGCTTTATCTTTATTTTAGAGGCAGACAAGCCTACTTCAACAAACACTGTCGATGGTGCTCATATGACAACAAAGGAGAGGTCAGAGTCTCTCAACTGTGATCATTTCACAAAGAAAACTAAACCTGAGAATGTTGAAGGCATCATTTTTGAAGGTATTTATTGACATGTCACATATAATCAGATTTTTGTTTACAGTAAGTATTAATAATAATATTATTATTCACTTTATTTAACTTATTTGTAACTGTACTTTCATACATTTTTTTGGGCACTCAAGATTGTGAATAAGGATCCAATTTTGACAAAATGTTTATTAATTAAGTTAAACTCACTGTTACACATTTTTTTCTCAGCAGTCTTGTTATATTCATATTTTACAACTACTGGAACTTGTGACCTTCATCAAGACCAATAGAATCAATTGTTTTTGTTTTTTATTAACTTGCATACCACACAGTCTTGATACCTAGCATACCAAAAATTATGAAATAAGACTACTAGAAGTGTATTTTTAACGCTAAACTGACATATGGTCGGAAATTTCAAACTTTACGTGTTTAGGTGAATAGTACATGTACTTTGCAGTACTTTTATTAGTAATCATCACCAAGTTAGTTCACCAATCAGAAATGGAGGAAAGCACTTTTATTGTCTTATGTGATATTCCCTTAAAGGTTACTTTAAAAGTGTCTTATTAAATAAGCAACCAAAAATAAGTTTACATGTATTTCTAACAATAGACTGTACATGGTTGGAACTTTCAAAATTTCTGCACCATACTTTCGTTGCTTATTTGGTCGTTACAGTGAACAAGTTTGTCAGTGAACAAGTTTGTCAGTGAACAAGCTTCTAATCACCATGACAAGTGAAAGAAACTAAAAAGGCAAATGAATTTCCAAGTACATGTACGGGTACTGATTGACATACAAGTCTGTCGTAAAAGGTCTCATTTTGTACTTGAGCATATGGCAGCAAAAGCTGCGGGGTGGGTACTCTCAGTAAAATTGGGTCAGGGTGTGAGGCCTGCTTCCCAAAACCCTTACCATATTTATGACCAAAATCTGTGATTTTCCCTACCTTGTTTGTGACCTGTCCAAAAATCTGATACCCTATCTATGACCTGACCCTTAAATCAATACCCTGTTTCAGTTCCTTAGTTCAGACCAATGTTAAATTGCCGTAAACATAATTTGTGAAGGGTTTTTGCTTATAATCTTATGGAAAAAAGTAGCTTCTTCTTAAAAATATACCCAATTATAGACTAGTGCACAGAGACCATACCCATTTTATCACCAAAACGGCTGAAAAACCATGTCTTTTGGGGCCGCACATACCTATATAGCCCATATAAGTGTCTGTGAGTACCCACCACCCCCCTGCCACCGAGGGTCTAAACAGAGTCAAGTTCAGAAGGAGGCTTACACATTTATAAACAAAAAAAATTATATTGTTTTTTTAGAACTCATTGGTTGTGTGATAGTATTCTCTCAAGGTCCTGCTGTATTTAGTGGAGATAGAAGGATTTATATTAAATGGTTTATAAAATGTAGTTCGAAGAGTTTATATTCAGAAGTTGATGATTTTATAGTGTGAGCCTGCAATTTTTTCCTAAGGTTTCTTGAAGAAACTCCGCAAGGAAGGCAAAATATATTTGGGAAGTAAGTGGCAGAAGCGTTACTGTGTGGTGCGGAACCACGTACTCTACTACTTCAGGGAAAAAAAAGCAAAAGAGCAAGCAGGCCAAATTCTGCTGCCGGGTTACAAAGCACAAGTGGCCAACAAGAGAGGGCGCGAGTTTACTCTGACACATTCACATTCTGATAATAGGGCATATCAGGTACATGCTTGTCGACTGCCGTCACGTCAATGTCATGCTTTTAATTTGTATCGCCTCCCCCACACCTCCGTCCATGTGGAGACTTCTTCAAGGTGGACGTTTTACGTAGTCTCAAGGAAAGTTCTGTTTATAAATGAAAAGTCGGTTGTTTAGCGCGGTCCGGATTTTCCTATCTCTGATCACGGTCACAGTAACGCTTACGTAACTTTTTTTTCCGTGAGTTTTTTTTCGGTTGAGAGCTTGGAAAAAATAAATAAGTTATTTACCGGCTTAGGGTCGGTCCGTATAGTGACCAGTGACCTCGAACTTGAAATGCTGCCCTGCGGCTTCGGGCAGCATTTTCAAGACCTCGGTCACAGTTTTTCACTATACGGACCTCCCAGCCGGCAAATATCACATATGTATTGTTGAGAGAGCGGTGCATTAGGTAGTTGTGGCCACATACAAAATTACTCTAAATTGAAGAAAAACTGAAAATAGTAGTCTACCCTAAAGAGATAATAATAAACCATAACGGAACAAGGATAGTTAAGGATGGAGAAGATTAACACTAGTTAATATATTAACATTTTGGTTTCACAATTTTTTTTTAGTTCGAGAGCAACTCCAAAGAGGAAACAGAGAAATGGATAAAAGCCATTAATGCCGCTTGCGATGCTCCCTTGTCACAGCGCCAAAGTGAATGTTTAGCTGAACTCCGAAAACAAGCTTCGGGTGATGAAGACAGTTTGCATTACATTGACGCGGGACAAGCTAAGAACGATGCAGCAGACGAATCCAATGGCGATGATGTCTATGATGACACTAATGAAGATTTATATGAAGAAGTGGGCACAGCGCAGTCCCCTGCCTGCAATCAGCAGCCGCAGCCTCTGAGACAGGATGTGGATTATGAAATTTCTGCCGCTGCGTTCCCCTCTACGCCAGCATCTGCTCGCGGTTGGTATAGCTGGCTGTTTACATTTTTTCAGTCTCTTACATTGTTCCCGTCTCATCCGTTGTGTGTGCATCGTTCCTCTTTCAGTCTCGGAGCGTGTCTCTTACTGTTTCGTAGCTACTCAGATGACGGATGTCGAAGGAAGCAAGCCGTATATCTGGATAATTTAGTTAGTTTGATTACGTTTATTATCTGAGCTTGGTTTTTTTTTCAGCTGAACCTTCACCAGTTGAGCCGATACAAGAAGAAGAATACGAACTTCCGGAACAATCCACTCCCGCACCACCTCCCCCACGACCTACCAAATCACAACCACAAACACCAATGCCAGATACCCCTCCTAACTTACCACCTCCGCGGCCTTCTAAAGCTCAACCAGCTACCCCACCCGCACAGCAACAAGATGACGTCTACGAAATTGCTGATAGTCCCGAGGATACCTCGTCAGAATTACCGCAACCGCCAGCGCCCCTGAGAGAAGAGGAAAATTATGAAATACCGGGTGAATCACCACCACCATCCCCAGCCCCCATTCGACCTCCCAAAATACCTCAACCACCGATCCCACGGCCATCAGATGTTTCACAAAAGGAGACACGTAAGTTTGATTTCGAGTTGCACGTTACGTTGTTGTGAAATCGTTACGTCACATTTACCAGGCTTTATAGTACAAAAAACACCCGCGAAGCATCACGCAAGGCAAAATATTAGTATTCAACCTATCCTATGCACCCTAACCTAGCAAATGAATCCTTACCTAAAAAAGCGTTATCGTGTGGCAGTTAGAGTTTTAAACTAATAATGGGCTGGTATCCCGAGAGCGTCATGCCGACCTTTTTTCGTCAGCCTTGATCGCACATCTGTTACTGATCGCACGTTTGTTTAGAAATAAGGTCGTAACCTGTGTCTCTCAGAAATTCGGCGTGAAATGGGTACTTAATAATGTGGATATACAATCTTCTTGCGTTGTACATTCGCTCTGACGAAGGGCTAACGCTCGAAACGTCAGCTTTTCAACTTGTTGCGGTGGCCAATTTACATTTTCAACTTAGTTGATATAACCAAATTACCTTGGCTCTTTCTTCGTGTACAAGACACAGGCTACGTCACAATAGAACATCGCACCATGAATTGTTTTTATTGTTTTTATTGTTTTTCTCGTTCTTTTGTCCTTTTTGTTCTCTATTGTTTTACATCAACTGTCTTCTACACCAAGTAGGAGCCATTGTTACCCCCACCGACGCAGCACCACAGTTTCTTTAGAAACTTTCATCCTTAATTCATATTTTTTTTTAGTTTATTTTATATTAGGTTTTATGTTTTTGTTTTGTTTTGTTAGAAAAAGTTCCGGTGCGACCTGCTAAGCCAGGTGCCAAGTCACAACTCCCGCCTCCACCTCAACGAAAAGACGAACCACCACAGAGTCCCACAGAAAATCAAAAGAACGAAATAAATTACGCCAATATTTATCAAGCCTTGTGGAATTGTGACGCCGGTGCTGAAGACGAGCTGGGATTTCGACGCGGCGATTTGATTTACATTTACGAAAAGCCGCATCCTGATTGGTGGATCGGTTCTTTGTTCAAACCTCAAGGATACAGTGTCGGCCTGGTGCCGAAACAGTATGTGATGGAGGCTTATGAAATGTCAGCATCTTAGTTTGACAATAGTTTAGCCTAAAGGAACTGTGTCACGGATTTTCGTCAAATTTAGACAAAAAAAGTGGCCACCAAGAAATATAAAAAAAGAACCACTAACAGCGAAGGAATATTTCAAGAACATTATAAATGTAAACCAAGGTACGAATGGACAAAATGTATAGCAGACTGGAACGGATAACATTTTGGGCCTTTGAAAAAAAAGTGCTCAAAGTTATTCTCGTTTGTTTTCTCACCTTTAAATCGCCCAGGAGACGTATATGTATTAATAGGTAGGGTTTCGTCATTCAGTTTCTTCGCTAACGTTCAGCTTCTTAGCGACCATTTGCGAGTATTTGACTAAACTGAACCGTGACACAGTCCCTTCACAGAGGCAATACCTCACAGTTTAGACGTTCCTGTAGTGTAAGGGCCGAAAAGTACATATTTGAGTTACTTAAAACTTTTAAATGAAAATACTTCTTATCTGTACCGTGTGTTTGGGCTGATATTTATGTGCGGAAAGCTTAGAACAGTCGCCGGTATGCCTTTGCTCATGGAATCAAAGATGGCGGCCAGTGACCGGGCGCCATCTTGAATTGGAATTCCCAGAAGCTCTAGATACAAAGTTATTTAGATAAATAAATGAACTGGTAAATGGCATATAGATTGTGTCAATTTAACATAGATTGTAATTTTGTAAGCATAGCTATTATATTTTAATACATAATTTGTTACGGATTTTATAGGTAAATATTTTTGTACGTGGGAGATAAATAAGCATGCTGGTCATCTGCGTAGCCGTTGATCGTATCGTGACATCTCAGCGTTGTGTGACGCGTCAAGTAACGCATGCAGGAAAGTACACACTCAATTTATATTTTTAGTACGACCACCCTAGCAAAGAACACGCCTTACTTTTTGGTCACGATAATTGTTGGAATAAAGCTGCTATCAATTTTGCAATTCTTCCGCGAACTCTAGTGATAATTCAAACAGGCTATTCTTAATAATCGGTGGAATTTTACTGAACAGTTCTTATAGTTTATAGTTTTATGTCCAAGTATGGTGGATTTCTGATAGACTCATTCGAATTTTGCTATTTTTTATGCCTGATTTTATATGGAAAACGATAGAAATGGCATAGAGGAAACCAAATTTATGTGAATATTATTCCTTCGAAATGCTTTTGGTATTATTTAACACCTGTATGTATTACGTTTTGCTTTATCCATACTTGAATAAAGTGAGTTTTGGAAAGTTAATGGGATCTAATTCTGATACTCTGATAATTTGGAATCAAGCCACAGGGTGTAGTCTTGGGCTGATACCGCGAGGGCGTGGTATGCGTCAAGTACTTAATTCTTCGCCTCGCGACCTTGGGTGCTAAATTCTTTTCTAGCGCGATTTGCGATACTGGTCGGACGCACGAAACGGAAAAAACTGGAACCCATGAAGGGGGGATATGATTGGTCAAATGTCACGTTAATGACGCGGCTTTTGAAGATTACTTAATATGGTGCTGAAGCAATTAACAGCGGCCACACTAGCAAGAACTGAATTTACCTTCGAATATTTCGCCTTTATCTAGATCTATTCAGGACGCCGGAGGGTGAGGGATCATGAGTGGCGGTTAAAATAAACTTCTCCTAGAGCCTAAAGCAGGTTTCAATTGAGTGTCCCAAAACCAAACCAATTACTTACCAATTATTAGAATTCTCAGCCAATATAATCTCAAACCGTAGTAAAACGAAAACAATTAGACTAGCTACTCAGCTAATCTCAAGCCGTAGTAAAACCAAAACCAAAGTAATTGCCTGATTACTCTCGACACTATATTGAAAACCGCTCTATCACCCTACAAGACTTCAAATATTCTTTCGCAGTTTTTATTGCGTTCATTTATAGTGTCAAACGTTCTTGATAAATGACCCACTCGAAATATGTCTTCTTGACGAAAGCTCTCTTGTTTTAAAAAACTTAAGTTACTCTTCAGAGATGGCTAAATTTAGAATCTTCATCACCATTGCTAATTTCATCATCGCTAACGTCATCTCTTTTCTCGTCCACAGTGTCTTGATCATACTGTTCAATGTGGGAGCCCTTTTCAGTCTCTTTTATCACAGTCTCTCTCATCAGTGCTTTCGTTTTCCAGTTTTTAAAGAAGGTTTGGAACCCTCGCTGTTCTAAAAATCGGAATTTCCTTAACTTCACCAAACGGTCATCCATCGTTCTCTAAAGAAAGGGAAATAATAAAACGAAACAATCTGGGTAAGAGTGAGAGATGAGATGTTCTAGGAAAGGGATGGGGGAGAGAAAGACAAAAAACACTCAAACTACAAGAAAAGAAATGAAATTAGCTGTACCCAATATAAAGCAAAGTACTGTTGCAAAAGGATTGAATCAGAAGCTGAAGGCGAGTTTACAAACTGACGACTGCTTACCGTAATGACAGGTTTGTAACAGGGTAAATTGTAAGCCCGCTCAAGCACTTCCATCATTCTATCATTAGGCTGGACATCGTCATCTGTCATCTTCTGGTAATGAGAATTTAAAATCAATCAATCAATTAATAACTAAATAAATAATAAGAGACGGCAGACAGACCTTCATATTACAGTGTAATACAGTCGAATTTCTCCACAGTTTTCAACAGAATCTGAGTTCTGAAGACATTATCAACATTGACTGTGGGAGGCGAGGGTGCAAACTTGTCACGGTAACAATAAAAACAGTAGAAAAGGATTCTGACAAAGTGAAAAGTCTCAACATTTCTGTTGCAGATTGCAGATCTGACCTTTTGCAACCGGCAGTTTTCGCTCACTATGCAAGAAAAACTGTCAGCTGTGCAGGGCAGTTTAAAGACAAACCTTGATCAACTGGATGAGGTAAGAAAACTGTCTGTCTTTGGCTGCTCCAGAAATCAGTATCCCATACACAGTTTGGTCAGTGGCAATTCCTTCAGACTACAGCAAATCATAAACAGCAACAAAGGAAAAAAATTGTTCATGATTGTACATAAGTTGTGAATTTCAAAAAGTAAAATGGTACAGTAATGATGAGCAGTGAAATGCCCAACAGCTACAAAATCACAAATTGTGACACCAACAATATTATTTTAAACTGGTAATTGACATACTTTTTCAACTGACAATATATAAATACCTGCATAAGCTGTGGCTTTCAATTCTAAAGTGAAAAGAAAGTGGGAGGGGAGGGAGAATGCCACAATGTCTTTCTCCCGGGGGGTACTCTCTTATATGGGCTATATAGGTATGTGCAGCCCCAAAGGGTATGGTTTTTCAGCCATTTTGGTCATAAATAGGGTATCGATTTTAGCCATTTTGCCGCCATTTTGGTCATAAATAGGTAAGGGTTTTGGGAAGCGGGTCGCACATCCCTCCCAATTTTTCTGGGAGTACCCCCCCCCAGTCTTTCTAAAGACTGGAAATCTGGCATGACTTTGTAGGAGATCTTGAATATTGCAACCCTCGGGACCAAAAGCTTATACATGACAATATTTGCAAGGTTGAACAATAATTTTTTCAAACCTTCATTTGATCTAGCAAAGCAAGTCCTTGCTTTTGGCGTTTACAGCCATGTGCCAAGGCGTGGTATGATTTTTCAGATGGGGAAATCTTCCATGTTTCTTTCGATTCTTGCAGGTAAACCTAGATTAAGATATAATATTCAGAAAAAATTTGATTATCTTCAGTTGAGAGTAGATAGACTAAAATAAACAAGTTAAAAAATATAGTATCCAAAACAAAGTTAACAAATGATACATGTATAATTTGGATCACAATACACTGTATGTAATTATCATTTTTCCAAAAGTAATACGATTGTGCCTAGATATGGCAATAATGTATATTTTTTACTTTTCCATGTAAAGCAAAAATTAATGTACAAGATCTTATAAGATCACTATAAACAAATATAATATTGTGACTTTCTAGGACTGTTCTGTCCTACCTAGGACTGTCCCGTTGCTATTACCAGTTCTAACCATTATGCAGTGGTATTACATGTAGATATCTAAAATACATGTACATATGCAGGCATACTCTAATTTGATACATGCTGTATTTTACAGAAGATAGAAAAGTAAAGAGGAAAGAAATGATTTGCTTTAAATTAACTAGCACCCAAATACATGTAGCCCTAAATGAGCTGGCACGTATTAAAAGGGTTTTACTACATAGTACATGTATGTACATATATGTAGTCCACACACCTACGTGAAGAGGTCACAAAATGATACTAAACAAGACCCAGGCAACATTGTGTTCTCACACTCTGATTTTCACTTCAATTACAATCCAATACATGCATTTCTTTGTTACCTTTGCTTCTTGAAAACCCTCTTCTATAGCTTTCTTCTTTATAAGAGTGTTATAGAAAGTAGCATCAGGAGAGATATTACAACTCCTCATCAGCTCCATCAAGTAACCTTCTTCTTCTTTTGATGATGTCATGTAAAGCAGCAGGTGAAAGGTCCTTACATCAGGAGACACATTTTCAACTGCCATGATCTGAATAAACTTTTCCACACCAGGGAAATAGTGGTGCAACTGTAAAGCACTGTCATTTTTGCTTGCATCACTATATCCATCTTGTAAAGTGTTTTCTTCATAATTCAATTCGCGAAATATACTTTCTGATGCTTTCTCATCTTGATCCACTACATCATGCTCTTTTGGACTTTCTTCTGTGACATCAGCACTTGGCCTAGAATGGAGCAATTGTGATCTTTGATCCTCAGTAGAAACTTTAAAATCTCTCATCACTTTTAACACCGAGTTGAAAATATAAATATCTGGCTGTATCTGAAGAGACTTCATTTCTTCAAGAAGTTTAAAAGCTGCGCTGGGCCCTTCAACTTTATCAAAAGAGCAGGCAGCCAATAATGATGAAAATGTGTGGCCATCTGGCTCAACCTCATTGTCCTGCATTTCTTGGTAAATATCAAATGCGTGGAGGGGGTCACCACAAATAACTAAGGCCTGAATAGCAGCATTATATGTAATAACATTCATTTCTAACTCCTGGTTGGCAGTCCTTTTTCTGATTTCAGCCAGAAGCTTTTCTACATGGCGTAAAGCATGTTCTGGAGTTGAAGCCTTCGTACAAGCATTGAATAAGCTGGAGAAGGTGTGAGCTGTGGGTTTCAGGCCTCTCTTCTTCACCTGAACATTAGGGAAGTATTTGTTGTAAATTATTATGCATCTAAAAATACTGTTTCATTGTTTTAATTAGTAGATATACCCAACCAGCAAAAAAGCATATTAAATTAAAATAATTGCGGATTCAAATTTTGGCTACAAAACGGCCTTGTGGTACAGATGTTTAGAAACAGCCTTGACTTACCGCTAGAAACACCTCAAAAACCCTCAGAAAACCAGGCAAGGGAAGTATATTTTCCTTAGTTTGTTTTTTAAAAAAAGTAACATTTTATTGTTACATGTTTTTATCCTTCCTATTTTAAACTCCATAAATGCCTTTTAGAGGACTAAAATTCTCAATAGCCCAAAGCTTAACAGTGACAACACTGTGCACTTAAAGTGTTCCTGTCCCACTTGATATGCATACATAAATCATTACTAATATTTGTTTGGTTACTCAAATCTTGAGTTTGGGACCCCGTGCTGTAAGCTATAAACAAAATTCATTGCCAATAGTGAATGCTATGACCCATTTTATATTGATTTAATTAGGTTCTGTTGTGTGTGAGTTAAATGACTGCAACTTTCTTCTGCAGTGCAACTCCATTATCACTTAAACACTCAATAGCTGTTCTTTCAGGACACAAAATCAGCCTACTTTATATTTTTCATTATACAACACTTACATATACATGTACATCTATGATTACTTACATCATTGAAAATCTTAAAAGCTTTTCTGACTTGTCCTCTCTTAGCATAAGCAGAAATGAAGATGTTGTAAACCTCTACACGAGGCTGAAGTTTGTTCGCTTTCATAGATGCCAAGAGATTAAGGGCTTCATCAACCTGATAACATGTAATATATAAGAAAGGAAAACTTTAAATTTCTGTTTCTATATCTGGGTAAAAACTGATTGTCATAATTATAGCAATTTTCCTTGTACACTTCTGTCCAAGGGGGAAAGGTACAATGAGGTTAACCATATGCGAAGCACCAACCTGTGAGACAAGGCCAGACCACAACACCGGGGACTATGTGGTCTACTCTTTTACTCAATAAGTGCGTGGGTTCTTGAACATCCCCTGCTAACCATTTACAAGACCTATGATCTACAGTTCTTATCTGGAAGACTTGGACGTCTAACCATTTGCAGATATAATTACAAAGAGAGTACATTCTCTTCAGTTATTTTAAAACCCTGAGTGTTGGTCTGGTCAGGAACTTGAACCCTTGACCTCTTGCGCAGCAGTCTGGCTCTCTGCCAACTGAGCTAACCAGGCAGCAGCTGAGTTGTAAGCTTGATAAAATACCAACTATATAGTGAAATTGTGTTGGTTGTTCTGCATGGAATAGGTATTTTCAGGAGCCTGTCACTAGGAATGTACAACTCCCATACTATGTCACAGCATTTTTACAGCCCGGTCTATTTTTAGGCCTTTTTTCCCACGAAATAGGTGAGTTTTGGTCTAAAAGAGCACACATCGGTGAGGAAAAAATGGCGGTTTTTCTTTTCAATCCCATAGGCAATCCTTTGAGAATGAAAGTTAGTACCAGTCCCCAACAACAAAACCAAAGCATAACTGCACTTATTAGTGTACATCTAAAGTCAGCCAAAGCGACACTCTTGTTGCATGAAATGGCACAAAGGCTGTGTGGTACAGTGATAAGGGAACCAGGCTCAAAATATAGAGATCAGTTTCAGCTCCCATTTTTACCACTATCTAAGGTGGTTTAGCTCTCCAGCCGTGTTTGTAAAAAGACGACTGGTCTGTCTCCTTCAAGGTGGGATACTTTTTCACTTTAAAACTAAACATTTCTTTCTGTTTTGTAAGTGATATTCCCTGGGGGCAAACAAAATAACTTAACGTGATAAATAACTGTGAGTTGTTTACGTTTATACTGACACTTCTCCTCACCTTTCCCTCTTGAGTAAGGCGTAACATTTGCCTTGCATACCAATTCACTTTTCCTTTTCTGTCCTCTAAAGCTTTCCTTCTTTCCCATCGATTTTCTTCCTCCTGCTCCGGTTGAAGGTATTTAAACAAATATTTGGAAGGACGCAAAGTGACATTTCCAGCAGATTTCTGACTTTTCAATTTCCAAGAATTCCCTCGTTTTCCACGTCCCTTTTTTGATTTCCGCGATTTATCGGTCAAGCCTTCTTCGTCCTCACTGTCTGTCTCTGCGTCGGAATCGAGCTCTTGCTCTTCTCTCCTATACCTACTGTCCTTAGCATATGACTTTGAACCTACCCCATTCCCACGAAATGAATGATCAAGTGGTCGACGATTAGGAAAACCATGTGACGGTTCTGATTCACTCCACTTTCTCGCCATGAGTGGTAGCGATTTTGAATATGAATGGAACGCGCTGGTAACCAACGTATTTCGTGTGACAAATCCATGCCATAACCACCGTCCAGAATCGTTAAAATGACGAAAAAACCAGTCGTAGCGCATCTTTCCCAAAGAAGCCGCCATGTTGGTTTTACTTACTAATGGGAGTTTCCGCTGGTCGCTCTCCTTTCTCAACCACTGCACTGTGGGATAGCCTTTTGACCTCATCCCAGTCTCCTCTCAA
>OMLO01002993.1_pt1 | contig 13859 bp, 7 predicted proteins | sample 1674811 | NCBI WGS metagenome assembly OMLO01 (sample SAMN06265003, study PRJEB25207) | coral metagenome | isolation source: Coral host | place: Mexico:La Bocana,Puerto Morelos, Mexico | collected 2008-11-13
AACTTAATTATGGGGATGTAATCACTTAGTTAACATGGTGGAGTTTCCTTACTAGTATGCATAGCTATAAACACTTTGTCATCAATACCACTAAAAAGTACTAGTACGTTGACAGCTTCTCGCACTTCGTGTCTCGCATCTCGTTTCCCTCATGCCGTGTCCACTTTCTCGAGACTCCTCGCGTTCCTCGCGCTTCCTCGCGCGAAAGCCAGCACAATTAGATTACAATGTAACGTGAAAGAACAGCGAGCGAGCACATTTTTGAAACTCATTTCATAGTGGGACTTACCATTATCAGACGTCTTGGAGATAAGCAGCCTCAAGGCCTGGCAAATCGTTAAACACAGGTCTGGTCTCTCTGTAAGAGCCACGCCCAATATCCGGGCAACAGACTTGAATGACTACAAAAGATGTTAAGGTTATTAAAACATACAAAACGTTCTATTTCGGCTTATGGGCTACCTCATTCTACCGCAGGTATTTCACAAGCTTTACGCTAACCTAGGGCAAAAGCCTATCAAAGACCGCATGAACAAAACATATCTAGGGAACAAAGCGCTAGCTTTGTTTTACTCGTTGTCAAAATCACATTTGCCTACAGGTATGTACTCTATACTCGTAGGGTTTTTCAGGTTCACTCACGAAGCTGCAATGCCTACATGTAACTGGAGCTTAAGGCCTCCGCTGATTTTGAAAAACACATACATTCTTAACTTCAGGGCTCTTGTTTTTTTTGCTCTGGTATATTTACCCTTTTTCCTCATGTCATTAACTCAATGCGACTAAAAGCCGTCTTCTTTTCGTGAAATTTTCTATAGTGACAACGAAAGAGAAGTAGGGTCTTTTGCAAACCGTAGCACAAGTTCTGTCGATGTATACATGTGCATGCAGTACCTGGCACAAGTCAGTAGGCCGGGTGCAGAATCCTGGTAAAAGAGCCCAGATCTGCGAAAGAAAAACGGAAACTGAGTTGAGTTCACTACCATACAAATTTTACGCTTTATAAGGCGAACCAAGAAGGTAATAGTAAGAACATTTGAGAGCACTGTGTGGGCTGTCAAGTCAGTTTGGTGTACTCTAAGGTTTTACAAGTCTATATGTTTAGCAACCTGTCCGAGGTAGATCAGTTACCAGATTAGGAAGCACGAGAAACGTGTAGAGTTCACCCTTGTTAAAAATTCATCGCCAGGCAACATAACTAGATTTTATCCTGCACTTTTTCTTCGACAAAATTAGAATTAGAACGGATAAAAATTAAGAAAATAATGAACTTAACAGCAAAATATAGTAAACAAAGCGTACAAATATTCACCTGAAGTTGTAAAGTGTCATATACTTTACTCTCGAGAAGTTTTCCTGCTTCCTTGAGAGACATTGCTGTAACAAAAATCCCAAACGTCGGAAAATTTCAAACTGGTTAGCATCCTAAATCATTGAGCCTGGCCTACACCAGCAATTATTATGAAGTTTTTGTCAGCAGTTCAAAGTTTAGCCATGTGTACACCAGTAATGACATTGATCCGCAGAGACACGCAGAAAAACACGGGACTGCTAAGTCGCCCCCAAAAGACATGGCACTTACGTACATAATTGCGACATTTTTTTTGTGTCGAGACGTCCTCACAAGCAACTTTTATTTTTATTCAGCTTTACAGCAAAATATATTTGTGACATAAGAATTGACCAACTTTACTTATCTACATGAGCAAGTAGACCAGGTTTTAAGATTGCAAACAAACCTGTTTGTGTTATCACAATAGTTTGGCCACTAGAACAAACTAAACAATACTGGACGACTGTCAGCCATACTACCATACTACTATGTCAGCCATACCTTACACGCATGCGTAAATCAGCCTTTGATACGACTTGCAAAGGCAACGTACTTCTAGTACACCCACGAGAAACGGAAAAGGCTTCGAGCGAAACGAGACGTGTCTCGCACAACACTGTAGTGTACTGTACCTTTGTTCCTCAAGTTAGCCGACAGTGGCAGCATCACATCGAAAAAATACTTCAGTTCAGTGTCTTTAACGTTATCCTTCAAAACAGGCAGCAGCCAACTGCGAGGAAAGTTGCATGGTCCGCCTCTGCAAAGGAGAGGTTTAAGTATGTCAATTATCAAAGGACAAATGATCATTTTCAGGGAGCATGTGTGGGTATGGATAATGAAACATGTACATGTAAGTTCCAACCATGTGCAGGGGGGGCAGAAAGTTTGTCTGTTTTCAGGGGGTTCCGGAATTTGAGGATTTAGTAAAAGGCGATGCATCAACCTGAAGATAACGGACTGCTCGTTTTTTTTTTTTTTCATTCTTTTTTTTCGGTAATTTTGAGAGGCGCATAACTACTGACGTTTTTGATCAGCATTGACGTACATTGCAGCAAGTCAGAGGTTACAAGGAATGCACGTTTCGATCTCAACCGAATTTGATGTCAGAAACAGCTACACTTCTGAATTTTTCTTATTATCAAAGAGTATTTATGACAAGAATAAAACTTGAATGCCAAGTATCTCAAACATCTTGATGACTTCCTCGCTCAGACTAGACTGTTCACAGCCTCGCTAGTATTCAACGCACGCGGAAGAAAAAGCGAGCGAAATGAGCAAGAAGCAAAAACCCTTCAGTACCCTATCAAGTCTCCCGTTTTCCGCTGGCGTCCAGTTTTCTCGCGATTTCTTTCTGCGCGTTCAACGATCGAATAAAAGTGCATCTCATTGTACGAGAGAATAGACAGCCGGTGAACAGTCTACGCTCTGACCAAGGTGGCAATTCTGTGGCAATCATTTTCAACGATTTTCATTTGGTTTTGTATGCAACTTGAACATCCAGGGCCGCAGCTAGTAACAGACAAACCCAGACACCTGCTTCCGTCATTTTTTTCGTCTGCATCGATTATTGTTATCATAAACAACCTTAAACATGAATCTACATGTAGGAAGGTAATTTACTTTTAGCATGGACCTTGCATTAGTCATCTTTTTTTTCTGGCTAAGGCCTTGACATCTGAACTTAAGTGGTGTAAGAATGGGCACTTTCCACCTTCCACTATCTTCACTAGACTTTCTCAAAGTCCTTTTAAATTTCTTTTCTGGCCTCGTTTGGGCCTCGCTCGCTCGCTATCATTTACACGAGGTCGACTTGGAGCAAGTCTATATCTTCACCTCCAATGCCTTCCCCTTTAACAAACCCCTATCACTTGTAAACACTAAACCTTACATTTCCTTGTCCAGTTGTAGAGGTACAGCTTCCAAGACAATCCTAAGATAAAGGAACAAACTATTATAAGCATATCTTAAAAACTATTTTCACATAATTAACCTCTAATAAGCTGCAGATTGTAATGTGTAAATCATTGCAAATAATTGTACCTGGGTCCCATTTTCTGGATAGCCATACCAACAGCTCGGTCTAGTTTTTTGATGTAAGGAAACTGATGTGTGCCTCGCAAGTCACAAAGAGAAATCAGGAGCTTCAAGAAAATATCAGTGCAATAATGAACATAAGTCTTATCAAGCATTACAAAAACAACAACGACGAGAGTAACAAATGAGAGAGAATGCCAAAAATATAAAACAGATGTCTACATTAGGTAAAACATTATAGAGTGGCTAACCTTTTTCAATAACTTTGGACAATGCTTTCCAAGAACCTAAAACACAAATGAAAAATAGGTAAATTAGCCTTTTTTGCACTAAAAAATAAATAATGATGTCATGATCGTGACACAAGTAAACATTTTCCTCTGAATATGACCAACAAGTAACTAGATAATGAAACCATGGCTAACAGGTAGTAGAAATATGACCAACTGACTGACCTACTAGGCTGCACAATAACAAATTATCAAATGAATATAACATCATGAAAATGAAAGTAAAATTATCGCTTACAAGACAAAATTCTTATTTTAAACAGACAAACAAACCCAGGGGGCAAAGCTAACCTCAAAAGTAACTCTGATCACTTCTAAGATAGCAGCCCAAGATGCTTGATAACGATATTGAAGACCTGATTCTAGACATCTGCATCAGGATAACAAAGGTAATTCATTTGTGAATGTGTATAGGAAATTCAGGTTAAATTGCAATTCCTTTGTCTCTTAACCCCAATTATTCATGAATCATGAATAATAGGGTTAGAAGGCAAAGAAAATTGAAAATCAAACTAGGCTAAAATCATTTTAACCTGAATTTCATTTTCACATACACTGAGCTTTGCACATTTTTCAGTTACTTTAATAACATTTTTAACTTTATTGAATTTGTTAGATGCTTGTGCATTGGAAACCAAAGTGATAAAATACTGTTAGTAATAAAGTACATGTAAGTTAAAGGCATCAGCAACTGGAGCAGTAAACAGGACAATGTTCCAATTAATATCCAGCCCCAATGAAAGACATCTAAAATAGTAAGCAAACTGCTCTAATCAAACCAGTTGCTGGTTTTCATGTGACATGGTCATATTTCAAAATAAAAAAATTACATGTAGCTTTCCATTTGAGGTTTCAGTTTCATCATTTAAAAGACCCTTTAAAAACTTTATATTTTGAAATGTTTTAGCTCAACAGGGTTCTTCATTTTGTACCTACGGCACATTTGAATTTGCTACAGTATAATTTTTTTATGTTGCGTGACATTACAATTGTGGCCCAAGAAGGCTTTTCCCGTAGGTCAAAAGATAAGTTTTTCTTTGAGCTTTTGCTAGCTGAACAGTTCTTGCATTAGTCTTTTTTAGAAGAAGTATTTATTTCAACATGCTGCAGCTCAAGGGTCTCTGTAATTGTATGAGCCCTCCCAGGGGTACAAATATGGCGTCTCCATACAAAGTTCTATAAATCTGGGTGAAACTCTTCTGCGGATAACGCTCAAATGAAAAACAGTGCTCAGAGATCTAAATATTGGTGCGGTTGTTTATATATTGATCATCTATCATACCCCAGATTCTTGACTTTATTTATTCAATGCTTAGATTTTTGGTGTTGATCACATAACCAGTGAAAACCAAGAATAATTTGTACACGTAGATGCAACTCACTTAATTATCTTTTGTAATGGCGTGTTACTTGCACCAGCAGCCTTTGTGATCTCTGCACATACATCTTCAGCAACTAGTGCAAGACAGTCCTGTAAGAGTGTCTAAAGTAACAAGAGAGGAAAATGTGCATATCAGTGTCATTCAGGGCAGAGCGAGTCCAAGCTTCCATGCTACTGCCAGAGAAGAAATTGGCATTTCATGTGAAGACGAGGTTTCATTAAGGGCTAGGCATTTGACTGGTTCTGAAGACAGTTAGGCTGTTTGGCTGGCTTGACCACGAAGTGGAAAGTAATTATATTAAACACAAGAGACAGTGTTTCATTGGGATATCCAAACATCAAGAAGAGAAATTAAATATGATGTGCAGCTGAGTATTTTTTCATGAAATTCAAGGTGTTTGGATAGCCAGTGAAACACTGTCTTGAGTGTTTGAGTGTTTGTAGGTATAGCTGAAACGAAAAATTAAGCGAAAAATGTACGCAAAATGCACTTACCTGTACGTGGTTTCGAAGCACAGCAGAAAAAGATGAAGAGAATCATGGGACCATGTGCTTGTACAGGGGCACTATGGGATTACATTATTCTTTTACCTGCCCCTACCAGGGACAGGCTTTTTTATGCATTAAAAAGTGGTTCGAAGCACAAATAAGCGGAATTCTACCTAATGTTTTCTCATATATTTCAAACGGAGTTTGTGTAATATAATTATCATCTCAATCAGAAAAAAATCTAAGAAATAAATGGAGAAGTTAAAATACATGCTAAATTAAGTCATGCTCTAGAAGGCTTACATTCATTGTTTCCTGTGCTGCTTTGGATAGAGTTGAGTGATCTGATAAGTAATAGCTCATCAATGAAGAAAAAATCGTTGGAAGATGGTTGTAGCACAAAACTGCATCTAATCTGTACAAAGAGATCAAGGTTGCTGCACAATAAAAACATAGCTAGCTTTCTTTCTTCATGTTTCATTCATATTAACTAACATGTGCATACAAGTACAAATGAAGAGATTCATTGAATAATGACACTGACAGTTAAAGATCTGACATACTTCATGAGACTGCATTGTCAAATTGATACCACCATCAATCAAATTGTATATAAGGAATGTATTAAAACTGCACAAAGGAATCTGTTTACATTCGTTGATCTTAAGCCTCATTACTGTTGTGTTACCATAAAAAAATAGTCTATTAAGAAACAAAGAAAGAGAACACTAAGCAAAAGCTAAATCAATCAATAGTTGTACATTGTAACTCTATACATTGAACAATGTACCTTCCCAAATTGATGTAAGCTTTCTCCATGGTTGAAATCCACGCCTGTGATAATTCACTGTCATTCACACTGGGCTGATAATCATACAGAGCCTGAAGAAGAGACATTCTAATAATTAATAATAATTAATAGCAAACAATTCATATTGCAAAGTTATAAAACTGTACAGTGCAAGGAGACCCTTTCAAAAATAAAATGTTATATCTCCAGTGTGTAAAGTTGCAGGCTGTAAATCTGTGTGAGCCCTGCAGTACAAGGGTTTATACTCTAGTTTTGGTGGTATGAAGAGTCATCTGAAGGAACATGTTACTCTCCTTAGATGGAATGCTGCATATAATCCAGTGCAAATTGCAGTACAAACCAAAGTCACTAGTTTCCTGTACAGTCTGTTGACACCAACAACACTTTCCAATTTAAGCATCACTTTTAAAATTTTTGCTTGCCAGTGATACCATATACATAAACAAGATGCTCACATGTTTTTGATTTATTGTCCAGCATCTTACATGTAAAATTAGATCCACAATGTATAGTTCCAGAAAATATCCAAGACCTCCCCCCACTCCACTGGAAATTCCAATTATATTACATTCTTCAATTTTTTTGGTCTTACAGAACTCTCCACTCTCGGAATTTATCTAATCCCTTCTGTTGGGGGAATGTGGATATTTTTGTAACTGTACTATATGTCTATATGAAAAGGCCAAACCTCATAACCCTCAGCACTGTTTGCATGCCTATGATTATTACCTACATTGTAATATTAGAATCATAGGCATGCAATGCACAAAAAAGGCTACACTTACATAACCTTTTGCATAACTTGAATGTCTACAATGTTATACACTATTGACTAGTATGATAGGCACAAATGCCATAACCTGCAGTCATAGCATGCCTACATATATGTTATGATCAATATTGACTACATGTATAAGAGGCTTACAAAGGGATAAATACACAATTTTACATAATTAAGTTTAGTAAACTGATTCTTACATTGATGAGTTGAGCACTGAGTTGTTTGCTTAAGGCTATGGTGTCTGGTGGTTCAGACAGCAACTTGTAAATGGCTTGAAGAGAATTCACTGTCACCATCTGATAAAAAAAGCGTATCTTAAAGTAGTGCATTAACGTACAGTGTAAGTAGCATAATTCATTTTCGAAGTACAAAAGTGTACAAGAATGAAAAAAAATCTCTCTATGACATATTGAACAATTTTAATTATTTTCGTGAACATACATCTAGAAATTAATCAACCTAGTACAGGAAGCTTCACAAAATACTACAGACAGCTGTTAAGGCATACCACATTTCCTAATGTCATCAGCTTCAAAAGGCACTCACAAACTGTCTTCACATTCTATGAAAATAATCAGCAATTCAATTTAGAAAATAACCCAAAGCAAATATGTGCACAGATTGGTTTAAGACTGTGTTTCTATAACTCGATAGAAACACAGAACTAGCGCGAGCTGTTGACGTACACTGTAATGATGGTGAGAGCAAGATAATTTACATTTTGATGGTTGAAGTAAACAGGTTTATTTTCTTTTTTGCATCGCGGTATTTTCTAAAAGAAATAGGAAACATGTTCTTTGTGATTCTATCGAGTTATAGAAACACTCATGAAAGTTTGGAAGAACTCGAAAGACTCAGTGGAAACAATATCCTGCGACTCGTGTTCCCATAGCATTTCTCATTCTCCCAAACTTTCACTTATGTTTCTATAACTCTTTTTCTTAATTAATGGTTAGTAGAGTAGATGAACCTTTCCCATCCAACATTGTGAAGATACTGCAATACATGTAACTCATGAAAAAAATACCATGAAACCGAATACAAATTTTATTGATTCAATTGCATTTCGCCACTAGCTAAACATACATGTACAATCAATAAAAAATAATATCTTATTGGAGAGTTAGGAAATCAATGCACATGTACATGAACGTTATTTGATAAAAATAGGATGCATGCACACAATACAAACCTGTCCAGGAAGACAAGGGAGTATTTCCTTTAGAACACCTAGGATGTGAAGAGTTGTAGTTGCACCTTGTGAAGATCCTTGAAATAAAAAAATAACAAAAATTAAGCAAAAATCAGAGACGCCATGTTTAAAATCAGAAATACTGTTAGACCCTTTTATTCTCGGAGACCATGGGACAGATGGTCAGGACAGGAGGAAGAAAAGTGGTACAAACAAAACTTTACAAGAACAATAATTGTTCATTCTTGTAAACTCTGATTTGTACTACAGCTGTACATGTACTTTTGCACATCTGACCAATCTAGAATATCTGCTGCTGGGTCTCTGGGGATCATTGAGACCCCTTACCTCCATGTTCCTCAATTTGCTGAACACAGAACTTTGCCGTTGTTGCTGATGCTGGGTGATGTTGCATGTCACCTGGTGGCTTTTTTAACAGCAGTGTTACAGCTTCTTGTGCAGCTTTACGAACCTGCATTGGAAAGAAAGAAAAGATACATGTAGACGACAAGCACTGAGAAACTAAATACATAACATGTACTGAATTTTGGCATTCCAGAGACCAGTACATTGAAAGGACTCTAGCCCATTGATCATTTAATTCAGAGAAAGTACCACTACTAACTAATACAGGCACATATTTTTTCAACAATAATTTAGAGGCTTTTACCATGCCCCCCCCCCCCCCCTATGCGTACCTTTGGTTTAGTATGAACTATAAAGCTTAGTAATCCATTGTAGGTTGTCATTGTTGATGATTCTGACCAGACAGCTCCTTCTTGGACACTAAGCAATCTGCACAAGCAGGCAAGCAGCTGTGGCAATAACAAGGGAAAAATATTAGTCAGATTAATATAAAATATCTATTAGATAATATACATATACGTACATGTAGATGCACATGCAGGACCTTTAGAACAGGCTCAAAGTAACAACAGTAAAGTACATGTAATGCCAGAACTAGTTACATTCAAATGTCTACTAAATTAGTAATTTTATGACAACTTACAGGTCTAAGCAGTCCTGGAGTACCATCTGCAGCATGAGATGCTAAGACCGTAACAAGAACTTGACAAGACTTTGAGAACTTGGCTTGAAGAATGCCATCAGGAACACTGTCAATGAAAAGATACACACATGTACATATAATACAGTAGTTAATTTCTATTTTTTTTTAATGCAGCGAGTCAGATTTCAGAGAAACAATACATTTACTCTGTTTTGTGTTTACCCTTCAATTGTAATTACAAATGTACAATTACCTATACTAATAGAATACATGTAAAGCACAAGTTTCAAATTTGTACCTTTTGATTACCAAGCTCAAAAGAAACGTGATTGCAGTAATTGCTTCCATTTCATCAGCTGACTCTAAAGCAGTCATCTAGAGAAAAAGAAGGAAACAAACAAAGGTACAGCACAACTATAACTGTCTAGCCAAAGGTCTTACCTACAGTCTGTACATGAAGGGCAGAACTCCAAAGAGAGGGTATCATTTGAATACATACACTGTAAAGATCTATTTTTAACTATTAGGTGTACATTGTATAATAAAAGAAAATACAGTACCCATACTGAATAAAATATTTGATAGAGACAACTGTTAACAAGGTTTCACTGTCAAGGTCACAGATGTGAAATTGCCAGAATATCAAATATGCGCTGAGAATCAATATACAGTTTGTATATTTACCAGTGCTGCAAAGTACTCTGTTTCAGATTCCTTGCCACCCTTTGACTTGATTACCTGCAAATAATTAAATAGCTTATGTTTCATACAGCTTTTATTATAATGACATTATTAAAAGATGTGTCTTCCTCAATTGTAGCTATTAAAATTAGATCCAACCACTGTTAGAGCTACTGACAACATGACTAAAATGCATAATACTAATGTACATTAAGATTTCAGTTTCATTACGCGTACAAAATTGCCTGTACCCAATCATGATGACCTCTATTATGAGAGTGTGTACTAATAAGATCATAATTTGTAGTCTAATCACTGCGGTGAAATGAAAACAAATAATCTTGATTCAAGTTCATGTAAGAAGGCACCAGTTGTATACACTGTAGGAAGGTGCACCTTGTTTATTGATCAGACAAAAACAGTCCTAGCATAGTGGTAGTTTATTGTAACAAACATAAGCAACCCTAGGATACTTAAAATGTACCAAAGCAAAAGTTCTGGAATGAGGTGATCAAAAACGGAGATGCCATCATGGAACAACTCCTAACTGACAAACTTGTTGTCATGCAATTACTCCAACGAAGGCCTACCGACGAAACTTTTCCACAAATTTAACAAATAAAAATCATAAAGTGGTCAACAATACAGTGTGTAGTTTTCCAAGAAATTATCCTTGTAATCAAGATGTACAGTACAAAGGCAACAGATTTGTGGTCATTTTGGATAATTTGTTAAAACTATTGTTAACCTCCACAATCTTTATTTGTTAAATTTGGTGAACATTTTATTGGTTAAGCCTTGGTTAGAGGAGTCACACTGTAAATATAAACTTCTTAGCATAATTACATATATTGTAGCCTGCATATCAACAAATCTACAAACCAGCAAAAACCTATCTCAGTCATAATAACAACATGAAAAACTGTAAATATAAATACATGTATTTACAGCTATAAAATAATTGAAATGATGCAATGTAGTTACATGTACATGGAAACCAGGAGTGTGGTCGATTGTTGCATACTGCCAGAGCTTATCCTGGAGTATTTCCATCCCCTCCCCAATATCCCACACACACCCAATACAAGACTCTCATCTCCTGGATGTGATTCTTGTTATTGTAGAATTGCCCCTACATGTTGCATTAAATTAGCGTGCAACCATTAAGCTAAGCAGAGAAAAGAACTGCGAGATTACATGTAAAATGTCAGACTGTACACACAGGAAAAACAAAACAATGACCTCAGTCAGAAAGTTCACCCTCTCTTATAAAAAATATTAGCAAGATGTTATTTGTGGTGTTGAGGGAGAAAAGGGTACTTTCATTAGAAAATCATAACATCATTACCTCAGTGACTGCAGCCAGAACAGCACAAACCTGGAAAATGGAATAACAGAGTGATTACAGAAATACCTGGCCCAGACATTTTCTGTGTACATGTACAATTGTGCAATTGTGTCGATGTGCTTTGAAGAATGAGGTAGACAACAATAGTTGCTGTTTTTCAACATCAGATGCAAATGACTGGGCCGGGTATTCTGCAATTTAGCCTTTTTTTCAGTGACGCACCCTGATCCTATTACAAACACAATGCACCTGTCTCAGTATATTTGTGTTCACCCTGTTAAACTAAAATTCCAACATGTGTTAGCTAAGGGTGCTGAAACAGCAACAATAAGGGAAAAGGTTGACATGTGAGGACAGGAAGAAATACAGTGTGTCTGACTAATCACTATTCTATGTATTATACAGTACAATAGATGGTGACATGTGAAGACAGGAAGAAATACAGTGTGTCTGACTAATCACTATTCTATAGGAAAATCCATGACCTGACGAGGGAATTCCACGTTAAATTTCACGCGAAAAACCGATATTGCACGAATCGCGAAGCGATGAGTGCGATATCGGTTTTTCAAGTGAAATTTAACGTGGAATTCACGAGTCAGGTCATGGATTTTCCTTGAATCGCATAGCTAAAGCCACCTGAGCAAAACCAAACGTTTTCCATTTTATTTTATGAGCCGCGCCAGTGCGGAAACAAAGGAAACCCTTTCAAAGTCAATGCAGCGTTTCCTCATACTTTTGAGTGTGAGTGGTTTTCTAAAATTTTAAATTTGGCAAACATTCGTTTTCTGTAAATTCGTACATTTCCAAGGTATTTTTTTCCTAACACGAGTTGCATTTTTGTCTTCACGATAGCTACGATTTTTGCTCGCGACTCGTGTCAGCAATATCGCTTCATGCACAAGTGCAATTCCACACTAAATACCCTCTCTTCGATAGCCAATCAGAGCACAAGTTTACCTTCAGCTATGCGATTCTATGTATTATACAGTACAATAAACGTCCCATACTGTGAGGATCTCAGGATGGATAGAGATCTGGACTAGACTGATACCAGCTACATTGTATACTGTAGAATTCATGCAGACAAATACAAGGCTCATTCATTTTGGAATCAGTAGTTGGTGCCTCAAAACACGAATAAATCCACCGGAAGTCTTTTTGCAATGTAGTTCCAGGTCTCTCACTGACTTCCGGTTTGTGTATCATGCAAGCGTGTCACTCGCGTTACATTTGTAATTTATGTTTGTTCCTTTGTTTTCTTCGCTAATTTTTTTAATGGCTACGAATATATCACACGTTCTTGATGTTTCAACTTATTTTGTGCTTGTTTATCCGTGAACGAAGCCTGTACTTGTAACAAAAGAAGATAGATGTCAGACCATTGCAACACTCTACCGCCATTCTTGGAACCTCAGGTAACGTGATATTTATGAACTTGATTTGTACAACGCTTTAAATTTTTTTTCCCGATAATTTTTAAGGGGGTTAGTAGGGGGTCAGTGTTTTGTCAAAGCCCCTTCTGTCTAGTGGTACTGTAGATCAAAGAGAACATTAAAACAATGGCAAGAACACCTGTGACGTGTACACTTGCCTAATGGATCGTGTGGCATTTATTTTTTCTAAACACATTTTGATGTCATCTGGGATTTATTTTTGAACAGAGGCAGGGCAGCATGGAATCATTTGATCACAAAAGCACTGTTAGTACATGTAGCTCAAATCAATCTACATGATGGCTATCAGGCTTCAGTACATGTATATTAACTGTTGTCCAAGTTAATCATAACCAGTAGTAGTCAACACATGGAAGCTTGTCGGTAAACAAAATTCGACCTTACAAATGTTGTCTTTTATAAGAAAGCTTATGTTCACCAGAGTTGGTAGAGGGAACCCCTACACCAACTGTGCGTTCACTGACCTCTTTGTGCTGCGAGGATGGAGAATCCCAGAATCGTCTGACAGTAGCAAACACAGGATTAGAACAATCCGTTAAGCCACTCACACTGAAAGCGCCAAACGTTTGCCCGCTCTTGACACTCAATCCTTCCTCGTCTTTAAGTTCAACGTCGTCTTCTTCGTCGTGTTTTTCTTCATGTCTAGCCAGAGCATCGACAGTCAAATTCGAGTTCCGAGTGGCAAGTCCTACAATGGCACCCCTCTTCGCAGCATCTCTGTATTTTCTTGTCGCCGGATTTGACTCGCAACTTTGGCCCTTTCGCCAACGTTTGGTTTTACCTTGTCTTAAACGCACCATGATACAAGGATTCCTTGTATTGCTACACAATGTTTTCGAATTTCGAAATCCTCGTGGCTTCACTTATAGAGCCTGCAGTATTATATTCAACTGAACAGCGGTATTAAATTAAACGTTGTAGTTTGTTATGTATGACATAAAATAGTGTATCATATTGTTCAGAGCCACCATTGCACCTTTAAGGACGTTCGCGCGAAAATTTTCTACTCGATAGATTTTTTTTAAACTTCTACTGCGGAGAGATAATGACTTA
>OMLO01002994.1_pt1 | contig 13859 bp, 6 predicted proteins | sample 1674811 | NCBI WGS metagenome assembly OMLO01 (sample SAMN06265003, study PRJEB25207) | coral metagenome | isolation source: Coral host | place: Mexico:La Bocana,Puerto Morelos, Mexico | collected 2008-11-13
GAAACCATTGAGGGCGGAAGATATGTTGGATCTACCACCCATGGCTGAAAACCCACCAGGATTAAATTACAAGTTGGCTGAAATTTCTGATCCATCAAGAATTTCTGTGAAAAAAAAATCTAATGGAATATGAGAACTACTAATTGATTAGCTGGAATTTTTGATGTGACAAAAAAAATCATCATCTTTTTTCCATACACAAAAACGTCCATTTTTTTGACACCGGCAAGCAGTGGCCCTGAAAGAAGTTGTCATGCTCTACTTGTTTCAGCTACTTCCTCGAAAACTGTTGCCGCCTCGAAACCTGCCCCGTGGCATTTTTTTGTTGGGGAAAGGAATTGGGGTCAAGGAGGTTTTGCCCTCCCTGAAGTTCAACAAGTTGCACACTGAAAATGAATGGTTGGAAAATGATTTCTTCCTTTTGGGATATATCCCTATTTTCAGGTGCGTTTGCTGTTAGATCTGTTAGTTTCAGGGAAAGTAACTGACGGGTCATTTTTTTTTTGGAAGGATGGATGAGGGAACATCTCTCCCCTTTATTTCCATCAGGATTCTACTTTTAGGCCACTTGGAAGGGGGGAAAACCCCAGGTTTTGGGGACTCGCTAACCATAGTTGTTACCATGGTAAAGCTAGCTCGAAATCCACCCTTTTCCAACAGGAAACGCATCGATCCATTCACGATTGACTTCTTACATGTGTGCTTCTCATCACCGGTCGCATATGTGTCATGGTCGAAAGTCCCCATTTGCAATGTCCATCCTTTCACGATGCGTACATTAAATTCTCTGTAGTTGTATCCATTTCCCATTCCCTAGGTCACACTGGAATTTATTCTCCAGAATGAAAGTAGATGACATGCCATTCCCAAGTCTAGTAGACTAGTAAAGGTCCATAAATCCTTCATCATGAGAAGCAACTACATCCATCTATATCATCCATCTACTGCAACTAAATGGTTCAAAAAAGTAAACTATTAGTATGTATCATCCAAATCTTAAGTGCGTTGAGAAATTTCGGGCTTCCCTGGAAGAAAAAAAGAGTGGCTTCCCAGATTCCAGACTTTGCAAAAACGGATTCAATCCGTGATGCCCAAACAATCGAAAACCACTCCCCAAATCAACCTGCGGCTTTTGTCCACATCCAGGTGACCTCAAACAATGACAAGTTGTGACAAGTTGTGACAAGTTGCTTTTTCAGCTCGCAGGTAAGGCGTTTTGTTTTTGTACTCCACTCAGCAAAAGTTTCTATACTGAGAAATTATAATGTGACATATATGTTGTATTATATTGTACTGTAGTAGACTGATGCTGAAAATGATACTGAAATTCAAACTGATACTGAAAATCATTGGTTTGAAGAACAGGTACTTCCTTTCAACCATATGGCTTCTGTTTGGAAGTATCTGTGAAATTTCATTCCTCCAAAGTAGACATCCTGACCGTGACTAGAAGAACAGGTATGATTTGGGATAAACAACTGACAATTTTGTGTGTTCAACATGACTATGTAGAAGGTTCTAAGGTTTAAGAGTGCAAGGCTCATGTCAAAAACATAGACACGATAATAATAAGAATTGGCATTAGGGCCTACTGGTACAAGTCACTGATAGTCACTGATTGGCATGCTCTCCCTCTCAGTCACAGTGGGAAGTAAAGATTGATAGGGATCCCCTACAAAAGAAGTAATGCTCCTACAAAAGATTGACTAATAACGAATCTACAATGAAATGGCTATGGGCATATTTCCATCCTTCTACTGGTCGTCGGAGAAACCTTTCAGCCCCTCTTCGGCCATGGTTAGTGTAGGTATGTGATGTGTCATTTTCGTCATACCCCTTTCGTGTGGTCATACATACACACATATGCACGTCGTTGTTTTGCATGTTAGTTGTTTGCGGAGCCATTAGTGTTTTCTTCACGTTTCGGCTGGTGGAAAGCACTGCCGGGTCTCACCGGCGACAAGTTCAAAAGTTCAAAAGGTGACTGTTACTGGGTAGCCCATTCTGGTTCAGGAAGGGTCCCAGCACCCGGGCAGGCAACAACAGATTCCTGTGGTAGTTTTCATTCGTTGAGCTCTTGAGTTTCTCATTTCGGTAGTTCTCTATCATGGCACAATGGTTGAGACATCTTGATCCTGGTGACGACAAGCATCTAGAAGTCAAACTTGTGGATAAACTGTCATCACTGAATGGTCAGACTTGGAAAGCTCATGCTATTGGTTTGGGAGTGGTTCAGGTCATCTTTGAAGAATGTATGCAATCACATTTGACCTATGACGATGTTTTGTGGGTTTGGGACTACATTTCCTTACCACAAGGCGAGATTTTAGTGGCAATGTCTGCAGGGGCGAAGGTGATCAAGAGACCTAGTCCTACGCAACCAGTTTGCTACGGAAAGATTGCAGAGTTGTTCGGAGGCATCACTGGCTGGAGCACGGCTGCTCGTATGATGGGGCAGACGGTGTCTTTTGTAGTGGAGAAGTCTTTGGAAGTAGCAAAGGCAGCAGCAGACATGTACGGTCATCCACTCATGGTTTTTGAAGATGTCTGGAAGCATTTCGTGGCCACTGGACAGATTTCGGAACCTTGCATTTGGGTTGGTGACATTACCGACTTCAGAATCTGGGCATTGATGTCACTAGCTGGGATTCGCCATCTTGTGGCCAGTCCACCATGCCCACCGTGGTGTGCTATGGCGAGTCAAATGGGGCTAGCGTCTGAAGATGGTCAGCTGATGGGACATTTGTTTCGGAAAGCTCGTGATTTAGGGGCTGCATCGATCTGTGTCGAAAATGCACGTGGATTCAAAGACCACATGCATGCCAAGGTCGTTTTCGATTTTGCTGAAAGCGTAGGGTTTAGCTGTGTACAGGATCATGCTGACAATTGTACAGGCGTTTTACCACTCAATAGATGTCGGTGGTTAGCCACGTTTGTTGCACATGACATACGGTTGAAGTACGTATACATCACACGTGTGCATACTGCCAGTAACATTGAACTGCCATGCAATCCATTTTTGGGTGGATTGAGAGGTTGTGACGCATTGTTTAGGGAAATCCCTGATGACGATTTACAGGAACTCCTCCCATCAAAAGAGGCCATTGGTGTCATGTCTGATCCAAAGTTGGTGCCTAGCTGGTGGGGTAAAGGGATTGATTTAACAAAGGATGAAGCTGTGCTGAAGAGCCGAATTGCCAAGCATGATCGCCCCATGACGTGTTTGGTAGCCAGTTACGGTAAGCAACATAAATTTGGGTATGACTATTTAGCACAGAGGGGTTTGTGTGTGATGTTGACATCATCCAGCAAAGGCCCACGGTTTTTCAGCCCATGGGAGCAAGCCGCATGTTTGGGTTTGCCGGCATCCGTTAAGTTGCCAGAATCCATTGAGCTAGCATGGCATGTCCTTGGAAATGCCATCAGTGTCGCTCATGCACTTTTGCAATTGACAAGGTTGCACACTATCCTAGCTGAAGGCTCACCATTTAGTCCTACCACACCTGCATTGCCTGTTTTGTGTCGAATGATGCAGCGAAAGGGCATTCATTTGTGTGGTAAAAGGCAAATTATGGTTGAGGGTTGTAGGATTTTGGTGGAGTCAAGTAGGGTTGACACGGTTGTTCCTAATCAGGTTGAGACCACGAACAATGAGGCATTGGTTGAACAATTCGATGTTTCTGACATTGTGATTCCTTCTTTGAATGGCGAAAATTCAGGTGAGGATGGAGATTCGAACATTTCTCAACCCATGAAAGTTGCGAAGACACATCATGATATCAGCCCAACTGTGCCATATGTTGTTGAAGAGAAGGCATCCATCCAAGAAGGTAAGGACAAGCCATGTTTGGGGGTTCGTTTCATGCCAGTGCCTTCTGACCCTGAGATTGAAAAGATGGTTTGTCAGGTTGTCCAATCCCATGTTAAGGATGAGCATGGGGTCACAATCATGCCTTTTGTGGTGAGCAGTTTGACGCATCGCTGGGTTCACATCGGATGGATCAGTGATGATGCGACAGTGTGGCAGATCATCAGGTCAGTTTGGCCATTTGCTCAGAGCAAATGGATTACTAAAGTCCAGTGTGGTAGTCAGGAAGTGAGTTTTGCAGCCTGCCCTGAGTCGTTGCCATTCCGTATCGTCAAGATCTGCCCTGCAGTCATGTTGATTCGAGTGGCTACACCATTTACGGAAGGTAAGAGGGTGGTTGAAGTGAACATCACGACCAATGTGTGTCAAGTCATCATGGAATTTGCATTGTTGTTGAACGTCACACGTGATTCCCTGGTTATGACTTCCCATGGAGTTGTTTTGGAACCTGCCAGTTTCATTTTAGGGGTTGACAATCTTGATGATCTTGAGATTCATTGGCGACCGTTGGTATCCATTCCCAAGTTCCCGATGATAACCGACCAGTCCATCAATCCCGTCGTGAATGATGTTGTAGTCGGTCCGAAGGATGAAGATGGCATTCGTTTGGCAGTCGTGCATCCGGTGTGGGGTTCCATTCGCACAGGTTGTGTAAGTTGCCAATGTACAATCCATGATGCAATCAAGATGTTATTACCAGATTGGCCGATTCAATCGAAGTTTCTGGTTGCAGTTGATGGTAGGATCATTGATAGCACTGTTTTGGTTGACTGGGTCAAACATGGGAAGAAATTGATCTTTGAAGGGTGTGGTACCAAGCCATGTCCTCCATTAGAAGTTGAGATCATTGTTGGTCCCCAAGGCATTGATGACACATCAGTTCCCAGTGGATCCCCAAATGCAATCTTCTCTAGATTCATTCGTTCTCCTTTCAAAGTGCAGGCAGATTGGGTCAAGTTCAGGGGAGATGCTTCATTGATGTCCATTGGAGCGGCTTTCATGTCCAAGTGTCATTCATTTCAATCCATCGCCGTAACCATCAATGGTAGGGGAGTTGATCCTAAGCTATTGGCTAAAGAGACAAATCAAGCAACCATCATTGCCTACAGGGTTATGCCATTGGTCGGAGGTGCAAAAGACGATGTTCAGGCCATTTTGTCAAAGGCCTTGGTTAGTAGGGGTGTTGGCGAAGACAGTGTTGATGCTCGCATCAAACAGATTTTGACTGACATCCCGGTTGATCAGATCCGTCCACATTTGAAAGAGCCAGATTTTCAATTTTGGACTTCGCTGAAGAAATTGGCAAATGAACACAAGGTGAGACTGATCACAAATGGTGAGCTTAAGGCACACCAAAAACAACAACGTGGTGACAAGCCTAAAGGACCTGACGCCAAGTCCGCCAAAGGCAATGGTAAGGGGAAACGATCCAAAGGTGATGGACCACAAATTGATTTGGGTAGGGTTGAACTCGACCATTCCTACATTGATGTTGGGGACCATTCCAGTGTTCAGATTATTCCCAAAGATGAATTTGCAGCTGATAAGGAAGGGATTACACTGATGCCCATGCAAGATGCGGTTGGTTTTCTCCCTGCGAAGAAGATCAGTGCTGGACCTCTAGCCATTTTAGCGGTGGTTGGTAGCGATACGTCTTCATCCAAAGTCGTTATGATGCCAGCTACCACCCAAGAAGGTAGTCCGATTCTTCTCCCAATTGTGATTTTCAACTTTGGTGATGTGGAGGTCAAGATGAAAGAACCTACTTCCAAGGTCGTCACCCAACAGGTTGAGACACAAGTTATTGAGGTTACTATTCGTAGAGAATTGGTTGCTGATTGGAAACCCACAAGGGATGCCCTGCAATATCTGGGTAAGATCGTTGGGAATTTAGCCGAAGGAGCATTGGTTGCACATTGGGGGTTTCGTAGTTATAACTGCAACAAAGCCCAAGTCCAATTCGACAAGGCATCATATGCACATGGATACGTTAGAGCAAAGGCTGAGCATGTTGACACTATCCTGAAAGCATCAGGTAAAGGCGGTATCTTCCTGGTGCCGAAAGATAGCAATCACAAACCTGACCCCATGTTCACAGTGGTACCAGCAGGCATGGACAAGATTGAACAGATGCTGGCACATGTTCAGCGTTGCCCAAAGGCTTTGGGTGTTGTGGAGCTATCGGGTGGTTATGCGTTCAGATGCAGACGTGAACATGCACATGTTGTTCGTAGAGATTTGGCACCATCAGCTCTGTGGACAGAAGAAGGCCAGGCAAGGCCAGGTGATCAGTTGTGGGTGCTTAAGCATGTGCAAGTCAACACCGTTCACAGCTTTCAAAGGCACTGCAAGAAGCAGGTTGGGATGCTGTGGCTCTAAAGCCACTGGGGCCATCCACATGGTCAGTTGCTGCAGCTAAGGCTCCACCTAAGCCACATATTCCACTGGATGGTTCTTTCACGATCGCAGTCCCTGCTACGAAGCCAGTCCGGAGAGATTTTGGAGCTTGGGCCACACCATTCATGAGTTTGCCTGAGAAGTACACCACTTTCCCAGCAACTAGCAGCGATGATGACATGGGGTCCATGGCCACAGCATCTACAAGGTTGCAGGAGATCAAGGGTGAGATGTCCGAGCAATTGGAGAAGTTGGTTCATGAAAGAATGCATGAGACCAATGCACGCATTGATGAACTGGCTTCGAAGATGGAACAACAGAATGAGGAACGATGCACGTTCGAATCAAAGACTATTACCTCGCTGACGGCTTTGCATGATCATCAACAGAACAGTGACATTAGGATGAACAACATTGAAAACACTGTTACTGGCATTTCGTCTTCCGTGGTGACACAGATGAACAGTATGTTGCAGACAATGCAATCAGCATTGATTGGTAGGATTGATGCATTGGAAAACAGCGAAACTACCAAACGAGCCAGGAAGGATAATGACCTGTGACTAGACAATAGTCTAGAGGATCAGGTTCTTGTTTTTGATAGGCCGGAGTGTTCCATTGACACTAGGGATCTTCAAAAGCATTCGTCGTTTCGTGATTGCATCAAGAATTTGAATGTACTTTTTCTGAATTGCCTTCTACTTTGCTGTATAGTTGCAAGATTTGTTTTGTTGAGGGCGTATTTTACTGGGCGAACAGCCTTGCAGTGGAAAAATGCTAGACTTTGTGATCTTCAGAGCTGTATTCCTCAGGCAGTTCACAGCGGTGTAGGATTGATTTCCACTGGTTGTTGGTGGTTGAGTTTTTGGTGCTTAGGCTGTTTGCTTCAAAATTTGGGTCATATGATCCATGATGGGTGGGTTTTGCACACTGGCAGTTTTCATTTCCCAGTCTTATCCCCCACCGTAGCTTGCAATTCATGTTTGCATACAGTTGTCAAGATTGTTTGGTATTGCATAGGCATCTACGCCTACCAATTAGTTTTTAGACATGACTCTTTCCGGACATGTCGGTACCGTGTTTCAAGGTACGGTACAAGTCGTAGCCAGGTTTGCAGATTCCGTGTTCGTCGCATCCGTCGTGTGCATTCGTGTACAGATCGATGTCACTTCTGGGCATATCCGAACACGGGTAGATTTATGGAAAAGTCTGGTTATGGTGAATTCAGTTGTCACAAACCTCGCAAGAGCTTTAGACGGTTTTATCGCAATGAACTTGAGAGAATTGTTTACCCTTCTACCTTATCACAACTCAGAGGTTGTTTTGAGAATTTGGGTTTTGGTAGATTGATGATAATTTACCCGGCTATGGTTTTCACAATTGCATGGCACACTGTATGTGCTACTGGGCACATCAGACATGGCTACAAACGGTCATGGTGTTACGATAGTTGTAGAGCCATTTGGAGGAAGGTAGTCTGGGGACCTGTCCGTACATTTCGTATGTGGTTCCATTGTGTTAGACCGCCTAACATTGATTTTTGGAATAACTTCAATTTGCACGGGTCTCCGGTGAACTCCATTTGTGGGGCTTCGGTTTGTTTCATTCAGATGGTGACTCACAACGTTCCCCTGGGGAAAAAGCATGCGGGTGTTACCCTTGGCACTCTGCTGGGCAGGGTCTGGGGTTGGAGAGGAGTAAGGGTTGGTGAAGCGAAAAATCCAGGCCCCGGGCATACTCACCGGTTGGAGCTTTCGACATTTAACCCCACACAACTTCTTGGAAAGGAACCTGAAATTTGTGCGTTAGGACAAGGGGTTTTCGGGGTCAGTGAAACAAGCACCACCGAGCTAGCACTGAAATCCATCAAACATAAATTCCAAAAATCTGGATTTCACACCGCTTGGTCAAAGTGTGTTGATCCCCAGAGACCTAAGAATAGCTTGTTGAGGGGTAAAGCATCGGGTACTGCCATTATCTCATCTTACCCCCTTAGACCATTTTGGGAACCACCATCGATACCTACGGTTGATTCCCATAGATTCTGCGATGCCATCATTCAGCTAAACGCGAACACTTGCATATACTTTGCTACAATGTATGGTTTTGTGAATAACCGGTGTCATGTTGATCCATTGGGGTCTACCAACCGTTTGTTTAATGAAATCGCTGAGAGGGCTCTTAATTTCCAAGGACCTGCAGCAATTGTCGGGGATTTTAATTGGGACCTTTATGATTTGAAAGCTTGGAAAACTCTTTGTAAAGCTGGTTGGGTGGATGCAGCGGTGTTAGATGGACTCATTCATCAGCGAACTCCCCAACCCACTTATAAAGATAGTAGTCGCAGGATGTTCATTTTAGTCAACGGTCATTTGGCTAGAAGTTTGGTTTCGTGCAGAACTTGTGATGATTTTTTGTTTGGTGGACACCCATTATTAAATGGTGTTTTCAACACGGAAATTTTGGTTGCACCAGTTTTGAAATGGGTTCTTCCTGCTACCACAGATGATCTCCTTTTCGACGCAGATTTAGCAGAGGATCAAGCTAGAATCATAGTGAACCAACAGAAAAGTGTTCTTCAGAACGCAATTGCTGAAGGTAAACATAATGAGGCAGCAAAAATTTTCGCACAAATGGTTGAACATACTTGGAACAATAGTGTGGTTGATGTTGAAGGCAATCTCACACGAATCAAGCCTAAACATTTAGGTCGAGATCGCATTTCACCTTTACAGTATCGACACACGTCCATTCCAGTAGTACGCAAAGCAAGAGATGGTGACTTCGACCCACAACAAGGGCAACTAAACGTGAGTTTACGGAGACGAACACGTCAACTTAGAAGGTTGCAGTCGTTAAGTCATCAACTTCATTCTTTGGATAAGACTCAGACTTCTAACAGCCGCTTCAAGTGTGAACAATTGTGGCAGGCAATTCTGAATAGTCCGGGGTTTACCAAGGGATTTGCTACCTGGATTGGAAACTCCTTAGGTTGGTTTGTTCCAGTGTCGTTGCCACACCGTGCATACGTTGTTTCCCTCACAGAGGCTTTTGAAAAAGTACACCAAGAAGAGCTGCATTGGTATTTCTTAACAAAACGCCGTAGTCGGAAACTTTCGGTGGCCTTAGATTGTGACAAAGGGGGTCCCAATGCCTTTCGGGACATTAGAGATGACCCACCAGCCCCCTTGAGTTATGTGGTCGAAAGTGTTGATTTCGTTGTCAAAAAGGTTAGATGGCCCAAGCAGGGGCGTTGCAACATTTGGGTGCATGACGGTGATCGTGTGCAGTGTGGTATACCAATGTATTTTCAAGGGCAGTCTGCTTTAGTGACTCGTGTTCAGGAAGGCAGTGTCTTTGTCGATAAACCACTTCGACTTCGCAGCAATCATTTTGTGGCAACTCAACGAGTCGCAACAGCAAATCCTGCATGCATGCATCGTAAAGTTCTTGACACATGGAACATACATTGGAAACGTGATGATCACTTAGGTGAGGATGGTTTTGGGGAAGATTTAGATCGTTATCTTTCTTACATACCCCAAAGTCCAACCATTGATAAAAAACCGTTTTGTTGGGAAAAATGGAAAGCACATTGCAAAGGCCTTAACACAAAGGCTGCACGTGGCGGTTGTGGTTTTTCAGTTAAAGAAATGGTTAGGTTCCCTAGACCCTTAGTGGAACAATTATTCATGATCTTCGATTCGTGTGAAGATGGCAATCGATGGCCGGACAACTGGATACTTGCTAGGGTGACAATGCTCAGCAAGAGCGATTCACCGGTCAGTGCCTTTGACGCCAGACCCATCACGGTCTTTTCGGTTCTCTACAGACAGTGGAGTAGATACCGGAGTAGGGAGATCTTAGAATATTATGCCACATTTATGCCATCTACTATTGCCCTTGCTACGAACCGTGTCCCAGCTGACATTTCCGCAGCTATGACGGCCTTGAAGATCGAATGTGCTATTAACACCCGTAGCACTTTATGTGGGCTTGGTATCGACCTTGTTCGTTGTTTTAACACACTTCCAAGGGCCCCAATTCGTGATGCCATGAAACGGATGGGGGTACCACCTGCTTACATTAATGCTTGGGTAATTATGCTGCAACATATGGCTAGAACTTTGTTAGTGGGTATGTCACAGGGGGAGCCGAGTCAGTCGTCAACGGGGGCCCCCGAGGGGTGTGGAATGTCAGTAGTTGCTATGGCCACAGTCTCATGGTGGGTCATTAAGATTCTTGATCATTGCCACCAATCTACTGATCCTTCGTGTTATGCCGATAACTGGCAAATTCTTAGTCATGAACCTGATGCATTGATTGTAGCTACGCACACGTTGAAAGACTTTGTCGATCATATGAAAATGGCAATTGCACCCAACAAATCTTATCTTTGGGCTACGACCAGGGCTGCTCGTAGGCGACTGGAAGGTATTTTTGTGGATAACATTGCCATCCCAGTGGTAACCAACTATTCTGATCTTGGGTGTGATATCCATTGTTGTGGGAAGGTTGTCAAACCTAAATATAAGAAAAGGTTGAGTAAAACCAAAAGGATTTTTAAACGAATCCCGAATAGCACTGTTGCAAAAAACTTCAAGATGAGGCTCATCAAAGGGGCAGGTCTTGCGTCACTAAACTATGGTTCGGCTATTCAATGGACTCCACAATCCACGTGGAAGAGTATCCGAGCTGATGTGGCCAAAAGTCTTGCTCTCATGTACCCAGCAGCTTCAGCATGGTTGGCAGTTGCGGTTACGACTGGTGACCCACAGTGTTATCATTTGTATACGGTTTGTACCTTTTGGAGGAGATTTATTCATACTTTCCCACATTTGGGTGACAAATTTCTGGACATGGTTCAGCATCCAGGAATATGTAAGAATGGCCCTGCGGCTAATTTTCGTCGCACTCTGCTGGATAGCGGATGGAAGATGTTGAATGACCCCAAAACAATTTCCCATTTTGGCGGTTTGCAATTGCATTGGATCGGTTGTTCTAAAAAGTGGTTGAATTTTGGGTTGACACGTATGTGGAATTGTAGTGTTCATAACTCTACATATCACCGTAAAGACTGTGGGGTTGGGATCCCTGATTGTAACTTAGCCAATGATGTTTTGAAAACTCTCATTCCTCGTGATCAATGGGCTATGCGTGTTCTGATGTCAGGCAAGCAGTTTACACACGACATTTTATCCAAGTTTGCCCCTGACATCTCTAAGCAGTGCCCTCTTTGTGGAAAGATGGATAACAAAAAACATCGTATCTTCGAGTGTAAAGCCTTGGAACCCATTCGATGCAAACATAAGGATGCTTTACATTTTGCACGTAAACAGCCAAAGATTTTTCGTTTGTTAGGTTTTCCAGTGGTACAAGCCACATCGTGGATAAAGTTGTCACATTCTAATCCCATTGCTCGTCTCCAACATCGGTTTGATGATGATAATGAGTTTCGACATTTCTTTTTGGATGGGTCCGCGTATCATCAAGATTGCCGGGAATTCACTATTAGCGGGTGGGCAGTGATTGAATCCGAACCAGGTTCTCATAAGTTCACCATGGTTGACTCTGGGGTAGTGCCGGGAGGAGAACACTCTAGTTATCGGGGGGAGTCTCTTGCATTACTCCGGGCTCTTGAAAGAACACCCCGAGGTTGTTTTTACAGCGATTGTCAGTCGGTGGTTGACAACTTTAGAACCTTGCAAAAAGCTGTTCTGGATAATTTACCCTACCCATCCATTGATCATAGTGATATTTGGGGCCTTGTGTGGGAAGTGTTGGTTGATCAGGGACCACAAAACTTTGAAATCATTAAAGTCAAAGCACATCAGGACGTAGCACCCATTAGCGATCCCCATGAGCGGTGGTTAATTTTGGGTAATGATGAGGCCGACAAGTGTGCTAAAGCTGCTGTTCGTAGTCATCCTTTGTTTAAGACCATTGCTGATGATTACAAATCCCAAAAGCAGTATAAACAAAGTTTTCTCAAGTACGTGAAGTGTCTTTGTGATCTGGCTAACGAGACATTTAGGATTTTGTCCACAAAAAAGTCAGAGCATTCCAAAATAGTGTCGCAACCAGCGCCACCAGATTTTAATCTTTGGTTGATACCCACAACCGACATTCATTATCAACTCCCTCCTTGGGATTGCTTGGTATGTACGTGCCCATTTGGTAGAATCTTCTATGAGCGTGTCTCGACTTGGTTTCAGAAATTGTATTGGCCTAGGACTCGTGGTTCCTCCAGGTTAGGCATATCACTTCTTGAACTGTATGTCGATTTCGTGGTTGATACCCAAAGTGAGGCCCCTATTAATGATTGTAAAAAGGGTAGTAAAGCCAAGTATTGCTTATTGGATTGCGATCCACTTCTGAAGGAAGCAGGGGCCCCATTACATAAGCACACCAAAACTTGGATCACCTTTTGGAAATGGGCTTTGACCAATAATCTTGTGGAGGCACCATTAGTTTGGGACATCAACAAACCCGTTACCCATGTGGGTTATTCTTTGAGGGGATGCGGTTTCACGATTCGTCCTAGACTAACCAATAATGAAGTGGCTTTGGCATGGCTGTGGACATACTTCCACCCTTCTTCAGGGCGTCGTCGTAATTTATCCGCACCATTAAGGCCATGGTATAGACACACTGGGGACATGTGATGTATACGTACTTAAGTTTGGCTACTTGTGTATCTGCACACATTTGTAGTTTGCATGTCGTTGTTTTGCCTGTTTACGTAGTGGTGTTTTCTTCACGTTGCGGCTGGTGGAAAGCACCGCCGGTCTCACCGGCGACAAGTTCAAAAGTTCAAAAGGTGACTGTTACTGGGTGGTCGAGCATCCCGATGTACATCTACCTAGATTTGTCATATTATCTCCACTTCTGGATTCTTCATAAACACCATGTATCAAACTTGGCTACAATAATAGGTGCTGATCAAACGGTTGAACAAACATTTGTCAAGGCATGTTTGGATCCACCATCTAGATGGTAAACTTTAACAATTCAACCATTATATGTTGGATATATTTGGGGTATTTCCCAGTCTCAGTAAGCCAGGTTGTTTGTTGTAGATCAACAAGGGCTCCCCCAACTGATAAATCTGCAGATTCTGCAGCGTCTAAACACCGCCTTCAGATCCGACTAAAATATTGTTCTAAAGAATCACTTTAGAGCTAGACACCAGTATAAATTGAAAGAAACATACCACTTCATGTGACTATTTGATTTGATTAGATTTGAGTGCCAAATCCATTTTGGCCATCAAACAATACATATCCACATTACATGTGCACTATTTACATTGATTTACATGAGTTCAAATTGCCTTCTGAATTGCTGCTTTATGCTGCTTTGCTGGGGTAGTTAGTTTTTGTTGCCTCTTGTTTCATCAGGTAAGGTTGCAGCGTTTCAACTAGCGCAGTGATCTGTCACAACCACCGCCCGAATACCATGGATTAACTTCTACTTGTATAATCTTGTATACAATTTGACAATAAGTCCACTTAAAAGAAGAACAGAAATCTGCTCGTGTCAGAAACAACAAAAGTCAAAGCGTGCCCATTCTTCGATAGGTACAGTATCTGTC
>OMLO01002995.1_pt1 | contig 13857 bp, 16 predicted proteins | sample 1674811 | NCBI WGS metagenome assembly OMLO01 (sample SAMN06265003, study PRJEB25207) | coral metagenome | isolation source: Coral host | place: Mexico:La Bocana,Puerto Morelos, Mexico | collected 2008-11-13
CACACGACTTACTTGAGGTACCTTAGCGGTATTTTCATACTCAGAATCAGTATCTCTCTGAGGCCTTCTTGAAAGAATTCGCACTCTCTCAAGCTCGAGTCGTCAACACTCCAAGAAAAGTCTGAATCCGAACAACCGCAACACTATTTCTTGCGCACTCGCAAGGAAAACAATCCGGGTTGAAGACTCACTTGTCCAAGTAGTCAGCCTTTCCAGGGCAAATTTCAGAATTGACAATGCATTCAACTCTTGGAGTCTTCGATGTCTTCGACATGTCCGGAGCCTTGATTTTGCGAGCCAACAGATATCCGGAAGACGAGGACAAGGCACAGTTCACGGCCTCAGCTCGGCTCATGTGCGATCATGAGATACCCTGTGTACACCAAAGGATGATGGTAACTTCATTGCAATTTCAAGTCCCAGAATACACATAGCTCCCGACAAAGAGGCTGTAATTTACAGGCGTAATGACCTCAAAGAATCTCCATTTGTCAGATGAAAAACCCATCGATCTCTGCGGAAGGACCATGCTGAGTTTGGGACAAAGGACCAACGCATGAAGATGAGGCCAGTGAGTGTCAATGCACTGGTCCTTGAACTTCTAATCGGAACTTCCAATGGCTACTTTGAGCTGGTTGTTTTTAATTCTTTAGATGTCACTCACCGAAAAAAGAAAGACTTAAAATACAGTGAGGTTCTTTTTCCTAAGGAAACGCAGAATAACAACACTTCCATGTATACTCAGCATTGATGCTGTGTACTGTGTACATCATTTGGGTAAACAATGCAAACGAGACAAACAAGCACTAAAAAACAAACCAGCTCGACTGAGCCATTCCCAACATCAGCGTTTTGGCTAAGTCTGCCGACATCGAAAGGCTAATCTTATCGGTTGGTCGATCATAATCCTTGGTCGTTTCAGAACTCTTCGATGGTTTCCAAGTTCGAATTTCGATCCATGCGCAAGCGATTTCAAATCGGTCACCTTTTCACTCTGAGGCCCATTCCATCAGATTGTTGATTGACAGGGCCCACTTGAAATTAGGTGCCTGTGAAGACAGCAAAAATCAGGTAAAACATGTTGAGAAGGAACATGTTTGATCCATCTTTATATGTGTTTTCTTCCAAAGTTAAGGACTTGGCCCAGAAATGGATGTAAAATGGACCAGCCTTAAAAAAGTGGCGAGCGGAGCAGAACTGCCACATGGAGTCATGGATGCAATGGAAGACTACAACATCAAAATCTGATAAAGCAATGTAAGATTGATGCCTTTTTGTTAGATATCATTTGCCTGATATGGTCTCTCCATTCTTTCCATTCCTTCAACGCTTCATAGGGATTTGAAGTTTGGAAGACTCCAGGCATCTCATGTAATCTGAGGAGCAGGATGCGTTGCCATTCGCGCCATGAATCCACTTCCCCTGGAGCAAAATGTGACAACGAATACGTAAGATAGGATCAAACATGATCGAAGGAGTCTGGTTCTGCTTGATTCTTTCAACTTGGTTCAATTTGATTCAATACTTCAATCCAGCGTCTATACCATCAAAATTTGCTTCACTTCTTCACCCACAAATCTCCATTAATCCCAATCTCTGCTCCCGAACCCTTTCAGGCTGTTCTGGAGTGGCCTCATGAGACACACATTTCACATTGTTTCCCTCACAAGTTTCATTCAGAAACTCACGAATCTTTTTGCTATTTTCTTTCCTCACGGCGTTGGTTTCAAGAAAGCGTAGAAAAACACAACGTGCAAAGTTCTCCAATTTGGGGTCGCAGCGTGCTTGCCGCAATCATCGCTCCGATGCCGGCTGCGGCACCAGCTGCGCCCAAACAGGCATTTCCTCAGCTTCTCCGGCATTTCAGGTGGTTTTTAGTGAATTTTTTAGTCGGTTTTAGTAGTCAAAAAGACTTTTCTTCTTCAAACAAAAAACGATACATTTCATTTTTTTGCTGAAAGACGTTTGATGTTTCACAAATCATCGGAATGAAAGGCGACTTTTTTGTTTTTGTTGACTTTAGAAGTCTTCTTAATTGTCCCTCGTCCAGCGGGTACATCACGAGTTTCATTTGTCTGATTCAGGGTGTGTTTGGCTGCTTTTGATTTTCATTGCTTCGGCCCCTGACAGTGACATTGACAATTGAATAGTCTGAGAGCAGTCGCAACACAAGCATAAGAGGTTTGGTCCACATTTCCCCCTGTCCGTTGACAGAGGAAAGCGACTTAGGCCAACCAGTCGAACCGAGTAGAACAATCCCAACTTGGATCCCGAACGTACAGTAGTGGCACCAGTTTCTGGCTCTGTTGCGATCTTGTGTTCTCCCCACCTGATTCAGAGTTGAAATTCCTTGAGATCTGCAAAGATGTAGATTCCTAGTTCAATGGAAAAATACGCTTCTCTGATTCGAACCCCTTTTTTGTGTCCTGGTTTCTTATGGCATCCGTAGCCCCATAGCACACACCTTCGGAGCTGGTTGCTCTGTGCCAAGACGTTGGCTGTGTGACCTGAAAAAATGTGGACTTTGGACACTTTTTGCCTGCATCAACATCCACATAATATTACAACATCTCCACAGACTGAGCTCCAGACAGGACGCCAAAATGTAATTTCTCGGCTGAACCGCCCAAGCGAATCGAACAAAGAGTCCGCTGTAAAGGATCTGAACAGAAAAGGCAAAGGTATGCAAAGGTGATATCAGGTTGATGACACAATGGGTTTTGTGAAAATTACTAGTTTTACATCCTACCAATCAACTTCCATGTCCACCCCAGACTCTTTGCTCCGAACCTGCGTTGCGGACATTCGTTCATTGATGATTTCAGGCCCCTTCAGCGCAGCATCATACCTGCAAATCGATGATTGTGGCTGCAGAAATCCCATGGCCCAAATCTGTTCAACAAAAATCTCGACATGAACGGAATCATCTGATATAAATGCTACAAATGCTATAAGTTATACAATGTTATAAGTCCATGAGATCCAAGGCACATCCCGGAGGCTGCCAAGCCCCAGTTTGCAATCGGACCCCAGAAGTGTGTTGTCATGGGGCCCGTTGGCGAATTGATAAATGCAGCCTCAGTCTGAACGCATCGAAAAATCGGAATCATGCGAAAGGAAAGTGCAAAAAATCTTTTTCGAATTTCATCATCTAATCTACTTGTTTTTGAATTTAAAGTGATTGACCGAGAGGAAGCACAATTTGAGAATTGATTTATCTTTGGTCTGGAATCTAAGCATCACACCAATGCCATTTTGTGAAATCAGTCACGGGGCTTGGCCCTGTGGATTGAAGACACTGAACAACTCGAGCCACAAGGTGGGCTCAACGTGCAACATGTTTTCGTTCCACCATTTTTCTTGGTGAAAAAAGGGGAATACACAAAAACAACATGAAAATATATATGCAAAATGCTTCTGTATTTACTTATATGTGCGAGACATCGGCACAGCTAGTAAACTTGAAATCTTTTTGTTGTTCACATCTTTCACTGCATCTCCTCGGGGTTTGGAATGAAATTCCCAAGTCGCGACGTCCGTAAGCTCTGTTCTTACAGACGTCTTTGACATGCTGACAGCTTTGTGTGAACAGCAACTGCAAGGTATCACATGGCATTGCAAGCGAAAAATAGCAGTCAACAAATATTTTGAGTCAGATGTTTTCATCATTCGTTTACCATTTTTGATATCATTTACTTAAATGAAATACTTGGAGATATCTAACGAGCATCCACTGGACTTCAATCTTCACTTGAAGTTGTCACATGATCTTTGCAGGAAAATCCAATCGAGTCTTTCACCACTCGGATTGGAACGAAAGTGTCACTGTTTTGGAAGTCAGGAACTTAACAGTGCTTTCGTACTTCAAACTCCACGAAAGGGAGGACCCTAAGAAACTTTGTCTTCAAATCGAACATGTTCCAATCACAACTTTGGACAATTTTTCAACCTGAGGGACCTCTTCAAGTCATTCCATCCTTCGGCAGCTGAAGAAATAACTTCACGGATTGCACCAATCTCCTCTGCTCAGAGCAGTTTACTGTTCAGCAACAGGCGTTGTTCACCTTGAGGCACTGTTGCTGCAGCGGAGAGACCACAAATCCGATGAAAATCTCACAGCTGGGAACTACCAGTCACACAACGATGACGACGTTTCGTCTTGTGGAACGACGTCGTCAAGCTTTGGGTGACCTCCCGGCGATTTTCCGGTTGAAATCTGGCGTCACATCTGGACACACCACAAAACTGCCGCAAGCCCATGCGATTTAAATATGGATTCGTCTTTGGCTTCTCGCAAACCAAAGTCATAAGTGACACACGCCTGGCTTTGGGAAAGCTGATATAAAACCGATGGAAGTTAGTCAAACTCGTCAAAATCCGGGTTTAACAAAAAACATCTTGGGCATCTGTCAGAATCTGTCATGTAGGACATATCGTGATCATATCTCGCCCGAGCTCGGGTGAGGTCCTTGTAGTCTATCCAAAAAGTAAAACACGGAAGGTGCATGCTGAATATAGATGCAAATATGAAATATGACGATATGATATAGATATATAGGATATATTACATGTCTTTGGAATGATATTTCATTAATGATCGATGTTATACATGTATAATATGGTACGTATATGAGTTGTTACACCTAGATGTTGGCATGTTTTGAGAATGTACGAGCAACGACACCGATTCATGACAACAAACATTTCCCCAAGCGTGTGAAAGCTCCCGGCCAAATTGGGGGTTGATTCCTGCCTAGCTACGAATTCCACTGACAGATTAAGTCAGTGCAAATGCAATCCTATGCACTTTGTCACTTCATCCATTTCCCACACAAAACGCTGCCATAAAAATGAAGACCAAACCATTTGAAGCAAGGAAACTTGTCCAATAGACGTTACACGAAAACATCCGTGAACATGTCTTTTTGGATGGTATTTGCTGGAGCTGTTTGCCCCTCAGATCGAAATCCAGGAGCCACCCACGATCTCTGGTCGCCTCGAGATGATCATCTCATCTTTGATAACAATATCAATCTGGAAGAAATTCCTTGAAACGATTTACAGTATCAATTTCAGAAGTTCAATTCAATTTAAGCCTACAGATGTAAAGATCAAAACATCTCATTGGTGGAATTCATTGGATGTCTAGGGCTCTGGCCCGCAAGAAGCATGTCCCGGTGGAAGCACCTGATAATAATTTTGCACACATTGCATAAGGAGCATACGGAAATTCATGTGATATACATAATACATATCATGTAGTATATGTAATATAGTATATACAATGTCAATTACATGTCTATATTTCTATTTTTCTGTACTTTTAAAGGGCATCTGTAGATGCATCACAGAGCCCACCTTCATTGGAATATCTGCGCCCTTGAAGGGAAGGTACAAGTCCACGTAGTCCACGTCCAAGTTTGAGCAATATGGAGATAGGTCGATCTCCTGATAAGAACAGCGTGTCTGATTCATGCAACTCTTACGCCTTTCACTTGGGTGAAATGGAAGCAAAAAAAGCTGCCAAATGCTAACATCATCATCTAAAGCTAACATCATCTAAGATGAGCAACAAGCCATCGTATTTCCTCCAGGCACCCAACGACTTCCAACGACAGCGTGTCCTTTTCGGAGAAAGCTGCAGCTTTCATCGTGGCCGCCGCATGAAGAAGCAGAATCTGTCCGAGGCCATGATCCTCAAATCGATCTTCCCGGCTCTGTCCTGACAAGTCATGGGAATTTGTTGGAGGAAAATTTCATCAAAATCCATCCCTGTTGAAGTTGGTGATTTTTGGAGAATACCTGAAAAGAATTGAAAAGATTGAAAGATGATGCTGAAAAGGCTGAAATAGCTGAACACAAACACACTTCATCTGTGTGACGCAAGTCAACATTGACGGTACTTTGCTTGTGGTCTGCAGCCATTTCGTTCCAGCAATCCGGCTTCAAATGTGATTTCATTTCATATCACTTCAATTGGTTTGCATTGATATTCTTGCATTTTTGTCCATGACTCACGACCCTTCTCCTGAGTCAGATTTGGTGGTTGCGTCGGAATTGAAGTCATCTGTTTCCTGTGAATCAACTCATGCAACTTTGGCACCAAAGGCTTCGGCATCTTTTCATGAAAAATCGGCTTCCACCAAGGAAAAACACCTCCACTGAAAAGTCCTTGTCCGACGACAGCCGTCCTGGATTCATGCATATGAATTGCCACGACAAGCAGTGACGACAGTGAAACTCGAATGTATTTGTCGAACCTCGAGAAACACCACGAAGCTCATGTTCTCCATGTGCGAAAGTGCAATTGGCGAAATTGCAGGAGCCCTGCCAGATTGTATCCGTGATGTGAAAAAATAAAGAGGAGCCAACAGTTAACAACAATATCCTTGTTTCATCTTTGTTCTATCCCAGACTTGTGTATACATACAACTGCAACGAATCTCCGAAACCGGCCTTTGCCCATTTACGGCACAGCCTCAGATCGCTGAAAAAATAAGAGTTTCCTTCTAAAGCATCCAAGAAATCGTTCCATCTCTGGATTCCGGACATGGTTTTGTAGAGATCAGGTTTGGGCATCAACTCCTCAGAATCGGAGGAGAATCGACCCAAATTTTTGTATGACAACAACATGTAAATCATGATGGATAGCTGCATGGCTCCTCACCACCGTGTGCAAAACCTTGGAGAACAAACAAAAAGCATCGGGGTTGCACGAGTGTAAAAAACCTCTCTGAAAAAAGAGTTTGGGAGCTTTCTTCGACTGGATTATTTTCCTTTAAAACCTCTCATATTTCAAGCTGTTCAGTCTTCAAATGAATCTTACTTGAAGATATCCTATTCTAGTTTCACCTACATTGTTCCTACTTCTCCAAATCTCAAGTTGGGAAATCTCCTTGTCTTTGGAATAGTCTTCAACTGGGAGTTCACTTCAACATCTTATCATGACACGCCAAGTTTGAAAATCTCAGCACCGTGCTGCACAAACGTCCTCGCTTGCACTTGCCGACACCTCAGCACGGCTCTACCAACACAAATCAACATAGCCAGTGATGAAAAGGAATATCTAAGATCATTGATGAAAACAAAGTAGAAGAACCATGCATATATCTAATAACATATTATCATTATCATTATTATTAGAATTATTATATAATATGAATAATACACCGGACATGATTGAAAATGCTATAGCATTGCACATAGCATGCATTTCGACCTATCTGCTGCTGTCAAATCTCTGTATTCTTCCATAAAAGTATCTCTTTTTGGACTTGCCACTGCAACCAACACTACACATCACCCCAAAGCAGAGGCTAAGACTGTGGAATTTGCACATCTCAGTCTTTGCCATGTTCTCCTTCCATTCGTTGATTCTGTTTTCGCTTTTGCACAAAAAAAAAATCCGTGTCGAAGACGCTTGACGACGTGGCGGTACGTCCCAAGTCATGGCTCCTGATTTGCCTTTGTGGGCGCCATTGAGATCTATTTTGGGACAGAAACTGTCCGGAAATCTACGAGCACAAAGTCTCTGCGTTTCGCCACAGAAATGCCATCCATTCCGACGCGTCAAAAGATTCAAGCTCTGATTTATGCGTCTATGCATGGCCATGCACGCGATATTCGACTCGGAAGTGCACATGTCAAACAACATAAACAACACTTGTACACAAAGAAAACTTTCTCTTCCACTCCAATTTTTCACACCTTTTTTGTGGCCTCCCGTCAACAAACTTTGCAGTCATGCAAGGATGCTGACGGTTATCCCACACCCAAAAGCCAAACTTTGAAACCGGATCTCTCAGCTTTTCGCAAGAGAGACTTGATTGATAAATAGTTTTTTTTAAGACGATCCCAGCAGCTGCGGCTCACAGTCAGCAACAACCTTTGGAGACGAAATCCCATGCTTCATCGGCCTGAGGTCATTGAATCTGTCAACTGCTGCCCATTTTTTTGGGCGAAAATTGCTTCAATCCAATCATTTCGAGTGGGCCCATCAAGTTTGACCTACTCGGGACTTTGATTGGTTCCGTAATAGGTGGCAAACCTGGATATTGCAAAAGATGGTTTGGAAAAGGTGTTCCTTTAAGATTACAGCTCCAAAGTTTGGGGGTATATGTTAAATTTCAAGGGGCTATACCTCGTCAAACCCAAGAAAATCTTACCTTGAGACGCTAAGGGCAGTGCCTTTGTTTCGTTGCCAACCTTCTTCAGATGCACCAGGAGTTTGCCCTCCTGATCAAAGGGACAGACATGAATCATCTAAATCCAAACCATTTCCAATGATCTGCAGTATCATCTCTGTTTCATGCCAACATTCGCTTTTTTGTTCTTTCTTGGTGTTGTGTTGCTTAATTGCAAGATTTTTTCGTAATAATTAAACTCAGTCCACCTGCCACAAGATCTCGGATGCGATCACTTCCAAAAGGACCCGCTCTTAAGGCCTTGGAGGCAAATTTCAATGGGTTTTTCATAGGGAAAAACAAAAACAAATATTTTTTCGGATGTTTTCTCAAAAAATCTCAGAACCCCGTACGAGGTCATAAGCTGTCTTGCCACCTTCGTCTGTGGCCTCGGGTTCAACAAGAAATCGATTCCATTCCAAAAAATCCAAAAAATCTTGGAATTTGACCATGATGTCAGCATCCCCTTGTTCGACCAGCAGCGTGCACATCTCCTTCAGATCTTAGCAATTTTCACCATCCTAAATACCATTTCTATCCTTCTACAATGCGTTGTATTTCTTTACAACATGACTTCCATCGTCCTCCAAACCATTTCCTGCTGCAGACATCAAGGGCGTTCCTCATGGACTTCCAGAATCTTCAGACATTAACATTGCAACATGGAAAAACTTGAAAGATATTCACTGTAAAGGCAAAAAAGGCAAACTAAGAGTCCAAAATGTTTACATGCATCTAAAATGAGTCTAAATGTACGTTTGGCTGAGATAATTGCGACCCGTCTTTGATGCTTTGTTGATGTCGGCACCCAACTCCAAAAGCATCTTCACGCTCTCGATCTGCCTGAAAACTCGCTGGTAAAATTGCCCTTCTTTTCTGCGGCCTTGCTTTTTTTGTTTCCAGATTCGGCACAGCGTTTCTTCGGCAAAACCCACCTGTTCCTCACAGCGTAACGAACCTGCCATGGGTTTTCCGCGGCGATTCGCTGATGATTTTCAAGACGTTTCCAAAGACAAGGCGGGCAAACCGCCGTCCAACCTCAGATTTCTGAGAAAAAAAAAATCCAACTGTGCAGGCTTTTACTCCTGGAATCCAGGGAAGATGAATGAAAACTACATCACTACATCAAACAAGAGTAACAAAAAAGGAATCATCATGGAAATACTGTAGAAAACTTATGGAAATATTGTGAACGTTTTCATCTGATCATATCTCATCCACCTTATATCTTGTTCTTTCAGTTCACCGGAAATGCTGCAAATAGCGGATGGGAAATGGGGTCCGGGGCCATAAGCATCCGCGGCATCCACATCGGCCCCTTTCTCCACCGCTTCCTTCACCTGAGTCAATTTCAGCAATCTCTTTCAAATTTTCTGCCTCAAAGTGTTGAGGATTGAGTTGATGTTCAAAATCAGTTGCTTCAGTTGCTTGAATTTTTTTCAGGTTGAAATTTCAAAAGCAGAAATCACTGGAAGCTCTGGCCTTAAGAGTGTCACCACGGTATGCGGCTTCCATCAGCTCCGTACATCCACCTGGTGATTAAAAAAATGAATTTTTCACACAGTGCATATGCATTTTTGAAAAAAAAAAGTATATCACAGATTCACAGTATATCATAGATGATTCTACATACAAACTCAAAGAAACTCAACAAGAAAAATCATGTTTCCAATGCTCAAGAAATGTCCATCAAATTCTGAGTTTCTAAGCTTAACACTGTCCATGATGGGATGACTCGGTTTGTCGCCTTTGAATGCTGGTTCCGGGGTTGCAGCCATCCTCAATTCAGAATGTGAGTGGAATTTTCGCTGGCCAATAGGTCAATAGATTCCAAGTTAGAATCGTCCACTCAAATTTCTTATTCAAAGAGAAAATGTTCAGTGATTTTGCTGGCAGCGTTTCTGATTCTATTGTTGAATGAAGCTGGGATCAAAAATCATGGAATGCCAGACTCAGACACAAACTCAATCTGAAACCGCAACCCTTTGTCTGATGGTTCAATTTTGGTTTGCCGAGATCGCCATGGTTTTCACTGAAACAGTATCACCGCTCTTGGGTAAGTTCAGTCCCTTTCACTATTAGCAATGTGAAACGGGACAAACAAGTGATAAAAATCAATCTTTTTCGAAGAGGAAACATCTACAATTCGTGGATTTTCCAGCCATGTTTGCCTACTTCATGATAATTTGAGAGCTTCAACATGCTTGCATATTCCAAACAGAAAACCAATCAGCAACCTCATGGACACATTACAGTAATGAAGATGCAAGCTGCAGCTGAAATTGGTGAATTCTCACAAGTATCACCAACAGTGTTGGGACCAACATCTCTCAAGAGTTCTTCATAAGTTGCGGCCCTCCAAAATGCTCCCCCTCTTTTAACTTTTTAGCCACCTTTACACGTGCCAAGCCGAGCATCGTAGACCCTGGCAATGTAAGACACTTCCTGAGTTTTGCAGGTGTGACTGTTCACATGAGGAGGTTAGTTTGCAAAAGCTTTACGAGATTGGATCGCACAGTGACACAGTGATCCCATGAAGCTCTTCCGACCAACCGGAAGCGCCGAAGAGACTGAATCAATGGGGTAATTTGGTAGAGTGACATGAGTGATAGCCTTGTTCCAACATTACATGAACAGAGCAGGACAAAACAAAACTGATGGCCATCGTCTGATTCAATAGAATGCAATTTAGCTTTAAATAATTGGAACCAAGTTGCTTCTCGGCCTTTCTGCAGAGTCATAGCATAGCCGCTGTTGCTTTTCCTCGATTGCTGATTACTGATTCTTCTCCAAGTTCAAGGATGATGTTGGGTTGTAGCATGAAAATTAAGCATCCTAAACTCCACATTATGATTGCTTCCTTCTCTCAGTTTCTGGTTTCTGATGGTTTGTTCTCATTCACTCCAAGGCTAAACTCCTCAGCATCAAAATTTGTCAATCCGTTGCAACGGTCCATGGGCCAAGTGTAAGGGCAGTAAGGAAGGTAGATTCAAGTCTTGAAACATACAACAATTCAACCAAAGAGGACTTCAAACCTCAGCTTCTCTTTTGGGGTACTTAATCCCTAGGATTTCCTATGGTTTCCTTCCTCAAAGATCACCATCTGAGGTCAACCAGTCGGAATTGAGGTTGTGGCTGACTGGAGTAAACAAAGTGTGCCATAAAGACTTCCTCAACGGCACCCGGTGTGCCGAAAGTGCTTTAAAAAAAACTGCTACCATTCTCGGGGGTGCCGCCTGGCAAAAGTGGTGTGGTTGAAATACAAAATCTATTTATATACAGTGAAATGCACATAGAACTTGCAATGATGAAGTACTTGGAAGTCCAATATGTACAGAAATCACCAGAAATCCAGGTAATTATTACAAGTGCTGAGAGTATCCTGTGTGATATGATCCACTAAGACTCATCCTGCGCCTTCCCATCTGCTAGCATAATGACCCCAATCACAACATATGTGTAGGAAAAAAGAAACATATTGAAAGATGACCTGTATTTTACTGTTTGAAACCTTCAACAAAGATTTCAGCAACTGCAATTCAAACCCTACGGTTTGTGGAACTTCCAAAAAGGACCAAAAGTCATCCGAAAACCTCGACAATGATCCGCGTTCAAGATCTCAGCTACTGACATCTTCATGGGCCCGCCAAGTCAAACTCATACATTACCAGGATCAACCAGACATGTCTATATAATGCAAATAATTGTAGGGACATATCATATATGTATACATGTTATTTCACCACCCAAGTACCAAAACAAATAACTATCAGAAAATACGACTACCAAGCACCTAACTCTCAAATCCTCTGAGCTCACACATTGTGTCCTCTCCTTCCCGTTGGCTGGGTTCCCGGCAAGAACACTTTGAAGTCCTTCGGCATCAGTGAGATCCTGGTGGAACTTGGCCCCTGAAAAGCTGATGCATAAAGAGACGCCCCATAGATGTATGTGCATATTATGCATAGTGCATGTCTAACATAGTTTTAGTATAGATACATGTTGGGGCCCATTTTTGTACAGCATATACAGTATATGTATATATATATAATATGATATATGTTTGTGTCATTTCTGAACGTCGAACATGTACAATTATACTGTATTCTGTAGCTACATTGGACAAATATGTGTTTACAATTCTAATTCTATCCTTAAAGTCCAGGTATGCATCCATATGCAACCGACTTCACCCGCAGAAGATAAATCAACATTGCTTATAGTTATTCCTACGAACTCTTGTTTGGTGCTTTACCTTCTTGCACCATTGGGAGTGGCAATGTTTAAGTTGTGGCTGGAGGGTAGCCATCAATTTCAGCCCTCCGAAATCTCCTCAGGCTTCAAATCATGCACTGTCCAGCTTTGCTTTAGTCGCTGGCCTCGTGGTGCACAATCCCAAAAAGCCTAATATCCTTGCCTCGGATCGTCATGTCGGGAGGATTCCATGTCCAAAACCAAGCGCCCCACGGAAAGGCTGGTTTGCATGAACATCTCTTTACGAGGAGAATCGGGAAAGATCAAGTTCCACAGCCTTCAAAAGTATTAATCAGGAAACTGGCCCCCAGGTATATAGATCAAACTGATTCACTTGACAAAATGAATGACTTATAGTGATTGGAGGAGGCTACAAATTGAATAACACAATATTTCGTATATAATTCGTTGTTTCTTTTGCCGTCTCTTGCCTGACACCAGTTTTGAGTCAGTCATTCACAACGAGGTATTTGGAGTGATCCCTTGAACTTCGAGATATGTCATGGTTCATTTACCACGGAACATGCTGTACACTTAAACATCTTACACCTCCAAAATATGAGAAATTTAAGCTTTACATTAGACCCGTAGAATAAGAGATTCACCCCAAAAAACAGATTCCTGTTTAAGATGTGCTTTCTTGGTGGGGGTGTACATACACACATATTTGTACACACAAAGTTAAACGCTCAAGTTCATCACCTTATCAATTCACCAGGTCTTCCGTACGTTCATCGCCATGCAAGAGATGTTCCAAGGTGGCAACCACCACAGCCTCGTTGATTCGCTGAAGTTTTGAAAATTTACAGAATAATTTGCGCTAATATCTAGAGACTTTATACGGCAAAGGTGTGTAATATGATAATTTGCGATTGAAACTATCTGTATATTGTTTACAAACTACATGTACAATATATTATCATATATTTATATGTCATGAATCATAAACATGTTTTTGTAAGTGCAAAAGGAACCATCAAATTTACCAAACAAACCGTTGATCCAAAAGTCGAAATCATCATTTCTGGGACCCAATGGTTGCATGTAGATCCATCAATCGGAGTTTCACTGGCTGCGGTATACATCACCCAAAGGTCAACTGTTTGAGAGTTGAAAATGTGTCAGGACTTGATGTAACAAAAGGTACCTAAGTTAAACAAATTAACGTGTAGTTGGAAACCTGCTGGTACTTTCACTTTCCTTACAGCTATGAAATGCTTAGCTTCCAAAAACCGAGCAACCAAAGTCTTCAGATTCAAGCCTTGAGCGCCGACCTGTTGTTAAATGGCTGTTTGGTAAGTTTGTTGATAGAAAAAGAATGGAGAGTGGGTGAAGAAAAGCTTGTGATTTAACTATGGTTTACATTGTTTTACCATTTTGCCACATGATTGGGACTCAAAACACATCCATGGGGGACGAT
>OMLO01002996.1_pt1 | contig 13856 bp, 14 predicted proteins | sample 1674811 | NCBI WGS metagenome assembly OMLO01 (sample SAMN06265003, study PRJEB25207) | coral metagenome | isolation source: Coral host | place: Mexico:La Bocana,Puerto Morelos, Mexico | collected 2008-11-13
AAGAACACAGTGTCACAAGATGGCGGTTCAACAACAGCACTTTCTTCGCGCCAAAGCGAGGCTTACATGTCACAACCTCCGAAAAAGGAATCGAGGCTCCTACAATATCAAGGTTGGAGCAATATTGTCACAGTTTTTACAAAAACAAAGGAGAGGACAAGAAACTTAAGACTGTAAAGAAACAAAGGACTTTAATGTATAGTAATGCATGTACAAAAGCAAAGGAAAACTAAAATTGAACTGGAAATAAAAATTAACTACAACATATATAAAAGAACGCATAGAAAGTCCAATTATTCTAAAGTAAACAATTTTTACCAGATTTTTGATACTGTGGGTTATCGCACACCAGACATGCGTCGTTGGTGTGGCTGTCACAAGCACCCTTTGCCACACCCCATCCTGAATGGGGACACTGGTCAAGAGAACTTTCATTTCCCCGGCACCGGACACCTGTCAGCCAGACAGCTCCTGTGGCATGTTCACGCGACGGACAGTTGGAAAACTCTGGGGCCAGCCAACTAGTGGATGATCTAAAACAGAACTTTTGTCAAATATGGGATATGAAAGTGGAGTAAACTACATCATGTGGTAGAAACTTCTACTGTTAAATCAGCAACGAAATTTAACATTCTTGCCATTCCTAAAAGAGAAGTTACAGAGCACTTGAGTCCGGTGTAGTTGCATAAAAACTGGTGGGGAACTTGTTCTATGTATACTGGTTTAAAAACAGAAATAAAGTGGGTGACATTCCTTCATTCATTTCTTTAGTCAGTCAGCCAGTCAGTCTGTCAGTCAATCAATCAATAAATCAGTCAGTCAGTCAGTCGATCAGTCAGTCAGTCAGTCATTCAGTCAGTCAGTCAGTCAGTCAGTCAGTCAGTCAGTCGATCAGTCAGTCAGTCAGTCAGTCGATCAGTCAGTCAGTCAGTGATTCAGTCAGCCATTCATTTCTTCAATAATCAGTCCGTTAGTCAATCAGTCACTTGGTCAATCAATCGGTCAGACAGTCAGCCAGTCGGTCGGGGAGCCATTCAGTAAATGGATCAGTTATCAACGTATCCTTCCTACCATCCATCCCCACTCTTCGTTTGTGGGCTTTTCCTCCCGCCCCACCCCGCCCCTCATGCTCTTTCATCCAATCTTCCCTTTATTTCTTCTTTCAGCCTCTTTACTACTACTTAGCTGTTAAAACGCCCAGACTTTAATTTTTTTTTAATGTTACCAATCCGCTCCTATAGCCCTCATGACTGACCTGATAGCTGGACCGAATCCCAGCTGTCTGCATACGACCAATGCGTTTGGGGTTGAGAAGTCCCACTCTCGCAGCCCACTGCATACCGTGCCCCAACTTCCATTGTAGAAAACTTCAACTAGACCAGCATGCGACACAGACGTTCCAGCCAGGCGGATAGGATATTCTGATTTAAAAAAACACACACACACAACATTAATGACCAGTTCTTTGGGCTAATCCTGATCAGGACCAATGACTTGAGATAACTCGAATCATGGTGTGTCAAAGGAACCGATGAGTCCTTGCTCAGAGTGGATTCATCGGTTCCTTTGACACACCGTGATCGGAGCGATCTTAAATCACTGATCCTGATCCGAATCATCCTAACAAAATGCACCCTAAGATACGTCTTAATCTCGTGTATGAATTTGCTGCTTGGACGCAAAATTTCGACCCGTTTTTTGGAACGGATTATCGTTTCTTGGTTTTTCTTACAGTTCATCTTGCCCATGTTGTACCTCACGACTTCTAGTATTTTTTCTGACTTACCGTTTTCGTAATTTAATTTTAAAATCATTAGCTTTTGTTTCTTCCTATTATTCTGTAATAGAGAGAAAGTCTTCCCACGCCCCAACTACCTTTTTTTCACCCACACAGGGGTACTCGTCATTTCGTGTTTGGAACTTTCTAGTATCCCCGATATAGTTCCTATAATGGCGTTATGTCACGGTTTGAAAAGCTTTGCCTTAGTGTCAATTTTTTTCCACTCTTAACCACTCTTGTTTTGTTATGGGTTTACACTATCTCTTATGTGGTCTTATTAAATTATTACTTTCAGCTCTCCTACAATAATTTAAAGGCAACTTCATACGTGACTAAACTCCTTTAATTCGGAAAAATTAGCGGCCAACTCACGTGGAGTAAAATTCCTTGGTCGACACATCAACTCCAACGCCTCATGGTGACTACACCACAAAATTTCTCCTGGATTGTCAATCTGGCATTGAGACAGACTGGTTTCGTTGCCATGACAACGAACTCTGCTTAGCCAAACTGGTCCATTTCCTTTCCCATAGAGTCGCGACTGTCTGTATGGATACTGAGGATTGCGGTAAAGTCGTTCATCACCCAACACGTCTGTATAGCCCAGCTGGCGGCAAATTACCTTAAATACACTGCCATTCATTTGACGCGGGCATATTACACCCCAGACTCCCGCATAACGGACTTCTACACGGCCGGCGTACGGCAGATTGGAACCAACAAGTCGCAATGGGATGTCTGCAATTGATGAAAGTAGGACAAAAAAGTAAGAGAGAGAGACAAAGTGCTCACGATAACACTAAAATGGAAGTTCAGATCACAAAAAAATGGATTTCTTGAATAAACCAATCACATTCACAGTTGTAGCCTAAATAACTCAATCACATTCAAAGTTGAAGTTTAAATTAACCAATCACATGCAAAGTTGAAGTTTAAATTAACTAATCACATTCAAAGTTATCGTTTAAACAATTAAACAACTTGCGTCTCCTTTTTCAGTCTTTTATTCAAAATTTTCACACTCTTTCATAACTTAGCTGTTCTTCTTTTCTCGGAAATTGTGATTTTTATGATTAATATAAAATAATACTTCTTATGAATTTATGATTGATCATCGCAGTTATACACACAACTTAAGCAGTTGTGAAATTAAATAGATAAGACTTCGTGTCGTCCAATTCGGTCTGAAATCATACTCGTTATAAACAAATCGGATTCCCGCTGCGAGTTCGTCCTATTTTGTCATCACTTGTATGATTACAGAACGAATTGGATTCCACTCAGTCCTATTACCATAACTTCTTATAATTAATCCAACACGTAGAGCAACAGCTAAGTTATAAGAAGAACTGAGGAATTTCGTTTCAGTCTGTTACGGTGCTTCCAGAATACGAATAAGGAGAAAATGACCAGTAAATACAGCTCAACAATAAAACCCTTATTAGATACGGTTTTTACGATATCCAGAGCTGAATCAAGGTCTCGGTAAGGGTTATCACCCCTACCTCGACCTTGATTATTCACAAAAGCCTCACCCAATAATTGTTAATTAACAGCAGGCAGAGCAAAACACGCTGGATAAACATAGTCTTCTAGCTTTCACCAGTATTGTAATTAAACTTCCAGCAAAAGGGTTCCGACAAATGAAATGACTTTTTGAAACAGGAAACCAAGCAAAGTTGAATATGAATAAAAACGTCATGTAAATATATTATAGATGAACTTAGGCAATATATGAACCTAGGGCAAATAATGCTTGAATTTAGTCGCTAGACACAAATAATGAAATTATTTTTATAGTAAACCTAACCTTTAATTGATAAGTTCAAATTGGTAGTACCTACAATACGGAAGTGGTCGAGGCTTAGATTAACGTTTGACAGACCGATTTACGTAAATCAATTCTGCTCTTCTGAGATATGTCTAGGACAAAGTTGATGCTTAGAAGAAGCCCTGAATTTAATTGAAAAAAAAATCATTAAAAAACTAAACGTTTAGACATCTGACTATTAATAATTTATGTCATCCTTTAATTAAGTTTGGAGTTGTTCAAATTTTCTAAAACTGATTGAAAGATGAAGGATCGAGTGACAGCAGAACAAAATGAAGTTGATTTACTTTAGTTGTAGGCTGCGCAGTAGATTCAAATCTTTTGTTTTATTCAGTTGTTAGTGGAAGCTGTAAATGCTATTGGATGCTTGATTATTTCATTTTAACATGAAATTAATATTTGATCTTGCTCTAAAAAGCACCAACTCATTCAACTTCCTAGGCGGACCGAGCAAGGCGTCACTCGAGATTGTGGTTACGACCGTAATCTTTGGCAGTTGCATCCAAATTTAGCTGCTTCAGACAAAGCAGAGGGCTTCCGCTTAAAGATTAGCTTTAAGACTCGGGAACAACACGAACTGCCATGACCAAAACTGCTGTTATTGCGGTTCTCTTTGTTAACGTGGCTGCATCTTTAGCCGTTATTATTGGAAACACCTTTACCATACTTGTATTTTGGAAGCACCGTAACAGACTTCAACGAACGTCTTTTCTTTTGATAAACTTAGCTGTGGCTGATCTGTTTGTTGGTTTCTCCCAAACAGTGATGAATGGAGCGTTCCAAATCCCTCGACAACTTAAAGTAAACAGAGTCAGTAAAAGCGCAAGTACTATGGACATTCTAGTTTCGTTTCAAGCCGCGTTTTCCTTCGCGTCAGTATTTTTCCTCGTACTCATTTCTCTGGAACGGGCATATGCTTTGAAATGGCCGCTCCGCCACCGAGTCGCCAGCCTCAAAGGCTACATGTACAGTGCCATTTTTGTGTGGGCAGCTGGAGCAGCGCTAGGTACATTAACACTGCTAGCTGCGAGGGGCATGTTTGATTTCGTGCTTTGGATGGTCGCTTTTAGCTGTATTGTGGTTTTAGCTTTTACAACCATCTGCGTGTCTTATCTCGCTATCCGAACAAGACTTGCAAACAGTGCTCCTGCAGTCGGCCAAGCCCATAACAGAGAAAGAGCACCAGAACAGATGAAAAAACTCTCCAAGACTCTTTTTATTGTAATAACCACGTCTCTTGTATGTTGGATTCCTAGTGTCGCCATGTACTGCGTAAGGTTTCTTTGCCCCGAATGCCTTTCTTTTCTCGTGTTTCGTATTTTCCACCTGTCTCGTTTGGCGAATTCTCTCGTCAATCCCATTATTTACTGTTTTAAAATTCCAATGTTTAGAAAAACGTTAAAACAAATGAGACCCAGAAAGCAGTCAAACGAATATACAGTAAATTAAATTCTCGAAATTTTATAGATATTAAATTCCACAGGAATCCAGCCACCATAACATAGTAATTTGAACTTTGCGTCCAAGGTCACGTCCACACTATACACACCGGAGAAATTTGGAAACGCAGCTTTCTTGCTATGGTTCGACCTTCAGTCCACGTTAATCCGCCTCGAAAAAAGAGCTTTTCGAAATTCAAACGGGAGGAATTTGAAGATGTCGGCTTTTCTAGATCTTTTCACGTTGACGGAATTGAAAGCGATGGCGTCACAACAATCATCATATTTTCTCCGCACACAAATCCAAAACGACCAATGATTTTTGCGTTTTTAAATTCATTTTCACAGTGAAACCTCCGTTTTGAAATTCCCACCAGGTAGTGTGGACGGGCCCAAGATATTCCTGAGGTTGCTTCTCACAAGGTTGTGCCGGCGTCCATTAGAAATATAAGGTCATAACCCTTTCTCTTTTTTTCTTCATAACAGCTATCTTCTTTCTGAAGAATGAGTCTAGTCGAACACAACGCCATATCCCCGGCCAGGTCTCGAACCCGGACCACTCGATCCGGAGTTGAGCGCACTAACCATGAGGCCACCGCGCCTCTCACATTCATTATAATATGTTTGTCATTAAATGGAAGAAATGGAGTGTATGTTTACGAGTCAGACATATTCCGCGATCTTTGCGTTGAGATAAATCAAACTGAAATATGCAAATTAACCACCAAATGAAATTGAAACTCAATGTAAGTTTTGAAACCCTTTTTATGCTTTGCAGAAGAATGTTGCAGAGACTTATTCTCTTTGCAACTAAGGTTAAACGAGCCTCAGATAACTTGGTTTCCTTGAAACAGGAAATCTTTAAATGGGACGGGTATGAGATTACCAAGATTAAGATGTAAAAATTTCAAAAGTTCTCATGTGGCGATAAATGTTTCTTGAAGAAAGACAATAAGGATTTTACTGTACCTTTAACATTAGCGTCCCGTGGCTGGCAAATCAAACACACACTGCAATATTTAGGCTTGCAACCTCTGCAGAATTCTGGGTCAAGTATTCCCCAGCCTCTGTGAGGGCATTGATCAATGGTATCTTCATATCCCTGGCAGTTCAAGTCAGACAGCCACACTGTATCTGCTCCATGATTGGTCGCTGCACATTCGTTGTTTGAGAACTTGTGCTTAACTGGAGGTCCCTGACCAAGCTGACGACATATCACTTCCGCTGACCGGTATGTCAAATCTCGCACCGCGCAAATCGTTCCCCACGTGCCATTGTATTTGACTTGCACGTGACCCGCGTGTGATGTGTTCAACCCGTGCAAACGAACCTCCACCTCTACAGTGAAAGTGAGGGGAATGACCCACAATTTTATGAAACGGACGTGATCAATGACGGACGGAACACTTGTTGTTCCAAACAAATCCCGTGGGGCTGAACTACTCATGTTCGAATAAATTTGAATGCGCGAGTGCTAAGTGAGTGGAAACGTTCTATAGCTTGACCGAAACAAGGAAAGGCGATTGTCTAATCCATTAATGAAGTAATTTTTTTATAACTCCGCACTATAAACCACCATGAAAAAAGATTGCTTAATTAAAGCTGTGTTCTATTTCGTTTTCTCGTTCACAAGGAAATCACCCTTAGTACCCGCGTAGCTCCACTGAGAAACAAGAAAACCGACGTCGTTTTCTGATTTTAGAGTTTTTTTGAGGAAGTTTTTATTATTTGAAGAGCAAAACGCCGATTTAGCCTACTTTTTTCTGGATTGAAACAAAATGCAGAGAAGATATATCGGTTATGGACCAAGCTTGTTTGGTTAAGAAGGCTGGATATTGGGCTTGTTTTTATTTTTCGTGCTTACGCATAAACTCGTAAAAAAGGACGAAGCCAATTTCCAGCCATCTCGACCGAACAAGCTTGGTCAATAAAGATTTAGTGTATGGTTTTCGGGGAATGTTTTTCGTGCGGGACACAGCGGGTAATCCCAAGAGAGCAAGATAGCTCAGTGTTGCATTTTGTTCAGGCTATATAGCTAAAAAAATAAGAAAAAAACAAAATAAAAGAAATAGAGGGAAATCACTCACCACTTGTATAGTTAGTATCATTCGTGCATTCAACTCCCGCGTTTAAAATGGACGCGTAAAGGTCGTAGTTTAACTCACGCGGACATTCTAAAAGACTTCTTTCCTCTCCTGTGCACTTTAGATCACTCAACCAAATGAAGTCGCCTTTGCCATACCTGAAATGTGAAACATCAGACATTCCTCAAGGCTTACAGCCTAATTTTACATCCGGCCTTGATTATTCTGTGGTCAAGTCATTGGACTGAAGAAAGAGAGAGAGAAGAAAAGAACGAAAGAAAGAGAGAAAGGATGTAGAATGAAGAATAAGAGAGTTAATACACCGCATAGGCCGCAAGGTAATCTCACTCAAGCTAATTTTAGACATCGCATCTGACCTCCCTCGGACAATGCTCTCATGCTTGTTGGAAAGACGTTTCCAGTTAAGGATGAAATGGGGTGTTAAGCCACAACGGTTGTCCACGTAACCAAAACTCTGTGTTACATTTCTAGACACTTCTGGGATTTCCAAATTAGGAGTGATCTAAAAATATCTTGAGAGTGATCACTTTGGGGATAAGACCAAGGTAAACCTCTCACTAAGATATAAGCACAAGAGGAAATATAACCATAACGGCAGTTAGGACGAACACAACTCGGCAAAGGACAAGAACACGGTAGTGAGGAGGCGCACAACACAAGCATGAGTAGAAGAAAAGATCTCCGTCTCCTTGTACTTGTGCTTGTGTCAAGTGGGACCGCGGTGCTGTAACCACTAGCACAAGTATGAATATCTTCCGCCATCTTGTTTTACTGAATCGAGGAGCTATGGAATCGAAAATAAGGCATTCTGGGCATGCTTCGTGCTCATGCTTGTGTTGTGGTCTCCTCCTCACAGTTATTCTAATGCTGCAGTGAAAACGAGGCTTTAGCCTTCATCCTAACTAAATCGCAGGCGGCGCATGCGGGCCGTATGTTGAAATTAAGTTGTAATTTAATTCAAATAGATAATGTGTCCAGCTAATGAGATTTTAAATCCAGCTGTTAATAATTATTAATATGTTGTCATAAATCCAGTAAACAACAAAAGGGTTTTGTTTGACTGTTTGTTTTTTTTTTTCACCTGGAATGCGAGTACACGCGCACGGCCCGACGGTATCCAAGCTGACGACATACCACGTGACCGTCACGTATATCCCAGTCCTTGTGAGATATAGTTCCCCAGACTCCTCCTAATTTAATCTCCACTCGGCCTTGGTTTGTCTCGTTGGATCCTCGAAGTCGTACTTCACCATCTAAAAAAACATATATATATATAATTTTACTTTATAAAGTTGCAGAAGTACTCTGCGCCTCTCTTAAATTTGTGCTGCAAGTAAATGTTTCAATGCCAAACAGAAGATTCCAAATGTCTCGCGAGACTAGTGATGCGTTACACTGATTTTAAGTTGATGCTGTTTGACTCTGTCACGGGTTAATGAATGCGTAATTCATAAAGTGAGTATATGTCATCAGGAGCCCATCACCTGATGGGCTCCTGATGTCAGCTAACCATAGCAAGGCAAAGCCTCTTAAGCCCAACTTGCTCATAGCTCTCGGAGTTCATATCCAAGCTATGTAGTAGGAAGCTACTAGGAGTATTGCTTGCCCCCCTGGATAGGATGATAGTACCAACCAAGGGAGGCCCCCCCGACATTCTGTGAGGTTGCCCAAGAAAAGCGCCGGTAGTCATTTATACTCGACGGTGGAGAACGGCCTTGTGAGAGCAAAGTTTCTTATTCAAGAACATGGCATAACGGACCCTGGCCACGACTCAAACCCAGACTGCTCGATCCTTAGCTCAGGACACTAAATGATAGATAATATATTTTGCCAATCAAATATCAAACCCGAAGGAATCTTGATTTGCGTCACGCCATTGGCCACAAACACTTTCTGCGTCCACTGTGACAGAGTCTATATTTTATTACTAATTTTCTTGGTTTAATTTGAGTATTCAGAGGAAAGGCTAGACACTAATTTCAGTATAATTTACCGCCTGTAATGTTGTCCATTTTGCATATCACGCCAGCGCCATATCTCTTCCCACAATCTGTCTCTAGCTCCCATTCTGCGCTCACACACTGATCTAAGGATGTCTCGTTTCCCTGACAACCAATACTGGTCAGCCACATTGGTCCAGAGCCAGAACCGAACTGACCGTGTCCAACTTCCACCACAGCCTCCGGGAATCCTAGCTGACGACACACTACATCAGCGTCGTGTTTGTCCCAACCAATGCTGCACACAGCGTGCCAGAAACCGTGCTGTTTTATCTCCACCCTTCCCATGTGAGTGGATTTGCTACCATGCAACCTAACGTCCGCTGTTTCTGTAAAATAGAAATGACTTTGAGGTAAGAAAACGTTTGCATACGAGCAAGGTGGCCCATCAGACCAGTGCTTGGTAGACTAGGAGAATTTCTCCTTCAATCCTCCCCACCCCTTGAACGGCATGCCAGTCCATGCCATACGTCCGGGTGAAGAGAGGCACTGTGAAAGTAAAGTGTCCTGTCCAAGAACTCGACACAATGTCCCTGGCCCGGGCTCGGACCCAGACCACTCAATCCGGAGGCGAGCGCGCTAACCGTGAGGCCACCGTATCTCCCACCAGTTTTGAAAAGTCTGAACTGTTTCATCTAAACATTGAAAGATAGAATTTTACCTCGCGCTATAATAAGAATCATTATAGTGTCGTATGAGTCACTTATCACAATCAGCGTATTTAGTATTTTTATATCACTTTATATGAATTATGTTTTTATGTCTCGATCACTGTTGTTACTACATTGGATTTGCAGAAACACAAGATAAATCTTGCGCCTCTCATTTGTTGCTGACTATACGTACTGTTCAATCCAGGTTTTTCGCTAGACTCGCAGATTACTCCGCCTTCGTGACTATGATCACAGCCCCATACTTCATCGTTGTCCCGGATGTATGTTAAATCGCAGCGAAAGATGGATGACTCATTTCCGGTACATTGTGCTTCCTCTACCCAAATGTACCCAGACTGTTGTTGAAATAATTCGCCAAAAGTGGTGAAGAGGGCTCTGCTATAACCCAATTCTCGGCACACCACGTCACCTTGCGTTAGTCCCCAGGACCAGTCACAGAATGACCCCCAGCGACCATAATGGCGAATCTGTACAAAACCAGCATGCGCCAGAGGAGACCCTACCAGGCGAACTGTGAACATACGGACAAAGAATTGAGAAAAGTTAACGACAATTGACAAAATTAACTAAAATAAACTTAATACCAAGAAATGCAAAAAAAACTATTTTTGTATCTCTTCCCGAACCTTACGGATCGGCTATTTCGAGCCATCATTTTTGCTACCGTCGAACCTCCCGTAAGCGACCATCCAAAATGTCAAGTGGAGGTGGTCGCTTACGAGAGCTTAGACCATAATGCTTAAAAATCTTTCCTCATTAGAATATGATAACTGCCGAGACTTAACCCATGCTCCAATGCTGATGTAATGTTTTATTCATCTAAAAGACAATTTCGAGAAAAAATCCGATTCTTCCCTTGGAGAAGTCCGTTTCTTGTACTAGCCAGAAATACGATAATGTTACCACACCTTATTATCCATTCTTCGCTCCATTACTTGTCTGGTCGCTTACAGTTCGTTAAAAACAAAGGAAAATTTCAAACTTTTACCTATAAAAGTAGTCGCGGTCGCTTACGAGAGGTAGTCGCTTACAAGAGGTTCCAAATATAGTGATTTGGCTTGCAAACAATTGGTATCTTGGAAAACTGGTCGCTGAGGAGAGGTGGGCGCTTACGAGAGGTGGTCGCAACCGGAGGTTCGACTGTATATACTGTGTTGCTTAACGGAGTTGAATTAGTTTTCATTCCAGGTCTTGGTTGGGTGGATACCGTTATGTATCTTGTTCTTTACTATCCGGTAGATTACTTAGTTTGTTTCGCCAAAGCGTATCCACAACGTTATGAACCTTTTCACAGCGTTATGAGCCTTTTCACAACGTTATCAACCTTTTCACAGCGTTATCAATCTTTTCACAGCGTTTTCAACATTTCAACAACTAAGCGCTGCATGATCAAATGCTAGATACAAGATAACGAGACAAGGGGAGAGAACACACAAATTTGTGCGTCAGCAAACGTTTCTTTTCAGTTTTGCAGAGACTTGCAGGTTCTGATTAACACATATTATTAAATATTGGATTATTAGATACCACAATTAAAGAGTTTTTAATGGCTTAGCTATCATGAATTATGAGCCTTATACCATGCTCTAAAATATGGTAAGGGTATGCGTAATTTTGGGGAGCGTTTTCATTTTTATTTTATTTTGGTTTACTATATTTTGGAGGTGTTTTAATAAAACAATTATTCCACTCAATACAATACAATACAGTTCAATACAATGCAATACAATCAATTTATTAAAACACATGAAAAACTCGCGCTTGTTGGATATGAGATAATGGAAGGCCAACTCGGAGCCACGCATCTCGTTTGCCATCTATTACCTCTTATTCAAAGCGCGCTCGTGGAATAATTGTTAATTACACGAGTCCAATGTCATTATAAAATAGAACATAAGGTAAATTTAAAATTAAAGTTACTTACCATTTGGTTTATTCAGTTTGCATACGACTCCAGCACTCTGACGTCTGCTGCACGATGCCTCATCTTTTCCACGATGTGGGCAATGAAATATCGAGCTTTCATTTCCATTACACCGTACATTGTCCATTAGCGGGGGTCCAGAGCCCCTCCCGAAGTACCACCCGCAGCAGGTTGACATTTCTGCACCGGGATACCCGAGCTGACGGCAAACTACTCCCGCATTAGGAAAATCCCACCCAAAGTCGCACACTCGTCCCCATTGGCCGTTAATGAACACTTCCACCAGTCCAGACCCCTCCCAATCAGTATGAGACGACAGGCGAAGCTTTGGAATATCTGGCAAAAAATATATATATACATATCAGGTATCTTGCGACCATTGGGAACTTAACGAATGGGATATCGAGGCTAGGTTGTTGTGTTCTTTCCAGAAACAGTCCTGAAGTATTCCATAAAAGCGATTGGCTAGGGTTAGCTAGGTGTACTGAAGCAATCAAGAAAATAAATGAGAAGACCTAATTTTTTTAAAATTGCAAAGTTTTGTCTCTTTTCATCAATGAATCAATTAACCAATCTAGAAAAAGAGACATACACTGCTTTCTGCCATGCAGAACTTACCGCTAAACCAATCAGAAGCGCGCCTTATATTAACAGACAGACTAGACATGCTTGGCATATCATTGGCTAGCTGTCGTTTACCACCGATGAAGGCTCCAGCCCGAGACATTTGGTAGTTGTCTCGTAATTTTGGCATTTAACCTTGTACGTTTTATTCGTATTTAGTTATTCAACTAAAGGTCCTTACCTATTCTGGAAAACAAACAATAACTTACACCAGCAGCCACTGTTCCTTGCGACAAGATCGCTCCCTCACCTTAAGATCTCAATGTCTTTACATGAAACTTCCTAAACAATTGATTCTTTACTTACTCTTAGAACAAAATCTTGAAAGCTTGTAATATTTTCTTCTTTCTGTCATACTATGTACATGCATGTCTTCTCTTAACAGTTTTGTACTCTCATAAATATTTATCGAGACATAACAGTAACTGGAGACTGACCAGAAAACTTTCGTGCTATCTCAGTCGCAGGACTCATACCATAAACTGCAGCCTATAAACCTTGGGCATGTACAACGTAAGGGCTATTAGACGGACTTATAAACGCAGGGGCTCATGTCCGAGGGGGCTTATCACCGGAAGGGCTTATATCCAAGGGGGCTTATAACCGGAGGGGCTTACATCTGAGGGGTCTTATAACCGGAGGGGCTTACATCCGAGAGGGCTTATAACCGGAGGGGTTTATATCCGAGGGACTTTCTAACCGAAGGGGCTTATATCCGAGGGGGCTTATAAACGGAGGGGCTTATATAAGAGGGGGGGCTTATAACCGGGGGCTTATATCCGAGGGGGCTAATGAAAGAAAAAACAGCTATGGCTGCACATGTTGATCTAAATAGGGTTTCATTTTTCTTTAAAACATCAAAACAAGAAAAGCTAGCGGGGGTTTAAAAGCAGGATATAGCTGATAAGCTACTGCAATTTTTCTATATTACAAAGGTTTTATTGTTACCAAACTAACGTTATGATCTGAGTACTCTACCTCTTACATCCGTGGTGTTTCCAGCTTGACAGATCACCCCCGCCTCGTTTCGCCGCCATCCAGTTCTACAAACTGACTGCTCAACGGAAGTCTTGTAGGAGCATTGACTCAGTCTTGTTTCGTTGCCGTAGCAAGCCACCATTTCGATAGTAATTGTTCCCGCCGAACCAAAAAAAGAGCCTTTAGTTGCCATGGTTATACCAGAATAGCCCAATTCCCGGCACACAACTAAGGCATCGCTCTCATCCCAACCGTCGTCGCAAACTGTGCCCCAGACACCTTGATGATAAACGATCACTTGGCCTGCGTAAGGAGCAAAACCTCCCGACAGGCGAACTAAGAAAAGAAAATCAGAAAAAGATGGGCACCCTTCAAACGAGGAATTCAACAATCTATCCGAGAATGAGTATTTTTGGCGACGATTAGGCTCTGGTACGGCAAAAGTGTGGAAGATTACTTCCGGTGACGTCACTACTTGTGGTCCGAGCAAGTTTCCCGCCC